>Ga0209671_1003501_pt1 | contig 15128 bp, 13 predicted proteins | sample WorMetHERISLAND2_2_FD_187401 | JGI IMG/M metagenome (GOLD analysis project Ga0209671, IMG submission 187401) | Marine gutless worms symbiont microbial communities from Max Planck institute for Marine Microbiology, Germany - Olavius geniculatus... | ecosystem: Host-associated > Annelida >... | reverse complement strand
AGTTATTTATTTCAGAGGATTTCTGTTTTGGTGCAGCGCTTCAATGCTGTTTTGTTGCACGACAGTTTGCCGGCCGCTGACTGCACGGACTGACGATCGTACCCACCTTTGTATTTCGTAGTTAATGTTTAGGCTCCCTCGGGAACGGAGTACCGAGGGTAAAAAAAAATAAGAAGAAGAAGAAGAATAAGAATAACAGAAATAAAATTAAATCTCTAAACGTGTTGTGACGCACGTCCCGTTAGTCACATCATGGTACGACTGCAGTTCACACTGATTTTCCGGTATACCCAAAATTCAGTAAAACTATTCGCTCGAATACTACCGTTTATAGTATAACAGTCGCAGACTTGTTGTCTCACTGATATGCTAATAACACTGTCGCAAAAAAATATATTTTTTTCAGTTTCACTCTACTCTATTATGTGCCACACCTCCACAATGTCGACAACAATAAATAAGTAAAATTTCAACCTGATCATGTCATGTCATGTTTTAAGCGACAACTGACCATACTAAGTCAAAGACCGTAAAGCGCCGACGAAGTTACTAACACTAAAAGCAAAGATTGAGTATGATCAGTATTTACAAAAAGACACATATATACAATTCTGTGGAATTGGAGAAAGCTTTTGATCGAGTGCCTAGAGAGATGTTATACTGCAGTTTACGACGTAAAGGAATTAGTGAGAAGCTGTGAGAGTTATCAGGTCAATGTGTGATGGAGCAATGACAACGGTGCGAAGTGGACAAGGAAAGACATCAGCTTTTGAAATAAAAGTTGGTGTACATCAAGGATCCTGCCTTAGTCCACTGCTGTTTATCATCGTTATGGATGCAGTCAGTGAACATGTTCAACATGATGTGCCATGGGACATGCTGTACGCAGATGATGCAGCTGTCTCGTCGGCCAAACTCCAGGAAAGATTTGGTGAATGGCAGGAGGCTCTGGAAAGAAAAGGCCTTAAAGTAAATGCGGACAAAACGGAGACTATGGTGTGTGCACGGACAGCAGAGTCACTCCAGATTACGGATAAAAATGGGAAAGCTCTGAAACAAGTGGAAAATTTCAAGTAGGCTACCTGGGTTCAGTAATCCATGCCCAAGGAGGAAATGAGGAAGACATCACAGCTAGAATTGCTGCAGCATGGAAAAAATGGAAAGAGCTACCAGGAGTGTTATGTGATCGAAGGATGCCCGTTGCTGTTAAAGGGAAAGTATACAGTATTGATCTATGGTTCATAAACATGGACATTGAAAAGGCGTGAAGAAGAACGTTTGGAGAGAACCGAAATTAGAATGCTAAGATGGATTCTCGGCCTCACGTTGAGAGACAAGAAAAGGAAATGACGATATCCGTCGCACTCTCGGAGTAGCGTGCATCACGGACAAAGTACGGGAGGCCAGGTTGAGATGGTTTGGGCATGTACAACGCCGAGAAGAGGAGGATTGTGTCAGGAGAATCTTGGAGGCAGACGTATGTGGACAACGGAGTAGGGGAAAACAGAGAAAAAAATGGATCGATCATCGACGTCGTGAAGTACAACATGGAGGACTTGCGAGTCGCCCTGATGGACGTGGAGAATAGAGCCGAGTGGAGACGGAGAACCAGTGTGGCTGAGGGATCTAAACCAGCCTGAAGGAGAAAGAGACATATATACAATTCTACGATATTGTGAAGTGCTTTGACAAACTGTGGCTAAAGGATGTGATGTGTGACCTGGGCAACAACAGTGTGAGTGGAAAATTGTATAGAACAATTTACTGCTTGAACAGCTGTGCAAAAATATCAGTCAAAACGCCATATGGAAAGACTGAAGTTTTTGAATTGGAAGAGCTGGTTAGACAGGGAAGTGTTCTAGCTGGGAGCAGTCATAAGTGCGAATTCACTAGAAACAGTGGTCAGAGATGCACAAAATGGAATGGCGGGCTCCAGACTGAGAAACATGTCCCTTTACCCACTGTGCTTTGTTGATAACATAGCAGCAGTGAGCAGTGGCGTATTTAAGATTTGGCAAAGGGGGCATGGCGAGCGCGCGGAGCGCGAGCCTATAACGGGGGTCTGGGGGCGGAGCCCCCAGCGGGGTCCAGGGGCAGAGCTCTTGGTGGAGGGTCAGGGGGGCGAAGCCCCCTTGAAGCTGAAAGCTTTTTGGTTCTTGAACGTCCCATAGAGCGGCAAAACTCTAAGATGTCTAAGTCAATTCGACTCAGTCTAACAGCGCAGTGCAGAAGGCTCAAACTTTTGGGGGAGCAAGAGCTATGGCCTGCTCTCCCGTGCCAAAAGTTGGGGGAGCAGCTGCTCCCTCTGCTCCCCCTGTTCCAACGCCCATGAAGGGGGGCATCGCACCGTCCCCCCCTAAATACGCCACTGGCAGTGAGTAACTCGTTAATGGATGCACGAAGGAACCAAGTAGCTATAGAAGTTTTCCAAGATAGGAAAAGACTTCAGCTACATCCCGAAAAGTCAGTATTATACTTGGTCAACAGGGGAAACATGTAAAAAAGAGATGAAGCTTAATGGTATAAACATGAAGAAGGCTAATGAGTACAAGTACCTTGGGGAATATACAGGGTGGTCCAAAAAAACTGCACAGAGTTTATGGTACCATAATTTTGCAATCGTACATCACAGAGTCAAGAGTCTGACTTCAGTCATGTAAAGAATTTCTTTCAGAAAATTTTGCTGAAAACCGCTTGACTCTATGACGTACGGTTGCAAAATTATGGTGCCATAAACTTTGTGAAGTTTTTTTGGACCACCCTGTATAAATGAGAATGGAACAGAGACGACGACAGTTGAAAAAAAAATCTCTGAGGCAGCTGGTGTATGTAATGAAATTTTGGCAGTAGTCAGCTCGAACGAAGTAAAAAAGCAGAAGAATACCAATTGGAATCCGTTTGGCCACAGCATGCTTAGACAGCAAGCTGCTGTATAATGCAGAAACATTAAGAAGTGACATTAAGAAGTTGGAAACAGTTCAAAATAACTTCTATAAAACTCATTGGTGTGCCGAGAAGATGTCCTAATGCTGCCATCGATCCAGTAGAATACAAGATCCAAATAAAGAAACTCACAGAATACCACAGAATAATCACGATGACAGAAGAAAGACTTACAAAGAAATCAGTCGTCAAAGCAGAGCAAATTGGATCAATTAACCTACTGGATGACGCATATGCAATATTGAAAAAGCATAACATTATACTTACAATGATAATCAGATAAAAAATATGACAACAAATCAATGGAGAAGGTTAGTGCAAAAGAAGATAAATGATACAGTAAACAAGGAAATAATGGCAGAGAGTTCACAAAAGACCAAGCTGCATAATATATCAGGTGCTAATACAGAGTTAAAGAATTATCTGAAAGATCTCACATGAGAAAATTCCAGAACAGTGTTTGAAGTCAAGACGAATATGTTGAAATTGAATTCAAACTATGGACAGAAAGATGAACAGTGCTACATCTGTGGGAAAACAAGAAACAACACGGCCCATATTTGAATGCGAAGGAAGCACAGTAAAAGGAGTAACAATAGAAAGATACAAACAGATGATTGGAAAAGAAGGCCCACAGACGGACGACATGAACAGTGCAAGTCAGTCTGCGGAAATACAGCTGTATCCGTCTGTCTGCCGGTTTGAAAATGGAGGAAAGAACAATAAAAACGATTGTGAATAAGTACGGATGAGAAGACAATCTCGACTCCAGAGGAGTGTCCGGCAACGGATCTGTCCAAGTTCAAGTTCAAGACAGTGTCCGTAATAGGTGGAGCTTTTGTCACGATGTGTCTTTCTGTCGTCGTCGTCGTCTGTAACGCAAGTATTGTGGCTAAATCGCACGTCGTAGGCGGTCGGTGATGATACCGATAGATAGAGCGATGATGAGTTCATAGGCCGTTTCCATATGCAGCGGTTTGGCCAGAATCTTGAATACAGAAATTGCTGCCTGCAACCAATCACTCACGTGCGCCAAAGTACCGTATCGCATCCTCACGTTCGATATTGCAGCGTCACCACAGCGTATATCCGACTGTACTCAATGCAGGAAATCGCTTTCTTTTCACGACCGTAAGTCAGATCCTGGTCTTCGAATATAGGCGGTACGGTCGGCACACCCTAGCGGGTTGGGTTGCTTGTTAGTCAAGCCTTAGGTACACGGTTGTATCCGTCTGTCTGCCTGTAACATATGTATTATGGCAAAACGGTTCATTCTGCCAAACAAGTGTTTGAACAAGTACGGTATGGTTGCCTAACAGCTACCATTATGATACCAAATATCACTAAAGTGTGACCCAGCACAACTCTACTAGTTCGGTAGTTCCTCCAAATGGCTGCAACCTAAATACTTGAATTGCGAGTTGTGGCAAAACCGCTTTCATTATTCCGTTAGCAGCATGGTCACTAATGACAGCCTATAGAAACCGTATCATCACCAAACCCCTACAGACAAGTTTTCCCAAAATAAGGGTCCTGACCCCCAAAATTGGCACTGCACATTACGGCCAAAGTTCATCAGTGCACTGGTTACTATTAGCAGTCTATAGAGACATTTACAAATTCTATATTTAATGCCTCCATTGCCGACCATCCACTTCCTACTAAACAACGGTACGGAACAGCTGATCCCTTATTCACATTTGCTGGCCTTTAAATATGGTACATCAGCGTTCGGTCAGCACTCCTTAGCAACAGCTGGGCTTCTTGTTGCTGTGTGGTCTGTGGACGACCGGAATCCAATTAATAATAGCTTCATAGGCCTATGCCAAAAACAAATACAGCAAAAGTGACTGTTCAGCGCCAGCGATCCGGCTTTTACGCGCGAAAGCAGCTACTGCTTTCAGCGCGTTAGGGCCATCGCAATTCTGTCCATCCATCTGTCCATCTGTCTGTCACACGAGTGGATCAGTCAAAAACGGTGCAAGGTAGAATTACCAAATCTTCACTGTCAGCTGCCTGGAAGACTCTAGTTTCAGAAACCTAAAGCTTTTCCATAAATTCGAAGGGGGTCACCCTGAACGAGGGCGCTAAATGAGAGGGGGTGGGCAAAATTTGCGATTTTTGACGAATAAGCCGCTGTATCTCAGTAACGGTGCGAGATAAGGCCTAGGTTACTATTAATCACTAATAGAAAGTCGTACACTGGCTCTCGATTGGCGCCGAATTCAATGACCTTGAATGACCTTGAACGCCAAAATAGGGGGTTTTATGGATTTTTTGGCGATTTCGGGCTGCAACACCAGTCTATATCATTCACAAGATGGCGCCACGGAACTATCGATATGCGATCGAGATTGAGAATTTATTTGTATATTAAGTTAGCGTGAACACCCCAATTTTCAGCTAAACTACAGAACCGGAACTGCAATAGGCTTTCGTGCGTCTCGCGAGCATTAGCTCAAATGTCTTGTTTTTAATTTTCTGTATATATGGTAAAAATAAGACAAAGAACTGAAATAGAGATTTTGTTAAAGCATCAGTGATGCTGGCTGCTGTGTGCCCTGTCAATCACTCGTGCAACCCAGCCGCTAGGATAGCCACTAGCCAGCATAAGATAGCATTTAGCAATGACATTTCTGCGGTCCCAAGGCATAAGCAAAAAGACTACCATGTAGTTTAAGTATGCAGTGGTGACTCTATGTAATACTGCATTAGTCAGGGGCCCCGGTTTCCCGACAGGAACCGAGATTTGGCAGCACTAGTGTAGTTTGCACTGCAAGTTGTGGATTAACCAATATCGCAGCTCTGACTGGCAATATCAACTAATGGCGAATGAAATGACTTCGAACTATGAATAATCTCAATTGAATGCAACACACAAAAACTAGCACTATAGGCAAGAACAGAAATATGCAACAGCACGAATACAAGCACATATCACTATTCATGAAAACTGCTTACGTTTACACTTTGCTTTTTTCCCTACAACGTTTTTTCTTCTTCAAGCTAGCAGACACAGTAACAGATTGTTCGTGATCTTTTACAGACTGTGCGGCAAAGTTCTTATTCGCATTTCTTTTTTGCTTTCGTCTGATTTTTCTACGTTGTTTTCGGCCAGCAGGACTAGACGTGGTCGCTGAAGTTCTGCTATCAGCTTTGTTCTGACTTGATAAACGTTTGCGTTTTCTGTTGCTGCTCCGTTGCCTCTGAGCTGCTAAATGATCCGTGCCCATGGTCACTGGATGCTGATCTACAAAGAAAACAGTCCACTGCAGTTTTAAATGGGATGAAGCTCACTATATCTCTTCATCACAGAGCTACGAAGCGTCACCTGCCATATGGGATGACACAGTGACACTGCTAGTTGTCACCAACACAGGTAAATTTGTAGTGCCATAACCACAGCAGGACACGCTGGTATTCAATTTACCTAACCCAGAAAGATGGAAGGCTGAGTTGACCTTTGTTATATAAGCTACCGAAACACTTTACCTATCTGCAAAGAGTCACTAGCTGACAGTGACCTTAATGGGATTTGAACAACACACTATTTAAATAACAGTTTTTAAAAGTTTAATTCCAGAAAATTTGGGCCACTTACAAAAACAAAGACAAAGTACATGTGTTAGTAACAACCTGAAATGTTACCTATCAAAAATGAAAAAACGACTAAAGCTATAGCACCAAATGAGAACTGATTTAAACAAAATCGATGAAAAACTACAAAACAACAGCTAAATGCAACCCATTGCAGTGTCATAAGCTGGAACAATCTTAAAAATGGTAATTATAGAAATCAATAGTTTAGAGTTTCAGATATTTTCTATTGCTGTGCAATTTGTTCAAAGACAAGACAACGAACCTTGAGCTTCATCGGAGCTGTCTTCTGCCTGGAGGTCATCAACGTCTGTATCTGATGCAGCATCACTAGACCCAGCCTCTGCAACCACCTGCTCATCTGCCTCCCTATCACCTCCACTTGTCTCACTGCTGGGTGAATGATACGTCACCGCAGCAGTCAGCAGCCGAAACCCGGTGTTCACTTCAGCCACCAGTCGACAGCTAACGACTGGCTAGACAGCATCACAAACACTACTGCATATCAACAATTGAACAAGTTTCAGGAAAACACTCTTTTAGAATCAGTGGCGTCACAGCAGATAGGGGCAACTGTCACCCTATATTTTGGGAAATTCTCTAAAATGTGGAAACATTTACTTCTAGTCGCAAATATGTTTGTCAAAAAATGCAAAATCTGGGGTGAAAAACTTCCATATCAGAAAAATTTAGAAACAAACCTGGAACTTTGAACACCCGTAATATTTTCCGTCCAAAATTTGTAGCTGTTTGTTGGAAAATCAATCAATCAATCAATCAATATGTGAATTACCTGGGCACCTCTTAAACAAAGCTCTCGGAGGCGCCTGTTATGAGCAAGCACAATCGTATAACCAAGTCTTAAGGTTTTGTTTGGAACACTGTCTGCCAATGCCTCTGCTTTTCAGTTCCGATGGTAAATCGTTCCACTCGGTTGGTGCCGCTGAGGAGAAGCTGCGCTGGCCAAACCGAGTTGTACTGAGCCCGGAACAACCATGTCGCTGTAGTCTGCAGATCGCAGTCTGGTCTGAGCTGCAACGGTGTGAACTGGTGTCATAACGCCATCAAAGTAGCCAGGACCCTGACTGTGAACGCAGTCAAACGCCATCAGCGCAATTTTGAACACTATGCGCTGAGACACCGGCAGACAATGTAAAGTGTCACGCAATGTAGCAGTGATGTGCTGATTTCGGCGAACACTAGTGATCAGTCAAGCGGCAGCGAGTACTGCCTGCAGCTGACGAGCAACTTTTGCTGAGACGCTGTACAGCACAGCGTTACAGTAGTCGTGACGAACGCATGTACCAGGGTGCATATAGCGTCATCTGGAACGGATCGTCAAACTGATCATACCTGTCACAGTTAATAGAAGCAGCCACGTACGATGCTGTCGACGTGCTGCTTGAACGACAACTGAGCGTTGAGGGTAACGCCGAGGTCTCTGACAGTTTCCAAAAGCAACACAGGAACGCCGTCAACAATCAGCTGAACAGAGCTGACTTGCTGAAGCTGTCGAGGTGCACCAAGCCAAATAAACTGTGTTTTATCGGCGTTAACTTTCAGCCAGTTGGAGCACATCCATCGGTTGATGTCATCGATATAGCGCAGCAGTTGAACGGCCGACGTTGCACCATCAGCAGCCGAGAAGAACGTGTACAGTTGAGTGTCGTCGGCGTAGGTGTGAACGCGAACGTTGTGCACGGCAGGGATGGATGTAACGTCAGCCGTGTACAAGACGAACAAAAGTGGGCCAAGGACTGACCCTTGTGAAATGCCATACATCACGAAAAGGTAAGCTGACGTGTAGCCGCGGAAAGCAATGGCTTGCAGTCGTCCTGACAGAAACGACTCAATCCACTGTAGTGCCACACCGTCGAAACCGAATGATATCCGTAGTCGCTGGATCAGTATGTCGTGATTGACAGTATCAAAAGCAATGCTCAAGTCAAGCAAACCCAACATGGTCACATGACCTGCATCTGCTGCATCAAGTACGTCGGACAGTACTTTCACTAGCGACGTTTCAGTCGAATGATGTTGACGGTAGGCAGACTAGAGCTTGGGCATCAGACCTGTGTTGCTAAGATACTGCGTCATTTGGTCCATCACCAATCGTTCAGTAAGTTTTGAGATAAAGGTAAAATTGGAGATCAGTCAGCAGTTTTTTGGCTCATGAGGATCAGCGTCTGACTTCTTCAAAACAGGTGTTACAATGACTTTCTTCTGAGAATCTGGCAGATGGCCTGTAGACAGTGAGACATTGCACATCACCCAAATGAACGGCAGAACGATGTTGACCACCTTCTGCCCCTAATACTTATTCAACCCATGACGCTGCTGATTACAGTGCACAATAAATTTATACACTGTGTCTCCAAAAACAGTCAAAATTGTTTTCATCATAACTTTGTCAAATTTCAACCAACTTTGACAACTTTTGGCACAGGCATGGTCAAGACGATAGAATTATGTAAGGTGTACTCTTTTCCCACCTCGCCAAATTTATGTCAACGCACTACCATGTAAAACACAGATACTTCAAATTGTTACATTACCAGATTGTTCACCTTTGCATCATCAATTCAACAGAAGATGCTACGCAATTTAATAATGTTGTGGTATTAAATATTCTATGGTAAAATAGCAGACAGCAGAAAAGCTGACTGATAAGCTTAAAAACGTCTAATCAGTGAGTGAATGCCATTTGATCAGTCAGTTGATGATTCCGCTATCAGTAATTGGCGTTGCATCTAAACCATTGTCTTTGTATGCGGGACCCACTTTGGACATAAGTTCTGATCACTTGCAAGCAAATTGTTATACAAATTTATAATTTTGTTAAATAATTTACATTAAGCATTATTTTGTGCTCAATTAAGTCTTTACAGCGTTTTCTTAGAAAATAACTCGGCATTATGCAACAATTTGGTACATGTATCTATGTTTCACACAGTAGTGCGTTGACATAAATTATGAAAGGTAAAAAGTGAGTTCACTTAGCATAATTTCATCGTCTTTGCCATCTTCACGCCAAAAATTATCAAATTTAGTGCAAATTTGACAAAGTTATGACAAAAACAATTTGGACTGTTTTTTACTGAGACACGGTGTATACAGCACAGATGCAGCAGAGGCATAAAAACTTTCTCAGTTTCTGCAATGTCAAAAAAGGAAAAGAACAAAGAGGAAATCTTTTAGGTAGCACTGAAAAGTCAACAGAGACTGAAATTATTCCACACGGCAGGAGTGAATCGGGTGTAGTCAAAGGTCTAGGTTACAGTTGCACACTGAAATGTATGGCTAGGCAGAGGCCACATGTTAAGTTGTCACTGGGATGATGAAACTGCTTGTCATTACTGCAGCAAATGCTGGAGTCAGTATTTATGCTGAGAGTGGATAGTGCAACCCATGGACATGAGTACCAAAAACATTTACTTTACTACGTGAGTACTCCGAGTAGTTGCAATTTTGAAGATGGTATTACAAAACTGAGTGGTCTAAAGTGTTTCAAGGTATCTCTACTACTATACAATTTGTCTAAATACGGCAGTTCTTAATTAAGTTTACAGAATGATGTATTCTGATGTAACTGTAGTGTAATTTTCTCACCTTTTACTACATTTTTGCTACTGGTAGTGTTAATTTTTCAGTTTACTGCACAGCATGTCAGTGACATGTATCATGCACATGCTGCTTTTGTAAATAAATGAAATACAAATGAGTGCATAAATACTTGGACGTTGAGTTGATAGAGCTTGATGTAGCCATCACTGGATGCTATGAGCAGGTGCAGTTGCTGGCCTAACTCCAGCATTGACATTGCCTTCACTCTGGCCACACAATGCAATGTGACATGCCATTTAGTGTAAAATTAAATATAAAAAAACTTACCATTTTACATTACTGTGTAAGGGCGATCAAGTCACACATCAAAAACAGCAGAAATCATTTTATTAGGACACAGAGTGATAGAACGACGAACTGGCTGCCCTTACAAACCATGTGACGTGACCTCATTTAATGTTTTCTGCCCCACATTATCCCATAAGCCAATAGGGGAGAGTTGCCTGAATTGGAACAATTCCTTGATTGAAACACTTCACTTACTCGAAATCTATGAGCTGCTTACTGAAAGTGAGGAATAATTAGTACTCTACGGTGGTTTCGCTTTTGATTTTAGGTAAGTATGGTGTGTGTTATCGACTCGATTTGCAGTTAATGACGACTGTTGATTTTTGACTGATAGGCCTACGACCTTCAATGCAGCACCAGTAGTGAGGATGGCACACGCCGTATTTGTGAAGTGACTTCATAGCCGCTAATGCTGTGCATACTGGATGTTTATCGGTGTCAGATGTATGAGCGATAATGTGATGCCAACAACGGCTGTGCTGCTGCACAGTGATTTGTAAAATGTGTTTAAATTGTGCTGAATGGAACAGCTATAGTTTCCCTAATTGGAACAATATGCTGAGTATGTTCTGTTTAAGGAAACTTGCTCATATTATTGCAGCACTGCTCAGTCATGGCTATTGAGCTGTATTTAACCCACTTTCGGCTTTCGGCCAAGCAACTGAGTCAGGTGACATCTATTTCACCATTAACGGCTGTTAAGAGCGGGAAGAGATTTTGTTCCACTTTAGGAAACTACCGTTGTGCACATTAATTAAATGGATTTTTTGTTGTTACTTGATTTTTTTTGGAAACTAAGTTGAATCTCTTTTGGAAGACTAGATTCAACTTTTTTCCAATTTGACTCTTTTAGCTACAGACCAGCAGTACATTTAATCAGCTGGAAAACATTTGTATCACATTTGCATTGACTACATTTATTAGCTTACAAGATAATGCTGGAGTGGAAAAGGTTAAATGGGGTCATGTCACATGGTTTACAACAACAATGGAGATCCATTGTTAAGCATTTTCAGTTGTAAATTTTCAGTCCGAAAATGGGCCTAAAATTTTCGGTTTTTGGGGGATTTAATGGGAAAATATGAAAGATAGATGTTGAGACCCCCCTAGGAAATCAACCCCAACCGAAGCACGTCATCCAGTGCAAAGAATGCGGCGATACTCCCAAAAATGTGTTCTCCATGGCTTGGCAAAAAAAAAGAAAAAAGAAAGAAAAAATAACCCAACTGAACATTATATTTCACCCCTTTGCCCCGCTGACACTGCTGGGCCGATTTGTACTATTTTTGGCACGTAGGGTCAGACCGCCGACGTAATCATCCAAGTCAAATGTTAAGTCGATTGATTAGGTGTTTGGGGGCTATGGGTGCCCATAATTTAGGGTTTCCCACTGACTTTGATAGTCGCCCTTACAACAATGTTACGCACTACCGTGGTACACTATGATCAGGCAAATCACCCCGAGTCAACATCATCACAGTCTCACAGCTCTGTGACCGTACGGCTCAGTGCTCAGTGCTCAGCTCTATTTGCTGGCCTTGAGCCGACACTGAGCTGCAGACATGGCCAGTGGTTCCTATGCCCCAAAATCTGGAATCGAAATCAGGCACACTTCCCACCTCCCACTTCTGGACTCAAGTTTACCTCTCTCTCCATTTTCGAACTCAACTTTCCCAACCCCTCCCCCTTTTTGGCTGCTTCCCCTCTCCAGGGAGAAAGTTATGTCAACAGTGTAGATTGCAAAGTAAAAAATAATGAAAAAGTTTTGATCTACACCCTTAACAAAACTCCCCCCCCTATTTTTCACAGGGCACAAGCTGTGCCCACCAGCTATAGGGATAGAAGCCAGTGGACATATGAGCAGAAAGCTAGACCTGTCCTATATGCCACAGTTATCTACCCGGTGGTTAGACTGGAACCTGACTATACTGCTTGGTGACAGAGGCACATGCATGAGAACAGCATGCCCAGCTTCTCACTCAATAGTACAGTCAAACCCATAACCTCATGATCACTAGTCTGACACACTAACAATCAGATTCCCAAGTCATATGCACACTTCCGCCTTATGAGCAACATTCAATAAAAAAAGTTCGTAAAATTATGCGTTCCTTTAAATCAGTGATTTTCAACCGGGGTAACCCCAGGGTTCCGTGAGCATCTGCCAAGGGTTCCGTGGCTCGTCAGTGAAAAAATAAAAAATAACCTAAACCAGCGTGCAAAATTACGTCAGAACAAGCCATAGAAGTACTACGCACCGAATGCTTAGTTCCAAATTAGCCGTCTACTTTGGAATACAGTGTTGAATATTGTTCTTGTTGTTAACAATGTTAAAATATTTGCATTAACACCAAACACTAACTAATTAGTGTCAGTGTTAAGGAATCATGTGTCCATTTATTGAAAAACCTTCATTTTCTAGAACATTGTGCTTGAAAAATATAAAAGCTTTGCCCATTAGCGCAACTGGCTGGGGGTCCAGACCCCCTGAGCTGTCCGTGGGTGTAAAAACGTAAGATCCAATGATAATTTTTGGGCCGTTGGCGACCACCTCGTAAAGTGTTTTTGGTTACAGGTGAAATAAAAATGCTAAATAATATTATCTAATACGGTAAAATTAAACAAGTCTTTTGCCTGCTGCTTCATCGTCAGCGTTTCAGGGTTTTGCCCCAGACTCCCACAGGTTTTCTGCCTCTCAACTCTGCTGGGTACATCGGTCCCCAGACACCATGAAAATTCCCCTTTGCCTACGCCATTGGACTCACTGATCATTTCATGCGATGGGGTTCTGTGAGGGTTTTTGACACTTATGTAGGGTTCCGCTGCAGCAAGAAGGTTGAAAAACACTGCTTTAAATAAATCAAATGATAAACCACAAATTTTGAAGTGGTAAGTCACAAATTTTAAAGTAATAAGTTACGAACTCTCAATCTACAGCTATCAGATATGACCAATGCTGACCGGACAGTGTGTGTTTCCAAGTCATGCAGTTTGCTGAAAGTGTCGCTACTGTACATTAGCACTCGGCCCTTCTCACAACCGACTAACAGCATACTATGCTAAAACACACCATCAAACACAGTCAAAATAAACATACATAAAGACTTTAAGGGTGCATTGCACCAACGTCATTCATGATCTCAGTTCAGCTGAACCTAGACCAAAAGTTGAACCAAGTTCACGCTGAATTACATTGCACCAAGTTGAACTCGGATCAGCTGATCCGGTTCAGTCGAACGACCATGGTTATACCGTGGACGACACTGATTGGTCAACCTCGCTCGGCCTACGGGCCAACTACAATGACGTCACAGTCACACGCAATGCTTACAAAACAGTCCAGTACAAATTGGCCATAATTTGTTCGAGTTTCAAGTTTCCCTGAAGTTACTACATGATTTTCGCGTCAACAGTTGCATTGATAAAGTTCCGAAGATAGGCTAAGCATTTTGTGTTCCAATAGATATTTGTTAATTATTCTAGGTTTGTTGTCAAGATAATATGTTTACCATAGGTATACGGCATAGCAACGGTGCATTGGCACTGTAGAATGCCTTTTATTTATCCATTAATTAATTTATTCAGCAAAAAGACCACAGAAAACAGATACAGCACAAATGTAACATATCTAGATGACAAGTATAATTAAATTTAACATCTTATAAATCGATACGAATGAGTTTTTGTTGTTGTGGTTAGGGTTCGACTGTAGCAGCGAGACATCACCACCGAAAAATGCGATTTATACATCTATTTGTTAATTTATCAAGCACAAAGAGAACATAAAACCAATATAGTAGAAATCTAACATATCCAGATCATCAGTATAATTGCACTAAAAGTCTTATAATTACCGGGAAAGGTTTTTGCGCATGTTCTCTTAGCTCGCATTCAGCCTCTCCTCGACATTACACGGCGTCCAGAACAATCCAGATTCGTAGCAGGCCAATCCACTATTGACGCCATCCTAGCATTATGACTGCTGTCATCGGAAATACATCGCAAGTTTGATCGGCCCTTGAACGTCGTGTATCTCGATATCAAAGCTGCCTTCGACTCCGTCGATAGACTCGCTCTATGGAAGGCTCTGTGAGGTCGGGGAATTCCGGATGTCCTACTGGACCTCATCATCGCACTCCACGAAAACACCTCTGTCCATGTCCGCCTTGGGAAGCAGCTATCGGACCCACTCTTAACAACCTCCAGCGTAAGACAGGGCTGTGTTCTCGCCCCAGCACTCTTCTGTGTGGCTATCGACTGGATACCGAGACACATGAAATCCAGAATCTGGAATCACGGTTGGGCGTGATCTCTTCACCAATTTAGTATACGCAGATGACATGGCCTTCTTCGTCGAATCACCAGCCTCTGCCGCCACATGCCTCTCGAGCTTTGCGGAAACAGCATCAGTGTTCGGCCTACAGGTCTCGTGGCCATAGACCAAGACCCAGAACCTGGGGTCCGGCCCCCAACCTGACACAATAACCGTCAATGGAAACCTCGTAGACGCTGTCTCCGACTTTACATGCCTGGGAAGCTCTCAGTCATCTGACGGCCAGTCTCATCTGGACATACGGAGACGCATCGGTTTCGCTTCCGCAGTAATGTCCTCATTAGACAACATTTGGAAAGACAAACGATTATCCCTGTCTATTAAACTCCGCGTCTACCAGTGG
>Ga0209671_1003500_pt1 | contig 15129 bp, 9 predicted proteins | sample WorMetHERISLAND2_2_FD_187401 | JGI IMG/M metagenome (GOLD analysis project Ga0209671, IMG submission 187401) | Marine gutless worms symbiont microbial communities from Max Planck institute for Marine Microbiology, Germany - Olavius geniculatus... | ecosystem: Host-associated > Annelida >... | reverse complement strand
ACGTAACGTAATGCCGCATTTCGTCGAATTCACGCATTAATTTCATACATTTATGAAGCTCAAATCGACATATTATATGTGCGAGGTTAAATGTCTAATTTAAATCTACAGAAATTGCACGAGTGAGTTTGACCGTGGCCATGGACCTTTAATTTTTATTACAATTAATCAATTAATTATCGTTAATTTGTGCAGTCCTACTATATTATAAATGAATTAATAAATAAATGACCTGCAGTTAAGTGATGTCATTAACTTTTATGTTATTTAGGGCTCTTGTGGGTCCTTGACAGTTCTTGATTTTCAAGGCTTGGAAAGTCCTTGAATTTGATTTTGACAAATGGGCAAGAACCGTGGTTATTATTCAGTAGTATATAATGCCAGTCTGTCATGTAGTTGTGCTGCGATGACATTATGTGGGTAGGAAGCACGTCTGTCATTCAGACAATTGCTGACAGAATCAACACATCAACTTGATGCACTTGCTAAGAAGCTGGGAAGCTGCGTTGAAAAGTCCCGTGCATACTATGAAGCTCGCTTTGCTCTCAAGGAGGTAAAGTTGCTCTTTGCCATTGAATTTTTGATAGTTGACATGCGTAATTTATACTCTGACTGTGAGATAGTCCCCAGAACTGCTGCCGCCGTTGCCGTTAAAGCCTCGGACCGCAACCAACCGTTAAGTTAGCGGTCTCGGACTGCTAAGGTTTTACGCCACTGCCGCCGATAAACTAGCAGCTTTAGTGGTTTCAGCAGTTTAGAAAAAATCAGACAATGTGTTGTGCTCACACTGCTGCAAGCAGAGCCGCCACTTGTCTGGAAAACCTGGAAATGTCAGGGAATTTTACAGATGTTGGAGAAATTTCAGAGAGTGGTCACATCGTTATTAGAATATGCTCAGAGTTGGAGTCATTAGTTAACTGAGGCATTGCTGTGAACAGGCGCAGTTGGCAACCCAGAATGCAACGGTGCGTTACGAGCGAGCGTGCAGTCAACTAACAGCTGCCAAGGAAATGGTGAACCTCGCTGAACAAGGATACTTCAAGCGCACCCAGCAGTTTGATCCTGCATGGCAGGAGATGCTTAACCACTCCACCACGAAGGTAATGCTAGTGACGGTGAATATATTCATGGGTGGGAAGAAAACATAGGTGAAAAACTATGAGGGTATTAGTAATGCCAGTGTATGCACTCATGGATAGAAATAGCAACTACTAAGTAGCGACCACATAGAGTAATAAATAGTATGCTGTGGAATTTGGAAAATTTGCTGATGAGCCATGTCGTTTGGCAAACTGGCCCGTGGAATTTAGAAAAATTTGTTGCTTAAAAATTATGGTGCCTATTTACATTACAACTTATTTTGAGTTTTATGTGGCCAGCACAGTCATTGGATATAATCAAAAATGTATCAAAGGTCAAAATACTTTGTGCACAAAGATTTCTCAAGTATAAACTTACAACAACACTTGGTCAAATCTCTTCTAAGAACCTAAGGTAAAGTTTCTCAAAGTTATGTTTGTCAGCTTCATGTATTCAGTGTTTTGCAATAAATTTGTTCTGTTATTGCACAAAAAAGATTTATAGCAGTTAATAAAATGCTGAAACAAAATACCTGTCTGCAGAGTGCAGACTTTTGTTGAAATAATGTTGTTAACGATGTTTGAATTTAACTGGCAAAAAGAACTCAATTGTTTAGCAGCAGTTGCCAATACATCAACAACAAAATAATAAAGGCTGGATGTGATGAATACACATGGCTTGTGAACGCATTGAATGTCTTACCGTGTGCAAGGTTTAGTGTGGTTCGGTAATGTTAATGTCTTGTACGTGTACGTAGATTGCCATTTAGTCTTTACCTTATGACATCTGCTGCTAGATGAGAGAACCAGTGGAAGTTTCTTTCGCAGCAGATGCTTATGGTCAAATATCAAGAGAGACGATCACGGAATGTCACCACTGGGCTGACGTTTGTTTCTAGTTGTTATTGCTGTGTTCAGGTGAATGAGTCGGAACATGAGAGGCTAGAAAGTGAATTAGAACACATGAAAGTGGCTCAGCAGCTGAACGAAGCGGAACAAAGAGTTAAGAAGCTGCAGCGTGACTGGAAGCGCAATATTGCCAAGTCAAGGCATGTACAGGATGGGCCAAAAAACGTGGCACTACTTTTGTCCATATCTTCACCAATTATTGATCAATTTTCAAATTTTTCACTGGCACACCCTGCAGACAATTTGCAATAACGTGATTATTACATATACCACCACACCATAAATGCATCTTTACACTACCCTGTGAAATATCAGTGAAATATGCATACATAATGATAATAACAAACAAACATTTTGGTAAAATTGAAAAAACACTTCAGACCAACATTGCAGTGAATGGTCTGTATGACACTAAACTCTGTGGGTCTAACACGATCTAGTGTCATACAGATCATTCATCACAATGTTGGTTTGAAGTGTTTTTTTCATTTACCTAAATTTTTGTTATTATCATTATTTTTTGCTTATTTTTATATTTCACAAGGTAGTGTAGAAACGCATTTACCATGTGGTGGGATATATAATAATCACATTATTGCAAATTGTCTGCAAAGTGTGTCAGTGAAATAATTTTGAAAATTGGTCAATAATTGGCAAAGATATTGACAACAGTAAAGTGCCACGTTTTTTGTGGCCCACAGTATATTTCTGCTTTCATCTCATTACGGATTCTGTTTGCTGCTTAGTGCTTTAGGCCTAGTTGATGTCAGTGTTATCGACTTAGGTGCGTTACTGCTTGATAGACAGAAATTATCACTTATGAAGGGCTGTACTGAATACATGCCTCTCACCTTGCCTCCCACCTGCCCCTACGGGCAGCCTGAGGAGGCGGGGGTTGAGTTGCCGGGTCTTCTTTCCCCGCTAATTCTGTCAAGTTCGTCAGTATAGTGCTCAGCTTTGTGGCGACATCTGGTGAATGACGGCCACTTAAAGGTTGCAGCCTAAGGCCTCAAGGCCGGCCATGAATTTCGTAGTTTCTGTGACGTATGCGGGCGCACGCTGGCAATTGGATCAGTGGCGCCCTCTGCACGTTATTATGACTGCGTACCACATACTGCGTACAACCCCTCGCAAACTCTTGCGTGTGTTCATTTCACTAGCAAAGTAACCCTGGGGGCGGGTACTTTGCTAGTACGAATAATAAGCACTGCTTTATCACCACTCGTTGTTCCAGCATTTAGCCGTAAAGCCAGTTGCTGTTGGCATATCGCTCACACACGTTGCTTTAGGGCTTTCTTTCTGCCATTTAGTTTGCATAGTTGTCTGGGCACAGGGCAGATGATGTTACGTGGCTATGAGATAAATAGGGTTTACGTAAATAGCTATGGACAACTCTAATCTGTACCAACCAAACAGTTTCGTAGCACTGAATGTTACTGAGTATACACACATTTGTGGCTTGATCTAACAGTGCACTTAGGGTGTGTATAAATAGCTTTAATGGGAACCCAACTCAGAGCTACTGTGAAGCTGCCCCACCTTATCCCCAGCCAGATAGGCTGATGCTCAGTTTATCTCCCCAGAGGGATGAAAGGCTGAGTTGAGCTTGGTGTTCATTATATACCAAGATGGATTATGGTTAACTATCTCTAAACAGTTACCCATTAAAGTAGTAACTACTTGACAGCAACTTGACCACCAGTCGAATCCATGATCTTTTGATCTAACCATGACACCATCTAGCCACTTGGGTTAGTTTGAGTTGACCGTTGATAATTTGTGCATATACAGGGTGTGCCAACAAAATAACCCAACTTGTTTTTGTCAGAACTTCGTCAATTCTCCACCAAATTTGATAATTTTTTGCACACAGATAGCCAAGATGATAGAAATATGTGAGGTACACTCACAGCCCATCTCACCTAATTTGTGTTAACACACTACCGTGTAAAATGCAGATGCTCTAAATTGTTGCATAATGCTTAGTTGTGGTCTCCGTAAAAGTTCTAGTGACTGAACTAAGTATACAACAAACTAAAGTGTGATTTGTTTTGCAGAATTATAAGTTTATGTAACAACTTGCTTCCAAATTATCAAAATTTATGTTCAAGGTGTACACAATGGCTTAGACGTGATGCTACAGCTGATAGCAGCATTAATGATCAACTGATCAAACTGCACAGCACTCATTCATGGATTAAATCTGTTTTGAGCTCATTAGTCAGCTATTTTGTTGTCTGCTATTTTCAGCGTAAAATATTTAATACCACAAAATTATTAAATCATGTGGCACCTTCTGTCAAATTGATAATCAAAAGGTGAACAATCTGATAGTGATAAGCACCGTGTACCAGGGTAATGTAACAATTTGGAGCATCTGCATTTTACACGGTAGTGCATTGACATAAATTGGATGAGGTGGAAAGTGAGTCTACCTCACATATTTCTATTGTCTTGGCTATCTGTGTTCCAAAAATTATCACATTTTGTGGAGATTTGACAAAGTTCTGACAAAAACAAGTTGGGTCATTTTTTGGCACACCCTGTATATTGTAATGCACCGCTGTTCTAAATTTTCACTGTAAACTGCGCGCTATAAATGATAATGATGATGATATGCGTGTGTATAGGCCATACTTTGAGCTGAAGGCCAAGATGAATCAACAGATGGAGGTAATGGCACTCAGCTAAGTATGACAGACTATACGTTGAGGCACGATTGCACCAAATGGCAACACTTTGTTAATTACTGTGTAACTTACTACGTTTATATCACCTTATCGAGTCAGAGGCATATCTGAAAAATCTGAAAGTATACATGTAAAACGACATAGGAATCTAATATTTATGTAAATAAAGTATTTGTTATAAGTTGCAGGGCCACAGCGGCAAGTGCACTATGTTGAGCAATAAAAAATGTGCCACTTTTATCTTTTGAATAACTCTGTGAAACATTGGTCGATTTGGATAGTTTTTGTCACACAACATTACGAAGAAACTTGACTTAAATGGTTATAGTCTAACCCACCTTACCTTAATGCTGTTGCTACACTACCTTGTGAAATTCTTAAGTTGTAGTTTGGCCGTTTACAACAATGATTCATACAGGGTAGTGCAGCATCGGCTCAGAAATGATTGACTGAATAGCGACAAACACGAGTAACAGTTATTATCTTTCAGATAGTCTTACACATCATTTTTATTACTGCATGCATTCAAAATTTCCTCTAGCATGAACGTAAGCGGTGGACATTGATGAGACTCACCATCAGCACAAGCGGCTCACTCGCTGTTGATGCGTTATTTCAGTTCGTCGACGTACGATCTTAAAACAGATGCAATTAATGTTTAATATGTAACAAATTTTCGATGATTTTGTGGTCTCGGTGATTTTCGAAGCCGAGGAATGCACTCCCCAGTATGAATGTATTGTTGTAAATGACCAAACTACGACTTCTGCATTTCACAAGGTAGTGTAGAGACAGTTATAAGGTGAGGTGGGCTAAACTATAGTCATTTACATCAAGTTTCTTCCTCATGTTGCATGTCAAAAATTATGAAAATTGACTAGTGCTTTACGGAGTTATTCAAAAAAATAAAAGTGGCACGTTTTTTATTGAGACATGGTGTATAATTTTTACCCCAGCTATATTTGATGGAAGTGAATTATCATTGAGAATTTGGGCTCATACTGCAAAACAGTTTTCTGCTTCAAAAGCCGCTGAATATCCACCAGGTCTCTGCCCCTGTACCCCACTGGGAACAACCACCAGACCCCCAGCTATAGGCTTGCTGTCCCATACTCACCATAACTGCCGGATCAATTGAAACTCCACTGCCACATGCTTGAATTGGAAATTTTTTATGTTCATTTAATAAATAACCTGCAGTTAAGCAGTGTCTTTAACTTTCAGGTTATTATCAGTTTTTTCAACAGTGCATAATGCCAGTTTGTACTTGACCTGGTACATAGTGTTGGCAACATTGCTGTCTGTGAAACAAGAAAAGACAGTGGGTTATGAGCCTATGGTGCCTGGTTATGAAACTGAGTCATACTGCATTGTTATTAGTAATGTGCAGTATTTGCTGATTGCTGGTTTGTGGCAGGAGCGTAAGAAGCGAATTGTGGATTTGGAGCGTCAGATTTCAGCAGCGAAGAAATCCTACTCTGAGACACTACACAACCTGGAGTGTATCAGCGATGACATTCACATGCAGCGACAACTTGAGCGACGTCGTGACAGGAAAGCACGCAGACTGGCCTCGAAAGCCTCCAACACCGGGGTCGATGGAACGATAGTTTACCACCCTCTGATGGTTGTGATGGTCAGTTCAACTACATCATCAGAGGACGAGGACAGTGGGAATGAGACATCGGGTGATGTGGACTCTACGGAGTTGACCGTGCCTCCACTAGTGGGGGTTGTGGGCTCAGTCAAAGATATCACAGTGCGACAGATCGACTGCATTCCAACAAACACTTTAGTCACTGCTGACAAAAGTCTAAAATCATCACCATCAACCACAGTAGACATTACTGCTGCTACTGGGGGGTCTAATTTGCAACCAAGAAACACACCAGTCAGTAATAATGGTCTACATCCACCATTAGCAACAGGAGACGGTGCTAATGAGGGGTCGAATTTGCAGCTGACACCTCAAACATCTACTGCCGGGGGCGCTAATTTACAACCAACAAATTCATTGGTCCCTGACAAGAGCCTTCAACCATCGTCAGCAACAATAGACGCTGCCACGAGGTCATATTTACAGCCGACAGCTCAAACATCTACGGAGAAGTCCACCGTTGCTGCTAAGACTGCGGGTAACTTGTCAACAAGCGGCCCGGTTAACTTAACATCGTCTCCAATATCTCCCACCGAGTGTGACGATGCGGAACAGATGATTCAGACGAACGCTGCAGTGATGGCGGCCATATCTCGCTCCAAGCTCCAGCGTGTAGCTGCCAGTCCGTTCCTGCTGCGACCCCCAGGGGAGCACTCCGGCCGTGCTGAAGACTTGAGTGCAAACGGATCCGAGACTGAGAGTGTATCGGGGAGTTTTGTGAGCACCGGCGGCCTGGGCGCGCTGGACGATGAACAGATTGAGTCGTTAATGCTGGATGTTAGTGAGTATCAGCGAATCATTGACTCCAGTGAGTCTGATCACTGTGGACAGATGGCGCTGCCGGCCCGCCTACGACATCTCCAGCACTTTGTCAACTTTGAGCCCATCTGGATCAACGATGATGTGGAGGGGAATTGGGATTTTCCGGAATCAGCTGGACGGAAGTCTTCCGCTGCGGAACGTCCAGTTTCACGGCCAGTCACCGACGGTGATGTATTCGGCGATATGCAGAACGTAGAATGTAGTAGTAATTCGCATTGCTCGAATTCTAGTTGTACAGCCGATGTTATGTTGGATCGGAAAGAGTGTCCAGTCACAGACTGTGAAGCAGCCAATAGCAACATGTGGCATCCACTGATGGATAATCTAAGCAGCACTACAGTGTCAGAGACTGACTAATGCCTGGCTTTTAATGATATTAAACAAAATATTTACATTTCATTATCAGTTTAATCAAAACACAGACTTTTATGGGATAGTTGTTATAAATATGAATAAAGAGCCAAATAGTTTACTCCGAGTTCACCCCTGCAGGGGTAACTGGTAAACTTGCTGATAGGATAACTTGTAATGGTTGCTATTAAATCACTATTTTTTTCTCAGCCAGGAGTAGCTTTAGATTCTTGGGGTCCTCCCAATTTGCTCATAGTTTCAAAAGCAGGTTGTGACTGGTTACAGGTATCTCAAGTGTATTATCCAAAACATTTCTGTGATAATTTTTATGTGCGAAAGCAGCTACTGCTTTCAGCGCATCTTGGCCATCGCAATTCTGTCAGTTCATCTGTCTGTCACACGGGTGGATCAGTCAAAAGCAGTGCAAGCTAGAATCACCAAATTTTTACCGTCGGCTGCCTGGAACACTCTAGTTTCAGGAACCATAAAGCTTTTCCATAAATTCGAAGGGGATCACCTTGAACGAGGCCACTAAATGAGAGGGGGTGGGCAAAATTTGCTATTTTTGGCCAATAAGTCGCTGTATCTCAGTAATGGTGCGAGATAGGGTTTAGGTTACTATTAATCACTAATAGGAAGTCGTACACTGGCCCTCGATTGGCGCCGAATTCAATGATCTTGAATGACCTTGTACGCCAAAATAAGGGGTTTTATTTGGCGATTTCGGGCTGCGGCACAAGTCTATATCGTTCACAAGGTGGCACCACAGAACTATTGTTACGCAATCCAGATAGAGAATTTGGTATTTGTATATTAACTTTGCGTGAACACCCCAATTTTCAGCTAAACTACTGAACCGAAACTGCTATAGGCTTTCGTGCGTCTCATGAGCATTAGCTCAAATTTCTTGTAGTTAATAATTGTTGATTAGGCCTGTTTGTGTTTTACGCCACATTGTAAGATTTGGTGGCTTTTTGTTCTGTATCATCTTTGATTTGGACTGGATGTTAAATTCGTCCTCTACTTTGGTGCTGTTGTGAGCGAATGAAACACCTTTATTGTGTGTTGCAGCAAACACAAAATTTTGTGTATAACACAAAATACGGGCTTTTTGAAAAACATACATGTAATTAAGTGACAGTGGGTCGACTTTAACCTTTTTACTTTTTTACCTTGTTCATTGTTAATATCAGGACTGTAGGGTTTAATGTTATGACAGAAGCTAGTAGTCAGTATAATTTGTTTGCATGATACCACTTTCTTAGTGCTACTAGTTAAAAAGTACAGTGTGTACTGTATGGTCACTGAATTGCTCATCGTTAAATGTTTGTGGCTAAGTATTTTGCATGGAACTTACTTGTTACGTTTGAATTTTGGTTTTTTGGTTTTTTAATGTGTTGTTTTGTATGCTTTTTATTATGCAAGTATTAAACTCGCTAGTCATATAACTTTTACTTCCTTAGTATAGGCAGCCGTTGCAGCATTTTGTGAGAAATTTGTCGTTTGTGTCTATGTTTTTGTTTGATGCTCACAGAATTGAATTTGTATGTTTTTTTAAAATCATTTTTGTTATGCAAAGGTTAAGTTACTGTCTGCGTGCTTGAGGTTCACGATTAGTCCGTGAATAAACAGGCATAATGTTTAATTACTACAAGTCATATTTTAGTTGCCGTTATTTGTTGCATTATTTGTGTGTAATAACTGTGGGCTTCAGCAAAATCTCCAGTGTCCAGTGTTGTCAGCCTGAAGTCAATGTTTAAGCTTGTTTAATATTCATTGTCTGCTTTGTTTATTGCTTGTTGTTTAGGGATGTTGGTTTATAGCGGAGAATTTTCTTAAAATATGCGGAGCTTTTTGAGGCAAAATATGTGGAATTTGGCGAAATATGCAGCGCATTTATCGGAATGCATGCTGCATGTGACACATATGCGGCATATTTTTCCACGTATTTCCTGCATATGCAAATTCTAGTGATGGAGAATCATAATCATGATCATTAATAGGCTTTTTCTGTACATTTTTGACATTTTCGACTTCAATTTATTCACTGTCTAATTGTAAATACCGGTAATCTTTTGCCACCAAAATATTTAGCAGTCTTAAAACAGTGTTGGACAAGCAAAATGCTAAAAAATGCGATCGCGTATGCGGAAATATGCGGCATATACGTGAATATATGCGAATTTTGCATATGCGGCATAATTTTTGCATATGCAATTTTGAAAATGCTATTATATCCGGAAAAAATGTGATATGCGGGTTTTGGCAAACATATGCGAATAACCATCATCCCTAGTTGTTGCAAGTTGTGGTTTGATGTAATGGTCAGCCAGGGTTAGCATGTTGGTTCAACTTCGGTCAGGTCACTATCAAGTGGCTACTACTTGCATGGTTGACTGTCTGTGCACAGGTAAACCACCTATTGATTAACCAACACCAGGGTCAACTCAGCCTTCCATCCCTCCAGGGATGTCTGGCTGGGGTTAAGGTGTTCACCTGTATCAGGTGGCATGTAAAACTGCGATTCCATATGGCAGGCGATGCTTCGTGATTCCTGTTTTGGCACTGAAGCTGACATTAAATGCAGTTTTGGTGTTGTTTTGGTTTCGGTGAGATGCTCTTTAATGAATTTCACTTTCAGCTAAAACTATAAGCGGTTTCAGTAGGCTACTGAATACTGTAGCCGAACATTGGCAGAGGTCACGAGTACGGATAATCTTTCTGTGTTTGATTTGATTCTGTGCTTTAATTAGTTATTCTCGTATAAATTTTATGAACAAAACAGTCAGCCACTCAGGCATGTGTGAGCAGGCAAGTTTTTCAGTATTTTTATACCGTGTGTGCTTCGTGTAATACAATTTTGATTTGCCTATAATGGCAGATGTCTGAGGCAGATAGGTTTGGTTTTGGCCAACCCCCTGCCCTCCAATAGACAGCATTCTGAAAGTAATGACTGTCTGGAGGATAACAGGGAAAATTATTGGAACTACCATTGTTGTTAATTATACAGGGTGGGCCAAAAAACTGGACCTGTTTGAGCGTTGATATCTCAGCGATGGTTATGCGTAGAAAGGCGTGTGATATGTCAAAAGTTTTAGAATGTTGTAGACAAAAAGGGTCAAACTTGCATAGCAAATTATTTAAATATTCTTTGCCTAATTTGCATAAATCTTCATTACCCCTGAAATTAGGCATTTGCCTGCACTTTTGTGTGCCCGAGTTCATTGGACTCAAAAACTCACTGCCAAAAAGTCCAGATTTGAATTCTGTGAATTATTCGGCGTGGGGGCATTGCAACAGACAGCATGGTCACAAAATTTCAGAAACTGACCAGCTAAAACGTGTGCTAATCGAATGCTGGCCTCAGCTGATCTTGAACACATTGACTCCAGCGATTGAACAGCTGCCTAAAAGGACTGATGATAGTTATGAATGCAAAAACCGGGGAACCGCCTATGTCGAATTTCATCTAAACTCAACGTATGTGTTAATGATTGTTGATATTTCACTGTATGCTGACTGAAAATCAACTTAAATTCATGTGTTACTGCCAATTTAGCATGATTTTAGGGTTTTTTTGGCCCACCCTGTATATGCATGCATAAAATGGAGTTCTTACAGTTTTAGGTTTAGCTAGTTTTTTGTGTTTTGTGTTTCTGTAAAGGTTAAACTTACTGTTCCATTATTATGTGTTTGTGTGCATTCTGCCTGGAAAGGCCGTCCCCGAAGTGACCTATTCTGTGTCGGGCGGGACGTTAAACCCTACTCGCTCACTCAAGCTGACAGGAATTGTGAACAGAATTGATGATGCAACTCATCGTAGGTGTGAATTGGCCATTACACTTTAGCTGAGTGTTGTTGTTTTTGTGTATATATTGTGAGTAGTGAAAACTGATTGCTGTGTGCTGCGATGAATGATGATTGTTGTTATTACTGTGAGTGCCTGTCTGAGCGCTGCTTGACATTACTATATCTGTCTCTATTCTCAACAGTGTATCTCAACATATCTGCTATATCCAGCCCATTCAGTGGTTTTAATGAGTACTTTGGTATGTCAACTTTGACAGAGTGAGAACTTCGATAAGCATATAATGCTCTTAGTTTTTGATGTGTTATCTGTTTGTTTTAAAAGAATATTAAAATTTTGACTGGACTACTTTGTCAATGGTGAGGCATTTAAGAGGTAAAGTTTTTTATGGTTTGAAAATTAAACCTCCATTATTCATGACCTGTTATGTACATGCAAATGATGTAGAAGGTTCGATTTTCAGGTCATTAACCTCAATAGCTGGTCATTAATCTCTGTTTGTTGCTACTGTGAGGGTGATCCAGTAATAAAAATTCTGTATCTCTCAAGTTGTATGTAAGTAAGTAAGCACCAATTTATATAGCACCAAAATCTCACAAGAGAATCAGCAGATTTTGTTACCCAATTTGCAGTGCTTACAGAGAAGCATCATAGCTGCTTCTCCCGCCCCCGAATTTATTACAATATTTTGTTTGATTCCAAAATTGTAATTATTTGAATTTAAAATGTATTTGTCAAAATGATAAAGTGATATAATTGCACTTCTGACCTAAAATGGCAAAATAGGGGATTTTCAGGCCCAAATTTAGTACTTTGGAATGATAATTTTTAGACAGGAAGAAAGTCGTCCAAAAGGATGAAGTTTAGGAAGGGATCAATCATTGGTTGCCGTGACAAATCATTCATCATTCTTAACGTCTACTTTTGTTTGTGCATTTTGCCTGGAAAAAAACTTGCCATAGAGTCACGTGGCTGTTTTATCATGCTATTATAATGCCAGCTCAACTACTTGCTGCTTTGTATGCTGTTTTTTTTCCGTTTATCACAGATGTATACCGGTAACTTGGTTTAGTTGTTGGGCTGTCGTGTGCAGTGCACATTCGCTGAAATATTAATGTGCATTGTCGATGCTTTGAATTACCGGTAACACAGTGTCTCTGAACGCCTTTTCTTGTGTCACTTCTTATCAAATCAGGAGCATTGGTGCCGTTATAATACTTTTTTTCTCTAACTAGAAGCCTGCAATTAGATTAGAACTAAATTTAATACCACACTTTTTACCAATACCCGCTCTATGCTTTGCTTGCAGTAGCGGTTCTAGCCCGCAATATCGGTGGGGGAGGCACGGCCCCATGGCGAGGGCGGTAGAGCAAGCCTATAACGGGGAGTCTGGGGCAGAGCTACCAGCGGGGTCCAGGGGCTGAGCCCCTGGTCAGGGGGGCAAAGTCCCCCCTGAAGCTGAAGCAATTTTGGCTTTTGGACGTTCAGTGGAAGCTGCAAATTTGCCTTATTTTCTAAAATTTAGAAACGCAAAGAAATCAGATATTTGTTATATTTGCAAAAAAAATTATCGGTGGTCACGAAACTCGGGAGGCATGGAGCAAAACTGACCGGGGGGCTGTGCCCCCCAGCCCCTGCCTAAAACCGCCACTGCTTGCATGGGCGGGTAGTGCCAGCATATGTTGCCTGTCTGTCCGTCCATCTGCAGGGCAGGATTAAGGGTTTGAGAGACGATAGGCTCAAATATTTTGTGGGGCCCCATTATATACACGGTGCAAATTACAATAATAGTTGTCCATCATCCAAGTATCCATCACATAGTCAAAAATGTAGCAAAAATAACAGTCTGTATATTGTATTGTGTGTAACCCCTGAAATTGAGATAAGGGTTTTGGGGAGTGCTGAGAGCTGCTCCAGTTGGGTCTGGCTCAGCTACAGTGGAATGCCTTAATCTGGCCCTGTCAGTTCGATGTAATGTACATGTACGCCGATCATGTAAGTTGGGCTACCTCAAGCGTTATTACACAAATAATTAGCTAAGTACTTCCGCTCTTAGCATGCTTCTTTCAGTGGTCCAATGCAATGGAAACACCCTCAAACTTGGGGTCAAACTGAGCTGGGCTACCGGGTAGAGAAAACAGTAGATTATCAGTCATTATCAATAAGTCACTATATCTCAGAAAGGGTGAGATATAGCCTTAGGGACGAGGTTAGGCTTACTGTATGTACACTTTCTGCTGGTACAAAATTAGTGACCTTGAACAGTCATTACATATTCTGTTATACAAATTATGTCTTTCTGAGCTCACCGTGGACGTTTGAAAGAAGATATCCTAGTGTGGTGGGTGGTCTTTAAATGAAATAAAGACAATCACTACACAGCTGGCGGATAGTCGTTTTGAAGAAGCCAGCAGCAATTGTTGAAACGTCAACAAATAACTTGAAAAAGTAGCATTTTCACAACTTTATATAACTTGTTAACTGTAGGCCTACTCATTTGACATTAGTGAAACAATACATAACATCAAGTCTGTACACACTTCATTTGGTTGAACTCAACTACTTTGCCATAGTGACTAAAGTTTGGGCTAGTTCCAAAAAGTAAACTTCTAAACTGCACACATCAAATTGCTGAAAACAAGCATAAAATGAGCACTGCAAAAATATACAGTACAAATTGTGGATTTTTTGTACTGAGGACTATTTGTACCATTTGTGCTGTCTAGAGTTTAGAGGCAGCATGCAGCAGCTTCAAATATATGATTTAATTAATTTTACAAAAATTAGTACAAATTTCAATTTGTAGTTTGACCTCGGGGTTCGTTTGTACGTTTGTGTTTCTGCAAGTGGGGGCTTTGGCTGAAACTTTTGTCACACAGTGAACACTTGTATGGTTTGTCTCGTGTGGACTCTCATGTGTTTGCTTAGGTCTCCACACTGATTAAATGCCTTGTCACAGTCGCTACATTTGTATGGTTTCTCTCCACTGTGAACTCTGCTGTGCAAAACAAGCTCATTTGATTGTTTAAATCGTTTGCTGCAAACAGCACATTCAAACAGTTTCTCTTCAGAATTAATTCGTCTGTGTAATGTCAAGGTTTGCTTACGTTCAAAACACTTTCCACATTCAGTGCACTTGTATCTGCTGCTGTGAACATATATATGTTGTCTTAAGCATTCCTGAGTAGTGAAACATTTCTCACACTGAGTACAATGATACACTTTTTCTCCAGTAGGCCTATCATGTATTTGTTTGTGTTTATTCAAATTTCCTTTCAGTGTAAACCGTTTGTCACACACTGTACACAAGTATGGTTTTGGCTTGTCATCATGTAAATGCTCAGTGATATCATTACCATCAGCTTCAATCTTCACCTCAAATGAACTTTCACCTGCATAATAAGTACAATGAGATGTTGTAGAAACGTGAACATAACATTATATCCTAACTGAACAATACTAAGCTTTATAGGAATATAAACCATGCAGGCCTGAGGCAGAGGGTATGCCCCAATTTTTAGAAACTGTCATTTTTCCAGTCACTTTTTACCCAGAACAGCTCTCATTGCCAGTCCCTTAAACATACTGCTGATGGTACTTGCGTTGCAGCCCAAAATCGCCAAAAATAATCCACAAAACCCCCTATTTTGGCGTTCAAGATCATTCAAGGTCATTGAATTTGGCGCCAATCGAGAGCCAGCATATGACTTCCTATTAGTGATTAATAGTAACCTAGGCCCTATCTCGCACCGTTACTGAGATAAATGTACAAAACATCAGTTTATACACTTGTTAACGGCAACATTTAAAGAC
>Ga0209671_1003499_pt1 | contig 15129 bp, 8 predicted proteins | sample WorMetHERISLAND2_2_FD_187401 | JGI IMG/M metagenome (GOLD analysis project Ga0209671, IMG submission 187401) | Marine gutless worms symbiont microbial communities from Max Planck institute for Marine Microbiology, Germany - Olavius geniculatus... | ecosystem: Host-associated > Annelida >... | reverse complement strand
GTTAATACTGCGATGGGTGACTGCCTGTGGGCAGGTAAACCATCTCGGGATGTAACCAACCGCCTAGGTCAACTCAGCCTTCCATCCCTCCGAGGTAGGTAAATCGAGTACCGGCCTATCTGGCTGGAGTTAAGGCGGGGCGCATTCACCTCTGTCGGGTGGCAGGTAACACTGTGTGATCCCATATGACAAGTGACGCTCCGTAGCTCTGAGATGGGTTCGCTCATTAGGAGCTATAAGCGACCTTGCCTTGACCTTGCCTTATTATGTTCCTTTTCAAAGTTACTCTGAAAAAAAAACTGTTTGAATTTAATCTGTTATGATGCAATATTTTTTACTTTTTTTCTCGTCATTGAGGACGCTAGAGCGCTGTACAATGTATGTTAGGCGAAATCGCTGCATGGTTCACACTCTCTATATGCGCCGAGGAAAAAATGTATTCCTCGAGTTTTTACGCATGTATTAGCTATGGTAATTTTGTCTTGGTGTTTGTCTGTCACAACCCGGTACCGATCGGAGCCCAGGTGAGATAGAGACCTCTGGTTTTCACCGTGTGATATCTTGGAGTCTAGTATTCTGCGACAAAATTTCATGCAACTGGGTGAAAAGGGTGTCCCCACGAACGAGGGAGAAAAAGAGGGGCACCTCTTTTAAAAGGCGTTATTCCACCGTTATTGGCTCGTCTAACGTGAAATTAGTTGCAGATAGGCACAGACATGCTGCTTATCATAGCAAGTACTGTCGACGAGCTTCTTACAAATGTCAACATCGATGACCTTGAATGACCTTAAACCCCCAAAATAGGGAGTTTAATCAGTTTTTCGCGATTTCGCGCTGTGACACGCATTTCAAGAGTTAATTGCACCTAAATGGCTGGAGATAGACCAAGACAACCTGCATGTGAAATTTTTAGCATTAAATGTAGATTTTAGCGATTTAAGTCCGGACTCTTTAGGTTCAAGGAGGCCTGTGCACACAGGTGTCAAATAGGGGTTCCCCTTTTATAAAGTGGTTATTTTTCCGCTGCTAGCTTGTCTAACGTGAAAATGGTTGCAGATAGGCACAGACATGCTGCTTAACAAAACAAGCACTGGCGACGGGCTAGTTAGTGTTGTCAACATTGATGACCTTGATTGACCTTGAACCTTAAAAATAAGAAATTTTCGTGATTTTTTTAGTAATTTATGGCTGCAAAATAGTGAATTGCGACGAAATGGACGGAGATAGACCAAGCTTACCTGCGAACAAGAACTGCTATAGGCTCTCGCGCGGCTCATGAGCATCAGCTCAGATTTCTTGTTAAGATTCGTTCGTGTATTGTATTTGTAATGCACAATTAATTACGCGAAGAATTTCGTCGCATGATTGTTGTGTAAAATCAAAAACGACCGAACCAGAATGTCAGTTAACTCCACATGACGTATCGTAGTAGTCTACTTGCGGACCAAGGCGTCATACAATCGACTGTCGAGTGTCCGGGAGTGAAATGTCTTGATCCACTCAACTACAGAGGTCGGTCGCGACGACTCTATCTGTTCTGCCGCGTAACCAACAAGATGAACGCGCCTAGTGACGACATTATATGCGGTCGTTCATCCGTCTCTAATACATGTAATTGTAAGCGTAAAACGCAGAGGTTTTTACGAACCGCAAAGCCTTAGAGAGGCGTTATCTCTGTGTCTTTATTTCTCAGCCAGACACCAGATTACATTGCGAGACCACGGACACGCGGCTAGCTAGTGCATCGCGCTTAAAAAGCGCACTTGATCTTGATCTCTTCTTGTCTTTTCCCGATGAAGTTAGAGACGCAATAAATATCGACGGATGCGGTACCAGCGATATGTCCACACTCCAGTGACTTCGACGAACCGAAAGTCTATACAGCAAGTCCACGTAGGCCTAGGCCTACAAACAGTTTCACAAAACAAGTTGGCACACAATCAAAAGCCGACGCCAAATCCACAACCTGTATAGGGCTTTGACATGTCACCATGTTGCACAGTTTGTTGTACGACTTTTTGTTTTATCAACAAATCGCCGTAGTGAAGTTTGGGTTGACGCAAACGTAACATCTCCTAAACTCCATCTGCAAACCGTCATCAGCAGCTAGATTACGTGCTCAGCATTGCTCTTGATCCGTAAGTTTTTAGGTTTCTGAGACTAAACCAACAACAGTTGTTAAAGACTTTTTAAAAAATCAGTATATACAAAGTTTGCTTATCCGTCCTCGCCGCACAGGCTACTGAATCAACAACAAAAACTGCAAAAAAAACTAAACTTGTGCAAACGTTCTCGGTTCTCCAGGGCTGGAGTGACCATGCACGCCAATGTTTACTTCAAGATGTCAAAAATCAAGCTTACTGGACTTCAAGACTTTCACACAGAAGTCAATAAAATAATTGCATAAAAGCAACGTGTGCGTTCGAAAAGCAACAAGAAAAATAAAAGCTTTAGATGAAGACACACCGCTAAAGACGCATAACGAGGGTCGTGTAGTTGTATTTAAATGACTCTAAAGAATATTGAAAGATCTCGTGGCTAAGTGGATAATGACATTGTCACTTGTAGTTCTCTCTTTACGGATATTTGCTAGTATTCTTATAAGAAAACTAACGACGCAATTTGTGCGTTCTGTAATTGTAGCCTATCAGTACAAATACGAGATTGCGAAAAATTTTGCAAATTATACATTACCGATCAAAATAATCGCTTACAAGTAAATAAAACTGTGAAGATAGCTTACATGCCGCAGTTTTACGGTATACAAAAACAATGCGACCTGTATGTGTTTTTAACAAAAATTTACTTATGCGAAAATTAGTAAATAAGTAAAACTAGCTGCTACAACTAGCAGTAAATTAAATTTGCCTGATGTTGAGTATTTGTTTTTTTAGTTCACACAGTCATTATATAACGTGGAAAAATAAACTTTCAGTTAAATAACACAGCATAGCAAAACGATTAACTTCAGAATCGAAATGCAAAGATGCTTCAAAAATGCCTGCGATTTGCCTGATTTACCTGTCGAGCGGCGTTCAGGTGCGTTGTCGTCGGATCAATCAGGCAATTGATCAGCTTGCCAGGTTGAATGAATGGTTCGCAGACAGGTGTGCACAGTACACGTAACTTTAGCCGTACGCGCGAGCGCCGCCAACTAACTTTTACCTGTCTGCCCAACGTCACGCCCGTGTTTTACCTGAAACGTTGATTAGTTAGCTTACCTGTATAGGCTACGACACACGCCTTACCTGAGCGCAATTGTTTCATTAGCGTCAACCTGTATCATGGTAAAAAATAAGTTAATTAAACTGATTAACTAATTAATAAAAAATTAATTAAAAAGATAGAAAAGCGCAGCGTACAACATATTTAAAATAGAAACACAAAATGAACTAAAATGCAACATTAAGCACTTCTAAGACTTCAACTTCGTGACAATTTTTACCAACAGTTTTGTTACTCTGTTTTACTTTTTATATGTATGTGATTGGGAACAGGTAAGTAACAAAAAAATATGAAACATAAAATATTAATATATGTTTTAAGGCTATTTAAGTTCGTGGAGATTTGCCAGGTCCAATCGCCTGATACGTTTTCACCTGTTCCGGCTCGCTACGCTAGCGACTTCTCTACAGGGTGCAGTGCAAAAATAAAGTGAAACATTTCACTTTTATTTTACGTCGAACCTACACTTCTATGTGAGTTGCAGCAGTTGACGAGAAATTGAGTTGCACGTGAAATTTCTTTCTGAAAAATTTCTGCACGGCCGGTTGATCCTGCTGGCTGCGGATCATTTCGCTAACAGCGCCAGTGTTCTCTGCCGTCTGCACCGTGTTTTACTTTTTTTACGCGCCACCTGCTACAGCGCCGCGTTCTACCTGTGATAAGTTGTCGTCATTTACACGCTGATTTACCTGAACACACGCCGGCCGGGCGCTAGGGCACCTGTTTGCCATGGCGCGCTATAGACTATTACCTGTATAGGCCTTCCACCTGCATTCATCGATATCGCACGGCAATGCAATGTTCTTTCACCTGAACCCGTCGCTCAGGTGATTGGCCTGGCGTGGTATATAGTCACAGGTAAACTCAATCACAGGTAACTATCACCTACAGCAGCTGGTGAGTGACGTGCTATATGGTCACCCAGTTAAAGGTAAACAATCACTTACTTAAGCACCTGTTGACGTTCCACGAAGTCACAGGTAAACTCAAATCACCTAACCACCTGAATGTATACTGCACAACACCGGTTTGTCACAATGTAAACTACCGTCCTTCGTCGCAAGGAAAACACAGGGCGTACATCCTGCCGACTTTCCAGCAATATATCTACGTTAACGTATTGTCGTGTGCTAGGCTATTATTAGCTATAACGTCTATCAGCGGCCACTTCCGAGATTGCAATTTAAGCGCTTCTTTCACGACTCTGGCTCATGTAAGCAGCGACATTTTAAGTACATGACTAACCTTATGTTATTTTTTTAGCTTTGTAAATAAAATGAACTGGCTCACTGCCGAAATGATATGCTGTCGTTTGCATTTTTTGCAATAGTGCCCATTTCAAATGTTTATTTATAGTTTAATTTTACATTGCCTAACATTCTAAACTTTTACAGTAAATTAGGTCACCGCCGAAAGTTGTATTTTTACATAATTATGTGTCATTTTTGAGGTTATCAAAGTCCGGTAACGTTGATTCTTAATATTGTAAACTGGAAATTGGCACTCCAGTTAGTCAAACCGAGGGAAACGCTTACCAAATGCGCATTTTTGTTCTTGATTTAGCAGTTTGTCCCGAACAGACAGACGAACGGACGGACTGGCAAGACCGGCAATACGGCCTATTAAAATAGCCGCACATTAAAGGTCCGTTAGTTGAAACTGAGATAGTGCTGTTTATACAAGTCAAGCTCACGACCACCAGAAGTATGTTACGATCTCGGAAGTAGGAGCTCATTGGCATCAGCTATTAATATCGCAGCGCAGTATGTGTCCATCCATTGCCCACGTCAGCAAACAATAGGACCCGCGGTGCAGCATCCAGACACAACAGCGCCCCAATCAGCCCCACTTAAAATGTCCGCGCGAAGTGCCGCCAAAATTCTAAGATAGTACGTATGTGGTTTAATACGGCAGGCCTATCTCGAACTTAACAAGAGCGTCATCACTAAGTTAACATTAAGAGATGTCGTCGTCGAGTGCTAACATGATATGCGGCCGTCTCGTTGCCGAGGGTTTCAGTCATCGACTGTGCATTAGGCCTATGCTTAATAATGGTTAGGATGTAAGACATTCTTCCCGGACACTTCCCCCGGACGTTCCCCGTATGTATGGCGCTGCTGAGTGTAAGTTGTATTTCGTGTAAGTATCAATCACTGACATATATGATCAAATAACAAATATCCAAATGTATTAATGTCTCACATACAGCAATATATACAGCATATTAGAAAGCGTAATAGTTGTGAATAAATATAGCCCCCCTATACAGTTATATACAGCAAGTTTTTTTTATATATTAATTTGAATGTCACTGAAATAAGACGATATTATATACAGCTAATGTCCAAAAAGAAGAAATAGTGTAATAGTCAGCAAAGTGTCACTGTCACTTTCACTCGAAACGGACTGTGCGCGCGACCGCACGCAAGGTTTCTACCACCTTCTTCTAGCCATAACGCCGTGCTGCTCAGATGGTGTGCAGTCGACGCTGCAGAATCTGGGTGGACATCTTGAGATGCTTTGCACACCGGCGGCTGGCCACGTGCATTCTGCAGCAGTGTCGTCGACGCCGCGGCCGCATCCTGCTGCAGTGACTCGATGGCGCACCACATCGTTCCAGGTGGACACCGGGAACAGCGGCGGCAGCGGACGCAGCGTGACGAGCGGAACAGAGGCGCTCCGTTCTTGTCGGCCTCCTCCACGTCGGTAACGCAGCCGTGAAGCACCTAGCTGCATGCCGTCGACGACGTCAGACACGGGGAGGAAGGCCACGCACGCGCTCGTCATACATAATCATCATTTGAGTAAATTATGAAAAAAAGAAAAAGGGGTCCCTTTCGTGAAACACCGTGGAGAATGTAGTATCTAATATATACCTAGAGAGTGACGCAGATAGCGAAAGCGAAACTGTCTGCCCAGAGATATCTATCTAAAACACATCGTCACACAAACTGTTCGTTAGGAAAGTAGAGCGCATTAATTTATCGTTCCTCCGTTGCGCATCAAATGACTGCAATTTATCGCGTGGAGGTATATAATAATAGTGCTGATGGGCGGGCAAATGAACGGTCAATTGGCCGGGATGCACGCAGTTGATGTTGCTGCTAGCGGCACTCCTTCATTACGAGAATCGACCAACTGACTTGATGCGCGGTTGGGTTTTTTTCTGCGACTCCGTCTCCGCGTTCTTCGCCGCTGATTAGCTATTCTATGCGGCGACGGCGCACGACGCAATGTCGTTAAACCGACAGCTGCGCCCTCAGGAAATGAAACTCGGCAGAGCAGACGCTGAGTGACAGAAAACCTAACCAGCACTCAATTGCCAAGTAACATATGTGCGATTAGGAAATGAAACTGTCGACTGGAGGCGACTACATCTCTCCGAAGACTCGGGACTTGGTCGGCCCGTCGGCGTCTTGCGAATTATTTTCGCGCCGATTTTTTCGCCTCTCGACGTCTTCGTCTTCGTCGTCGTTGTTAAATAATTCAGCTGCGCCTGCACGAATTCTGTCATTCGTGATTCATTGCCGTCCATCCGCGCCGAGGTCTCTGTCGCAGCCTGCGGCGCCTGCACTCCAAGACTTCGTCATCATGTGCTTGCGCTACCACCAGCCGTGCGGCCGTCGCTCTGTACACAAAGAACGTTTATACTTTATGGCGTTTCTGTCTGTGGACATAGTTCTGCAACATGATCACGATCATCATCACCATCACGTTGGTTTATTAGACGCGTGTGTAGCGTGCGCATATGCATGGCATAACAGAACGATGACGACGATGATGAAGCCGATACCTTAAAATTAGGACTAATCCAGATGCAGAACCCTTAAGGTTATGCGGGATTATATTCGGCAGCTGGATAAATAGCCTGTAATCCGGTTTAATGAAAACGAGGTCTATAGTCATAGATTCGATTACATTCGCTAGTCGGCGGCAACAACGCCGTTCTGAGTAATTCGGAGTAAAATTAAGGTTAGTATTAGGGCTAAAGTTAGCGTATTTCATTATGTAACGATAAAGATGCATCTACATTAAGGATGTAACCTTGGTCATGAATTCGAGTGTTTACAGGGTGCGCGAAAAAAGTAAGCTATTGTACTTTTTTCCATATTTTCGCTAAATATTGACCAATTTTCACAATATTTTTACCAGTAGACTTTGGGAAAAAATTTGCTACTCAGTGGGATGTATACATTTATTATCTCGCTACATTACCTTGGAAAACATAAATATCTAAAAACCAACAATATATACAGATGGACAGAAGGTTTAATGGTAAACTTTTAAAGTATTCAACTGAAATGTTAAACATAAGTTATTGTGAGTGTCAAGAAAGTTTACATATAGCGACAGAGCAAGATTTCATCTTTTAGCACAATAGTGCACAGCTTGCAAAGCCGCACAATCGAAATACAATGTTCATGCATTTAAATAAGCAAGATTGCTGCCACCAACAAGCATTAATGTACATTGAAAATTAATGCACAGTAAAATTTATAAAAAATTTTTAAAACGCTGCAAAATACATTTTGACGTAATTTTTTTAAATTTTACTAAATGTGTAAAAAAATGTCTAAACGTTTATTACAACTACGCTATACAGTGTCTCACACTTTCACTGTTTAAAAAGCTGTAACTATACCTCTCTGGCTGTCGACAGCCATGTTGTGGACCTAGCTCCGATTGTCGGGTCAGTCGAGCATGGGCTAATCGCATTAAGAAAGACGTGCCAGAAATTTTGAGCAAAGAAAATTAGTTAATAAATTGCTTCTGTGTAGAAACCAAAACAAACGCCGAACAGTCTTCGTTTGGTCGTTTGCTGAAAAGGGGGCGACTAAAAAAGCAAAAAAGGAAAAGCAAGGCAATCAAAAATGCCGACTGGAATTTCCGACACAAAAATGCAAGAATGGACAAGTAATCTGAGCAAAGCTCACGAGACGCGCGACAGCCTAGCAGTTTCTCTTCGCAGGTTGTCTCGATCTCTCTCTATCCATTTCGACGCAATTTACTCTTGAAATCTGCGTTGCAGCCACAAATTGCCAAAAATACAAAAATCCCCTATTTTAAGGGTTCACGGTCATTCAAGGTCATCGATGTTGACAACACTAAAAAGCTTGTTACTATTGCTTGTTATAATAAGCAGCATGGCTGTGCCTATCTGCAATAGAGACGTGCATGAGAAATTTCCCGCGGGAATCCCGCGGGAAACCGTGGGAAATACCGCGGTTGCGGGAATGAAATTAGCGATTATCGTACGGGACGGGAATTTAATTGACAACAATTTGACAGTAGCGGTAGGAAGAATCGCGAGTCAACCCGAAAATTCAAAAAAGTTTAACTATTTAAAAAAGTTTAACTTTTACCAATGCAGTTAGAAAAAAAAGTTTGATTAAAAGTCTAACTACTATTTTTTTGGAAAAATAGCTGAAGTTTAATTTAAAAAAAACGTTAGTGCCCATTATTAAGTATATTATTGCATTTGTCTGTCTGCAACTTTGTTGACTATTCAGTTGGCGTACCATACGAATCAAATGCAAACTGAATTTTTTGGTGAGCGAATGGGGCGAAAAGAGGGAATAACCGGCGGGTGTGGGGCGGATGAGAAAAAAGTGTTGAGGGTGAGGGAAGGGTGAGGAAAATAAAATTGCCACGACGGATGGAAATGAGAAAAACTGTGTTCCCGTGCAGGTCTCTAATCAGCAACCGTTTTCACGCTACACAAGCCATTAGCGGCAAAATAACAACTTTTTAGAGGGGAAGCCGTATTTGACGCGCGCCTGCGTAGGCCTCAATGAACCAAAGGGATCAAAACCTAGACTTCTAAAATCTACATTTAATACTGAAAATTTCATATGCAGATTGACTTGGTCTATCTCCAGCCATTTCGTCGCAATTCAGTGTTAAAATATGCGTTGCAGCAAAAAAATTCCGAAAAATTTCACTAAAACCCTTCTTTTGAGGGTTCAAGGTCGTTTAAGATCATCGGTGTTTACAAATCTAAAAAGCCCGTGACCAGTGCTTGTCACGATGAGCAACATGTCTGTGCTTATCTGCAACCGTTTTCACGTCCCGATGGGCCGAGTCCCCTTAATGATATGCGATTTTCGAAACTATAACTACTGCACTGGAAATGCTATAGGCTTTCGCGCGTCTCGTGAGCTTTGCTCAAATTTCTTGTCTTGTCTTGCTTTTACCGACTCTTTTTGCGACCACTTTCAACTTTGAAGTCTCGGCTCTGAACTACGGGTCTTCGGGACTGTAAACGATGATTCTACCGATGTGTACCTGTCACTAACTGAATTTCATTTTCAGCACATTCTTCATTAAGTGGCTTGTTGTGTTCTATAACTTTTTTTAGTAAAAGTATTAGCCAAAAGTGGACGTCATCCAACTAGACTTAATTACGCTTCTAGCTTAATGCTAAGGCCAGAACCTAAGCCTCAGACGCCCAGGCCTCGGGTTTCAAGACCAGGGCAAAACATTTTGGACTTGAAGCCACGCGGTTGAGGTAAACGCATAGCATTTCTGTACCGAGCCGTCACAACTTATCAGTTATAGAATTATATCAGTCGAAGTTTATACAAAAGTTAAGCCGAGTTATTACAGCTACAACCGAGTGAGTGGATGAGTGAGTGAAAGCTTTTGGCTGAGCACTGCACGTCTCTGCTAGCTGCCGCTAATCCGTCAAAGAGCACCTGCCTACTGACAGCCAGTCTTCCTGCCTGGCGCCCGGAAATAACCCCCTCCCGGACATGACCCCTAAGTCTGATCCTCTCTTATCGACCGTGCTGCAAGGCTATTAGAAGATAATAATTGCGTTTGAATTGCTGGCGTTGCTGAAAGACAGGCCTAATGTTATTATTGTATATTGCATTACTCATCTTTATTCACCGTAAATGTAGCGAACAAACTTGACTGAAAATTTTAAAAAATGAAGTCTTAACTGGCGATCATGCATTCGAGTTGTTTAAATCGTTTGTGAATAACTATGCTAGGAAGGTCCAAATAAAACATTGATTGATAATACACCACCACTAGATACACTTTTATATGCGGCCCTTGTTTTACGGGTTTTGGCCATCCGTCTGTCACATCGGTGGTCCATGATGACCATGCGTCTATCTAGCGCCGTTACGGAAATATGGCGCTTCAAATGTTGGACGTACGGACGTCGACACAGAAAAAAGGAAGAAAAAAAGAAAAAAAGGAAGGGGAAGTGGAAAGAAAGGGAAAGGGAAAGTGGAAGGAAAAAAAAGGAAAGGAAAAGGAGAAAGTGAGAGGGAAGAAAAGTGGAAAAGGAAGGTAATGGAAAGGAGAAGGGAAAAGGAAAGGAAAAGAGGAACGAAAAAAAGAAAGAGGAAAAGGGTAAAAAGGAGAAAGGAAAAAAAGGGGAAAGGAAAAAAAGGAAAAGGAAAGTGGAAAAAGAAGAAAATGGGAAACAAAAAAAGAATGAAAAAGGAGAAGGAAAAAGGGAAAAAGGAGGGAAATGGGAAGGGAGAGAGAAGAGGAAGGAAAAGGAAAGGGAAATGGAAAAAGGAAGGAAAAAAGAGGAAGAAAAAAGAAAAGGGGAAGGAGAAAGGAAAGGGAAAGGAAAAAGTAAAGAAAGGGGAAGATGAAAAAAAGAGAGCTTAAGGGAAGTTGGTTGCGCAGACGGACGCACGAACAGACGGACACTCACGTGATTTTATACTCTGTCCAATGCTATGCATTGCATTGGACAGACAACAAACCAATGCGTATCTGGATATACTCGCTAGTATGGAAAAAAAGAACATGACCGAATGCTGCTAGTCTAGGTCAGAGAGACGAGTTTTACGAGTAGAGGTTCTGTCTTTGGGATAAGGAGCTTTGTCTTTGTGGGTAAATGCCAAAGAGGACCGGGTTTTAGGGCTAATGTCTGGGGGTGTTCTCCGTTTTCCTGCTTTTCATACACATTATCCAGCGTGATATTTCCTCATCCATCTAGCAGTACGTGCAGTCGTCGTGATGAGGCGGGCGGCGCCACCGCCACTGACGTGTACTCTGCCATTAACTTGATGAGTATTTCACGGTATATTTGTAATATTGTATTATATTATTCTGCTTCCGCTATTACACTAACTTGATGAGTGTGTGACGACTGAGTGATACGTGATGCTCAGGTCAGAGTAAGACTATTATAGCGATCGGATCGCCTGACATTATCTCCTGGCTGCACCCAGTGTGGATGATGGCGTGGCCTTTTTTGCAACATTTTCATTATTTCTTTCCCGTTCACTCACAAAAGTCAGCTCGTAACCTCGTTCTTAGCTTACTAGCGGACCGAACGCGTTCAAGTTTATTTGGCGTGTTTCAAGTTAAGATGCTAGCTCTGTATAAATTAATTCTTTACTTATTTAGGCCTACCTAACAGTAGTAGTAACTTAGTAAGACACTGTGCACTAGATCACGGTTTACCTTATTTATCAACTTTTGCAATTTTTGTCACATTGCTTCTTTATGTTTTAAACCCAGGTTTATTAGCCGCGCACATTTTGTGCATTGAAAGATGTGCAGCAGTGGTTCCACCTCAGCTTAATGCAGCTAATTACGACGCAAACAAGCATAAGAACAAAAACCGTTCAAACCAGATAATATATTTTAACACAGCACGCCATTTTGTAGAAACAGTTTACCCAGCATCATGCGTTTACACACATTGCACGATCTAGCTTTCACTGGATTCGTTTTCCCACCCCTACGAGAAAAAAAGCAAGAGGAGAAAACCGAAAAATTAATGGAAAACGACCCTCTTAGATATGTGATGTTAAACAGTCATACAGTACGAACAATTTATTATTGGTGGACACTGAAAATGGAACGCTAAGATCTGTAGTTGTCCCGTTGCTTCCAGCCTCAAACGCGAAAGATCCGCGAGGCCATAAAAGTTTTAAGTCGAATCGGATCCGACTTACGGCGTCGACGGATTGGCGGAGTTATCAAAGTTTACGACGACGACGACGAGGAAGCTACTTTGATTGAATTGACGACACGAAGACTCGAGCTATGTCGTTGGTCGTTAAACGTGCACTCAGCGCCAGGCAGCGACTCACTCGGTTTAATTACCTGCACGACATACAAAGATCTACGCAGTTTTCGACGCCGCAGTCCTCGCTCAAGCTCCGACATCACTTACTTCTGATAACGTCCAAACTCCATTCGCTTCGATTTAATGCGGACCTGTTGAACAACAGCTCGTATATCAAGCTGTACTACGCGTTGAGTTGCCGTGGTTTTTTGTAGACCTTCGACAACAAATCCAAAACAAATTGTGCAACAAGTCCACCCAAAATCGAAAGCCTGCAAGTTGCAACAAATCCGCAACATTTCGACAACAAATCGAAGCAGTGCAGTTAGGACTTAAACGGGCTGCTTAGTCGAGTGACTCGTGTCCCGCGTAACTCCAATTGAGACGCATACCCCGGGATAGGCGTTGCGCCGCTGATGCTCTGCCACTGAACTGCGACAGCAGTTGGAGAACGATGCAGCAACAGAGCAGTCGCTGCAGAAGCAGCAGCAGCCGAGTTCCGCGAAAATTGGACACAAATTTATTCGGCCGATAAAAATTACGCCCATAGCATCTATTGCGCCACCGTTGATGACTTGATCTAGATTTTCGTGTCAAGGCTGAAACAAAGACTTAGACTAAGTCTCAAGAACAGTGGCAGGACTTTTCATGTTGCGTCAATTTCAACTTGAGAGCACAACGGCACACGTAGTCAAGCGCTCTGAAGAATAAATAAAAAAGTTTTGTTCCCCCCCCAAAAAAAACAGTAAGTAATCATAATAAACGACTTGCAGTTATGACAATGTATTTAAGCATTAGACTAATGTTACCATTGATTTGCATCACGTAGGCCTAGTATGCATTGCATTCTTTGTCACATCAATTTAATATATACTTTGAAGAAAATATGCGTGATTTCTTTTTAAAATGTATAATTATTAGCCATTTACATGTAATTTCAAGACTAACATGAGAAACATATTAATAGCTTAAATGATATGGTAGGCCTATTAAGGTCAAATCTTTAAACATAGCGCAGGCGTGGCTCACATGCGATTATTGCGCTGCGTTGTCGCCGCAGAGACACGACGGCAGCCGAGCAACTGACGACCTCAACTCTAAAAACCAGGGAATCACGGGTATCGCCAGTCGGCAAGTTTATTCTTTGCCTGCAGCAGCCTCATAGTCTTAGACGCTAAGTTATGGTGTGTATTATCGTCACATATTTATGAAATACGCTAACCATAATCTTAAGTTAGCCATAACCCTAACCTTAATCTTAACCCTAAACCCTAAATAATAATATCCACGCTAATTCTAGTGACTATGCATAATGATAGTGACGACTACTGGTGCCGTCGCCTAGCGATTTTAATTGAATAAGCCTCGCAAACCTCGTTTTGATTTGACCGGATAAATAACCCACAGGTTCTCCACCGAGAACTCGTGTTTTGTTGGGCAAGACATTTATCAAAAATAAATCGTAACTATCATCAACGGGAACGCAGACAAATGCGGCAAAGAAACCCCACAGGTTATTTATCCGGCCGCCGAGTAAATAAAAACTAGACAATGATATCACACAATCATCGAGGGTTTGTGGTCACGACTGCATCTCTTAAAACTTTGATTAGGCCTATAGGCCATCTACTGCCACCTAGAACTAAACCAGTGCCACTGTTCACTATGTGCACTGCTTACTTTGTTTTGTTTTCTGTTGTGTGTCAAAGTCAAATAACGATTTGTCGCTGTCGTCAGAATGCCAGTCAGGCGGCGTTCAGCTAATTGAGGTGTCGGCTAATGCAATCAGGTGCTGACCCCAAGTGACCAGTAACGCAATCAAGCTGCTGCTGCTGCTGCCTCTGTGTGCGTCTGATCGCTGCAATGATGATGACTACCGTACGGATGCGTTTGTGGCTAATTTGATTTAGTCCAGCGTCCGTTCACCAGGTGGCAGGTGGCTCGTCGCGATTATACACATGGGGTCGACGTTTGCCGTTGCCGGCAGAAAAAAGCACGAGAAAGAAAGACAAAAACTAGAAAACAAATGCCTCGAAATATCAAACCTTTACCGAGGACTCGTGTTTTGTTGTGCTGTTTAACGGGAACGCAGATATATGCGACAAAGAAAACTGCGAGACTGGAATTTGCGGCACCAAAAGGCAACGTTGTTTTAGTTACATTATGCACTCCTGCATTTCTACTCCTGCACGTTTCAATTTCCATTATTGCACTTAGATGTTGTAAATCGCGGATTAGATTCTCTTTATTTTCTACCCCTGGATTTTTGATCGTCGTGCATTTTCATTTTCTCGCATGTTTAGTCTCTCGATTTCGTCAACGAACTTCGCTGTTGCAAGTAAGAACATAAAAAACACGCAAATAAGATAACTATACATCACATTATTAACCGAGCTCAAGCTGACGCATTGAAAACGAGGAACAGATCGGTTTGGGCCAGAACCGGGTAAAAAATTGGTTAAAAAACCCATGTTTTAGGTTTCCAGAAAGCTACAACTTCAACAGTCTATTTCAAAGTTTTTTAGTTGTTGCTCAATTTATAGTAAAAATCTAATGTATTTTTACATTTTAATCATAATTTGTAAGTTTTGACGTCATGCCAGTTACTCAACAAAAACGGTGTGACACAGAGAATGGTTTAAACGTATAAAGCTTCTTTGTGACTTTTACTGTTTTTAAATTTGACCCGTCTTCTTCGGGAAAAAATGAAAACCTCTTTAAAAAGTTTAAAAATTAAAAACTTAAAAAACATTTTCCAAACCGTCCCTTCATACATTTTTCTAACCCTGATTATGGTTTATAGGCCGGTCACCGCCGGTGGGTTGGGTCAAGCCGGATCAAAGAAAGGTGACCAATGG
>Ga0209671_1003497_pt1 | contig 15138 bp, 6 predicted proteins | sample WorMetHERISLAND2_2_FD_187401 | JGI IMG/M metagenome (GOLD analysis project Ga0209671, IMG submission 187401) | Marine gutless worms symbiont microbial communities from Max Planck institute for Marine Microbiology, Germany - Olavius geniculatus... | ecosystem: Host-associated > Annelida >... | reverse complement strand
TTTTAACGTATACATCACTTTCGCAGTAATGCACCAGGTCGAAATTGAATAATAACAGAAGAGATTTGGACTTGAACTGAATTTCAGATTCAAGAAAGAAGATTTTTTACTGTGGCTTGACTTGACAATGTGCTGCAAACAGGTCATCTGCAATGATTTTGTAAAAGATTGGATTTACTGGAGATGAAGCAAAAATGATCCATCGACAAGTCAGCATCACTCACTGCCTGCTTGTATCACATGTCTGCCTGTAATATGGGGCTTTCTGGTGTTTTGGTCCGTGATGGTGATGTATTGTGCTGGTGAATTGTAGAAACTCAAGCGTCGAGCAGTACTACGTGTACTCTGACAATGTGACCTACAAGTTGAGTGGATATTATTACCTCAACACGTTCGACAACATCCTCACGAGTGGAGGTCAGACATTATCGCAATCTTTCAATCAACCAGAGTTTGTTTGATAGCAGAGCTATTTTTAGGTTACTAGTAAATCGTTACCCGGTTATGATAGTTTGAAGAGCCAGGTTTTGAAACACTGGCAGGAGATTGAAAGTGACTGAGATATTATTATGTCATGTAAGAGTGTTTCAGACATGTGATCTAGCAGTCGTGAAAACCTGCTTACTGACTGACACCAACAGGTGGAGCGTAGTAGAGCGTAATGTCTATTTGCTGGGCAGATTGGCAGATTATGCTAATGATGAACAGTACTTAGTCAACTACAAAGTGTATTTTTACGCACGAGAGCTAGCATAGCTATAGCACGTATTAGCTGTGGTAATTCTGTCCTGGTGTCTGTCTTGGTGTCTGTCTGTCTGTCACAACCCGGTACCGTTTCAAGATCAGGTAAGATAGATACTTTGGGTTTTCACCACATGATAGCCTAATGTCTCTAGTATTTCGTGACAGAATTTCATGCCACTGGGTGTGGGGTTCCTCTCGAATGAGGCCGTGAAAGAGGGGCACCCCATCTAAAAAGGCGTCATTCTACCGCTATTTGGTTGTTTAGTGTGAAAATGGTCATTGGTCGCAGATAGGCACAGACATGCTGCTTATCATAGCAAGCACTGGTGACGAGCTTCTTAGGAATGTCAACATCAATGACTTATGAATGACCTTGAGTTCGAAAAATAGGGGGGTTTAGTGAATTTTTCGCAATTTTGAGCTGTGACACGCATTTCAATGGTGAATTGCGCCGAAATGGCTGGAGACAGACCAAGAAAACCTGCATATGAAATTTTCAGCATGGATTGTAGATTTTAGCAATCCAAGTCCGGACCTGCTAGGTTCAAGGAGGCCTGTGCGCGCGGGTGTTAAAGAGGGTTATCCCTCTAAAAAGTGGTTATTTGTCCGCTGTCGGCTTGTCTAGCGTGAAAATGGTTGCAGATAGCACAGACGTGCTGCTTATCATAACAAGCACAGGCGATGGCTTCTTAGTGATGTCAACATCGATGACCTTGAATGACTGTGAAGCCTAAAATAGGGATTTTTAGTTATTTTTGGTGATTTTTCGCTGCAAAAGCATGACTTGTGGCGAAATGGATTGAGATAGACCAAGATTACCTGCGAACAAGAACTGCTATGGGCTGTCGCGCATCTCATGATCTTTAGCTCAGATTTCTTGTAACTGTACATAAGTTTATCTGCTCTAATGCAGTTGGCAATTGACAGATAGTGTATTGGTTAACCGCCAAGTAGCTAAACTTGCGTGGTAATAAAATTTCACATTTTTTACTGTTTTGTTTGTGTGTTTGTTTATCAGTGACACTGTTTGAGCTGACAGTCGTTAACAACTGGTGGATAATCATGGTGAGATTTTGCTTTGCTTTCGTTTTACGTTGCGTATTCCGTCAGTAATGATAATGATGCCACAATAAGTCCATGTATTGCTAACAGATAATCGTTTAGAAATTATTGTGTGCCAGTCAACGACAGTCTGTGAAACTGGAGTCAAAATTGAATTGAGTTTATCACAAAACTTCTGATTGTGCACTGTGCACTTATCCTAAGGCTGCGTTCACATAGACATGAGTACGAGTACGAGTCCGGATTTTGGCTTACAGCTTGTATCTGCTTCATTCGTACGAATGGGGTGTTGACGGTCACTTGTACAGGAATATAAGTCATCGCCTGTCGGTCATATTGAATGAAATCAAATCGAGGAAATGCTTTACAAATAAAACAACAGTATTCCACTACAAAGTTACTATTTTCACTAACCGCACACTTCTAACGATGAGCAGTTTTGCAGTGATGTCAGTTTTCACACCAGATATGCACCACAGCTTTTATAAATTGTATTCATGCTATTTATGGGTAGTTTACGGGTTGGATAAAAACACGACCTGCACAGAAACTACTTGTATGAGTGAAATTTACAGGTAACGCGTACCCATATGTACGTGAACAGCCGCTGTTCCGCAATTGAAATACATGATGGGTACCCGGACAGTGCCAGACTCGTACTCGTGTCTATGTGAACGCAACCTAACAGGTGTAGTGGTGTACCATTTTTTGGTTTCAAAGTCAGGGTTATGGTTTTGCAGGTCTAAGCAGAGAGTCACACAATATCTCGGCAAGTTAGGTTGACATATTTTTTTGCTTATTACTTGCCACAATTATGGCACATTCATTTCACACATTGGTTTGTCTCAGCATGCTGGTATTTTATTTTACCAAATCAGAAGATTTTTACATGTAACAAAATGGATTTTGTTGTCAGTTAAATTATTGTTTCATTTAATTTGCTGACCATCTGCCTGCTGTATGCTGTTGTGCTGAACTATTTTGATTATTGTTTTCTGTTGGTTTTCAGGAAGGTTATGCGATTGTCGTATCTCAGTGGACCAGAATTTATTTCATGACATTCTATCTAATAATCATGGTAAGCAAACTGAAACCAGTCAGCATTTCAAGTTGTTGAGAACCGATTTTTAAGCGCGAGAGCTAGCTTAAGCTATAGCACGTATTAGCTACAGTAATTCTGTCCATCTTTCCATCTGTCTGTCACGACCCGGCACTGAACCAAGCCCAGGTGAGGTAGAGACTGTGGGTTTTTACCGTTTGATAGCGTGGAGTCTCTGGTATTTCATGACGTGTCATGCCCATGGGTGATGGGGGTCCCCTCAAATGAGGAGGAGAAAGAGGCACCCTCCTAAGAAGATATTATTTTACTGCTATTGACCTGTCTAGCATGAAAATGGTTGCAGATAGGTACAGACGTGTTGCTTATCATAACAAGCACTTGCGACGAGCTTTTTAGAGGTGTCAACATCGATGAACTTAAATGACCTTGAACTCCCAAAGTAGGGGTTTTAGTGAATTTTTCACGATTTCAGGCTGCAACACACATTTCAGGAGTGAATTGCACATGGCTGGAGATAGATTAAGACAACCTGCATTTCAAATTTTCAGCATTGAATGTGGATTTCAGCAGTTTAAGTTTCGACTCTCTACGTTCAACGAGGCCTATGCATGAGGGTGTCAAAGATGTCATGCATCCCAAAGATGAGTACCTCTCTAAAAGTGGTTATTTTTCTGCTATTGGCTTGTCTAGAGTGAAAACGGTTGCAGATAGGTACAGACATCCTGCTTATCGTAAAAAGCACCGGTGATGACCTTGAATGACTTTGAAGCCCAAAAATTAGGGTTTTAGTGATTTCTTTCGTAATTTTCGGCTGCAGGAAAGTGCATTGCAACAAAATGGATGGAGATAAAGCAAGATAATCTGCAAACAGGAACTGCTATGGGCTCTTGTGCGTCTTGTGAGCATTAGCTCAAAATTCTTGTTACATTATAGATATTGGCTGCATTAGGATATTGTATCTGTTTAATTAGAGGATATTGCTCTATGTTATTGCGTATCATACTGTCCGTTACATTTTCTGTGATATAGCATAATGATAATAGGGCAAAGCAGCATTTATTGTTCTATTTCTTAAAACAGCTCCCATTATATCTTGCTTGCACCATTTTGTGCTGTTGTTTGCGACGTGACCAACTTTTTTGGTGTAGAAATTAACAATGTCTTTGTAATAATAATAATCATACTCACAATATTGTTCTGTTGTGTTTCAGATTGTGATGCAAGTGATTGTAGCATTTATACTTGAAGCGTTCGTGTTTCGCATCCAGTATCGCATGGTGATGAATGGACAGGACATGGATGGTGCGTTCTGGATTGGTGTTCTTCATCATATTTCTAGAGATACACCGATTAAGCGCTGGCCAATTATTGGCTGGCTGATAACCGGTGCCTAACAATCGGCCAATTTCTGATTATTACAAAAAGTTACAAAAAAACATTTCTCCGTTATTAGATTAGTGCACAATTAAGCACTCCTTTCAATATTTTTGCAGTTTGCACATGTTTGATTAATAACTATTAATTATAAAAAGAAAATAAACAGCGTTTTGTGTTGTCACGCAGAAAAGCGTTACAGACGGGAAAAGGTGACGTGACACAGGCGAATGGTAAAAACTTGTACTTACCAAATGTGTAAATTACAATCTGCCGATGTTTGGCCAGTACCGATTATTAGCCGATTATCCCTACATATTACTACCATATGTCAGCAGGCAAACTCGTCCCATTGTGTAGCAATAGCAGCTTTTCTTGTGGTTTTGCCATCATCTGTTGTTAGGAAACTTATAACAGCTGACATGGTCAAGTAGGAATTTGTTAACATCTTAGTCACTGAGGAATCATAATTTTGTGATGCCTGTACATGACAGGAATATAAGAAATAGCTATAATGTTTACTCACAAGGCAACAGTGAAAGATGGTACATAAGCAGGCACACAGATCCAGACTACAAAATCGAAGGTGAAAAATAGCTACACAGTGTAAGGCTGGCCTCACAGTTTTTCACCTTCGATTTTGTAGTCTGGTTGTCTCATGGAGGGATGGCCAGGCTGAGTTGAGCTGGGGCGGCTGGTTGCATACCAAGATGTTTTACTTGTCTGCAGACAGTCACCAATCTTAGTACTAACCGGGCCCGGCGTTGGTCAACTTTGTTGATGCAACCAGCGTTGTTGGCATACATGTAATTCCAGGTCTGTCTGAACTTAATCCTGATGTAGTGATACCCGAGTCTGTGGTGATTTTTTGTCACAGTTATTGCTAGTTATTAGTTTGCCCGGAAATGATAGTTTTCAGGGGAGACTTATATTTTGCTGGCATTTATTAGTCTGCCCGGAAACATTAGTTTTTGGAGCAGACTTATGTTTTATTGCGTTTTTACGTGTGAGAGCTAGCATAGCTCGCTATAGCATGTATTAGCTACGGTAATTTTGTCTGTCTGTCTGTCTGTCCTGGTGTAGTACATCCCGGTACCATTCCATGACCAGGTGAGATAGAGACTTCGGGTTTTCACTATATGATAGCATTGAGTCTCTACTATTTCGTGACAAAATTTCATGCCACTGGGTGAAGAGGGGCACCCCCCTTAAAAAGGCGTTATTTTACCGTGATTGTCTCATCTGCCGTGAAAATAGTTGCAGATAAGCACAGACATGCTGCTTATCCTAACAAGCACTGGCAACGAGCTTTTTAGGAATGTCAACACCGATGACCTTGAATGACCGTGAACCCCCAAAATAGGGAGTTTTAGTGAATTTTTCGCGATTTCAGGCTGCGATCCACATTTCAAGAGTGAAATGTGCCAAACTGGCTGGAGATAGACCAAGACAACCTGCATATGAAATTTTTCGCATTGAATGTAGATTTTAGCAGTCTAAGTCCTAACCCTTTGTGTTTAAGGAGGCCTGCGCGTGCGGGTGTCAAATAGGTGTACCCCTCTAAAAAGTGGTTATTCATCTGCTGTTGGCTTGTCTAGCATGAAAATGATTGCAGATAGCCACAGACATACTGCTAAATATAATAAGCACTGGCCACGAGCTTCTTAGGATTTTCAACATTGATGACCTTGATTGGCCTTGAACCTTAAATAGGGGTTTTTAGTGATTTTTTGGCAATTTTTTGACTGCAAAAGAGTGAATTGCCGCAAAATAGATGGCGATAGACCAAGATTACCTGCAAACAAGAACTGCTATAGGCTCTCGCATGTCTTATAAGCATTAGCTCAGATTCCTTGTTCAAATTTTTTCACCTCTGAAGCTCCAAGCTCCAACGGCTGTTTTGTGTTTTGCACAAAATTTTGCACCGTGGTTTATCCTAGGCTGAATTTTGAAAATTATGTCAAAAATTTCGGGGGGCTTTTTTCGAAGAAATTTTAGGGGCCAAAAACATGCAAAATTTGGCACGATTTTAGATGACTTTAAAGTTCGACGGCGAATATCTTCGGAACAAATAAAAATACTCAAAATCGGACAAGAATTTGATCTACTGCGATTCCTCCTGCGTTTTGTGTATGCTAATGCATTTTACTTCAGGCCATGTGACTTTGCCCCAAATTTTTAGTTGACTTGCTGTGAATTTGCATTTATTCAAGTTGCTGTTGTTTGAAGTGTTGACACGATGTCTTCTTGCAGATCACTCGTTCAAGAAGGTCAGAGTTCATTTGTCTGCCGATGAGCTTCAGATGTGTGATGGCGGCCTTCCGTTGTCTGGACATTACATTACCAGTCAGGTCAGTCATGACAGTCTACACTTAGAAATGTCTTTATCCAAAATAATAATCAACTTACTGCATAGCATATTACTGCAAAAACATTTAGTGTCTTTAATAAAGTTGAGAAGAAGATAAATTTACTTTAGTTGTTATTTTGGCAGCCTCTGCTGCCTTTCTTGGAACAGTTTCTGTTCACTGCTAGATTTTGGTTCATGGACTTTCTTGTTAGGCTGCCTTATGTTTTTGCTTTGTTATTTTGTACTTTATTTCCTTGTTATTTTTCTTTATTTTTTACTTGTCCTCCATAGCCAGACAGTGGACCAATACCAAGATTGGGTGGAAGGCCAATTCTTACCTGGAAAGAATTGAGGCGAGATCCGTTGAGGGGTTTAGGATGGTTGGGAATTTTAGATCTCTCCAATTGGACTTACGGCACTGGGCAGCCTTATGTTGCCCCAAATTTCTAGTTTTTTTCTGATATGTGTTGATTTCTTGATCCACTGGTTGTGTTGTCATTTGCTAGGCAAGTGGCCCCGAGCATGATGGTAGTATTGTTTTCTCTGGCAAGAAACTACTCAGCAAGAACGACTTCAGTCAGAAGATGTACCACAAAGATGTCGAGGTCACTTGCTTGCTTACTTATCTTTTATTTATAGCAGTCTTTTGACGTGGTAGCTGATGGCTTGGTAGAGTAATGGTAGGATGGTTACGATCAAATGGTTATGGGTTCAATTTTCAGTCGGGTCGCTGTCAAGTAATTACTACTTGGATGGGTGACTGATGGCGGACAGTTAACTGTCCAAGTGTAGAACCAACACCATGGTCAACTCAGCCTTCCGTCCCTCTGAGGTAGGTAAATTGAGTCTGTCTGGTTGGGGTTAAGTTGGGGCACATTCACCTGTGTCATGTGGCTGCTAATACTATATAATCCCATATGGCAGGTGACGCTTCATTGCTGTATGAATGGTTTTCAATTAAGAGCTTTTCACTACCTTTGTAGGTAACGTTAACAACATTCCTGAGTTCACATTTTAACATCACATTTTCATCGCAGAGTGGCTTTAATTGGACCAATTTCGGTTAAATGATAGCCATTGTTTTTAGGACCATGTTGTTAAGTGTCAAATGTACAACGGAAACGATAGCTCTTTAGAATTTTGGGCGGTATGCGTGGTGTAGTGGTAACGCGTCTGATCCGATCAGCGAAGTTACTGTACGCTGGGCCCGGTTAATACTGCGATGGGTGACTGCCTGTGGGCAGGTAAACCATTTTGGTATGTAACCAGCCGCCTGTGTCAACTCAGCCTTCCATCCATCCGGGGTAGGTAAATCGAGTACCGACCTATCTGGCTGGGGTTAAGGCGGGGCGTGTTCACCTCTTGTCGGGTGGCAGGTAACACTGTGTGATCCCATATGACAAGTGACGCTCCGTAGCTCTGAGATGGGTTCGCTCATTAAGAGCTATGTTCGGACCTTTTAGAATAGGGCAAAACTTCACCGAGTAGAGAGTATGCTGCTAACATTTTCTGCTGTTTCATTCATGTGGGAAGCAAAACGTTAGCAGCATTTTGGTTATGGACAGATTTTTAGGAAATTTTTGGAGTGGGTGTGCATGGCCCAAGAAGGAAGATTTTTGTGGCAATCTAGAATATTTTGTGGATTTTAGTACGATTCAGGATTCTTTACCATCAGAAGTTAGAACACAGATGGCAGTGTAGTTTTTGCCAAAAGTTTCGAGCTCTGATTGCTTCCAGTTTAGTGCTTATGTATATTTATTCAATGTATATGTAGCTATTAAATTGTAGTTTATCAGTTGCTCTTCTGTAGGAGTGGATTGCAGAGTACAAGGCGGAAGTTTTGGCACAGCGTAACACCATAGAGCAGTCATCACAGGAACATAGATCTGTGCCTGCAGACTCGTTGTTGGCCACCACATCAAATCATTACTCGGCCGTTATTGTCTGATGCTTTGGTTCAGTCATTTTCTTTATCAGTGTTCCGTCAAAACCAGGAAATAAGGTTAAGGATAGGGATTAGAATACGGTTAGGATTAGGTTTATGGATTAGTGATAGGGATAGGGTTAAAAGTTTGGCCAGGGTTAAGATTAAATTTAGGGTTCATGTAGTGGGGTAGTTTTGACATTCCCGGTTTTGTCGTATCTGGTTTTGACAGCGAACCTCCTGTGACACCTTGGTGGATACCCGTAAAACTCGGTGGGTTTTTCCTTGTTAATACCCTTAAAAACCCACCCAAAAATCCACCCCAAACATAATCTAGTTTTACTTTCTTGTTTTGCCAATGATGAAATATTTTGTTATTGCTAGGTTTTTGAAATATTTGAACCTACAAATTTGAACATTCCAGTATATTCTCATATGAATCAGCCAACTGAGAACCCATCAAGAAGACCCTCAAGTTGTGCCTTTTTACAAAACTTTAAAAAAACAAAGAAAAGTGAAACCCAAAAACCGACCAGTTGGGCTTTTTTAAAAAACGAGTTTTTTTGCATCCATGGAACGGACTAGGCATGGCTGTTGTGTGTGCAGTTTATGAGGTAAAAGTGCGATTGCGACGGTAGAGATCCGGGTGATTTTACGCTGTCAATTCATTAATTAGTCAGTTCATCAAAACACTTTATGGGTGGCCTATACTGGTTGATGTGTACCCTTCAGTGATGGCAAATCACAAATCAGATCACATATCTAGATCACAAATCATTTGGAAAAATGATTTAAATCATTGTCCCAAATCACAAGTGATATTTTTAAATCACAAATCATTTGAAGCCTAAATCAAATCCGAAATCATTTTTATCAAAACTTGCACTGTTTAAAAATGTTTAATTTACATAATATAATCTCACTGCTCTTTTGGCCATTCTCCACCCATGTTATCAGATATTTTTGTCATTAGTATGTTTGTGGTTATATCAGATAAACTGTCTTTCTCTTTGCTTAACTTGTTTCTACCGTCCATTACTGATCATTCATGGTACAAGTGCATTATCGTAATGGATTTAGTATGCAGTTAATCATAATTTGTATTGAATTGCTTAATTCTGCAAATTTAACCTCCGATTTATTCAGAGGTATTAAGAAATTGTTAATGTAGCGACTGTAGTTATTTGTGATCCGTGATCGCACTGATTTGCCATATATTGGGAAATTTGATGACATCGTATGTGTCCATGATTATTTGGGTACTGTGTGTAAGCATTTGTTTTTGCTTCCACTTCTATATTTTCTATTCACTGATTATATCACAGCTCTCGTTGTCATGTCTTAGATATCTAGCAGCGGTGTAGCCAGAAATTTTAGTTGCCTGGGGGGCCTTGTCTCCCTTTCCCTCCTTTCCTCTTCTCCCTTTTGCCCTTCACCTTCTTTATTTTTCCCCTTTATCCCCCTCCCTTCCTTGTTTTTTTCTCTTCCCCTTTCTTCCCTTCCCTTAGAAGTAGGACTCCTGTAAAATCCAGCCAGGAGTCTGGAGCTGCCCCAGTGGGGTATGGGGCAGAGCCCCAGCCAAAATTAAATTTCATGCATTTTAGCTTTTAAGGATGAGATCTGGTGGCAACAGTTTTAATTATTTTCTCGAAAATGAACTGACCAAATCGGCAAATTTCGTGCAGTTTATACATGTATCTTATGTTTTGTCTGGAGGATTGGGGGAGGGCTGGGCTCCCTGGGCCCCCCCTTGTCTACGCCACTGATATCTAGTGCGTTTTCGAGTAATACTGTAAATTCCAATGTACGGTACCACTGAATATTAGTATATGTTTTCTGTGTTGTGTTCTAGGAACATTTTTGTACTGATAAGGAATTATCAATTTTTCATTCGTTATCAGACATGTCTATATCATGCAATTGTTGATGTTTGTTTGTTGTTATGTATCGTCGTTAAGAGTAATTTTTGCATACTTGTTTCTTGCAAATATAGAAGTCGTTCATAAATGACATCACGCACTGAGGGAGGAAGGGGGTTCACGATATTGTTTGTGTTTTCTTGAAGGTCTGACCAGGTCTGGGCTGCTCCAAGTCGTTTTTATTGTTTCTATTGTTAATCTTTCCGGAAAGGCCTGTGTTGATCCAAAAGCTTTCCGTGTCGAAAGTATGTAAAACCGGTGCAGCGTGGGAGGGTAATTGACGTCACACCCTGTCAGCCAATCAAATGCATTGTTTACACGTCTGTTTCACGTCAGATTATGGGACTTATATCTAGTTATGTACTGATTAATTTAGTTTTCTGCATTTTACTGTGCGTAAAGGTAATCGTACAGTTGTGTGCATTTATTGGCTTGTTAGCCAGCACTTTTGTTTATTGAGAAAATAAATTTGTAGGGCACAAAGCACTTGTTCTGAACTTTGTTTACGCTATAGGCAATTTGAATTGTGGGCGTGACTACCCCTGTCTCTAGTTTCTCGCATTCTTTTTACAATCATTCCGGAAAGGTCTACCTGTAGACAGCGACAAATCACCGAACCTTTCCATAAAACCAAAAAGCAACCATTGTGACGATGCGTGACGTAAGGGGTTATGGGGTTAAAAGAGGCGTGACGTCATGCACGTCACATCTGCAGCAAGGCCTGACCAGGGAGTCGTGGATGATAGCGCTAGTATTCAGGAAGTCATTTCTACATATCAGAACTTTAATATACAATGCTTACTGTTGCAAATGTGTCAAATCATACTAAAACTTGCATTGTGTTTGAAACTCATATAAATCTGTGAGCTACACTACAGACTGCAAGGGGGGGGTTAGAGGTTTGTGACGTCATATTGGGGGAGGTCCAGAGTAGCATGACGAAACGTGGTGAAGGGGGAAAGGAGGTTATTTTTTCCATAAAATTGGGTGACGTCATTTACGGATGACCCCATAATGGACCACCATTTGGTTTTTACATGTAAATTTGCAGACGGTGTGGGTTTTCAGTTTTAACCCTCTACTGAGGGTTAACGAATTCTGTGAACCATGTGTGCAGTTACTTGCATAATTATGCTGTTAGCTTGTCAACAAATGAATATTCATGTATGCATTTTTTAATTTTTTTACTTTATTTCATTGTCTGAACGGACCAAAGGCATTTGGCAGCCAGGCTGCATGTCTGCCAGGAAGGAGGGGTCAGAGTAGAGGGTGAGGGGTAATTTGTGAACCCCCTCCCATTTCCCATATCTACATATGCCACTGTAGGTGTGTAGTACATATTGTTTTTTTGTACAAAATCATAGCATGTATTGAATGTACACCGTGTCCCAAAATTAGCGCCCTTCTGCTTCAAACATGTCTAATTCAGTTTGTAGTTCATGAATTTCAACGAAATGTCGTACACTGCACTATCTTCACATTACTTGTGGTCACACTCATTATGACGTATGCACTTTTCTGTTTGTGCTCAGCGTAACGTCATTATGACGTCAGAGTTTGTTTACTTTAGTGTTACATTCAATATGTTGTTATTGACAAAGGGATCAAGCAGCAGCATACTCGTCTAAAACTAAAAGCAGCTTGCGTCTAGGCCAAAGGTGGCCACTTTGAGCTCAAACTGTAAAGACAAGTTCAGAATGATTGTCTCAGTGACTGTTTCAAATTTTGTGAAAATCTGCATGTATCACCGATTTTACACTAACTTATCTGAAGGGGGGGCGCTAATTTTGGGACTCGGTGTAGTTCAGCATACTTGTGTTCATTTTATCTGATGCTTTTTTATGAAATGCTGCTGCCAGCCAGCTGTGACGTGATGTATTTATTCCACTTTATACGCATGTGCTATCTTTGTAGTCATTTTTCTGTTGCTATATGTTATTTCCATGGCCTGATTCATGAACAACAATGTTTCGGAGTAACAAAAGCTGTCGTAGTGTTTGCAGAAGACAACTGTTAGTGTTTTGATTGTAAAGTGTTTTATATTCTGTTCTTATCTGAGCAAAATGCTACCCGGTTATTTCATAAGTCCAGTTAATCTAGATCGGTTTGGTTAAGCACAAATTCCATTATGCTGACTTTGCGACACAAATCATGAAAGTCCGTGACACAAATCACGTCACCGACTTTCATGATTTGTGTCCCCTTTGTCACGTACTTTGTCACGGACTTTGTCACTGACTTTTCCCGTGCATTGTAACAGACTAAATTCCATTATAGCGACACAAACAGGTTTGTCGCGGACTTATCATGGACATGTCGAGATGGTTTGTGTCCGCGACTTTCGTGATTTATGTCCACGACTTTCTCCGCAGGGAGGTTTCGGTGAAAGTCAGCATAATGGAATTTGGGTTTTAGCAGTTACGCCGTTTTCAATGGGACCATTTCATCTGTGTTATATTTTTCAGCTTCTCATTTGCATTGATTGATGCAGTTTACAGTTTTTGCTGCATTCTGTCCTACTTGTGACATTGTTGGTAGGTCATTGCAGTGATTTGTAATGTTCCCCAACTATTGCATGTCAAGGCTACGAAACGAATGTCTTCCCTAACTTTAGTGGTGTAGCCAAGTGATGAGAGCGGAGGACCCAGCCCCCCATCTCAATTTCTTTGTTGAAAACAGATTTTGGGGACTCAGGACAGTAATAAAACTGTTGCCAACAGATCTCATATTTTAAAGCTATGATACACCAAATGCGATTTCGGCTGGGTCTCTGCTCCAGACCCCAATGGGGGAGAAAGGGACGGGAGGGTAAAGTAAGGGAGGCAAGGACCCTAATTCACATTTCTGGCTATTTGTTAAATATTATATTGATATTGCTGGTAATAGGGCAGGTGTTCAGAATATAGCAGACTCATATTCTAGTCATTCAACAAAGCTGATTTTGATGCAAAATGTTGTTTTCATTATTCGTTAAGCATTTGATATTTCATGTGAGTTTACTGGGTGGTTGAGAACCATCTGATGATTATTAATTGCCCTCCAAGTTCAAGCTAGCACCATAATTGAAGGTTTTTGAGGCCCACGAGTACGAAGTATAATAAAGAATGAATGTCTGACAAAACGTGACATGAATGATTTCTCGTAAGACTACATAACTGCGAAACAAATGAAACAAAAAGAAGGTTAACAAAAAATGAATTTGACATTGACACCCATTACAGTTTTGCACCAGAGTGTGATATTTTGAGGATCAGTGTGTTAGCATGTTGCCACAGTTATAAGATTACCTATGGTAAGCTGCATTTTGGATGCCTAACGCATTAGTGTTAGTTCATAGATAAGTGTATTATAAATATGCTAATTTTGTGCCCAAGCTGAAGCACGAAAAACAAAGTTGCTATGATATCGCCTCATTACAACAAAACAAAACGCAAATTTTTTGTCTGCCATGCCCTCAACAGAAATTAAAACTATTATCTAAAACTATTAAAACTATTGGGTCAACATGCACAAATGAGCGTATTTTTAATATACTTATCTATGAACTAACACTAATGCGTTAGGCATTCAAAACGCAGCTCTAGTTTTAACTTTTTTGGCTGACCATTAAGTCGAGTCTTGAGCATGATGTGTCGTTTGTCTGTTTGTCTGTAATGCATTTATTGTGGCTAAACGCCATGTTGTAGGGGGTTGGCGATGGTACTGTTAGATAGGGCGTTGACAAGTTCCTATAAGATGTCAATAACAACCAATGTCTCTATCTGCAGCGGTCTGGCTGCAATTTTGAATGCAAAGTTGCTGCTTGCAGCCAATCACCCATGTATGCCGAATTGCCATAGTGTACGTAATCATTGGTTCTAGCATTCGATATAGCAGCGTCACCATAGTGTGTATGGGACTGTAGTCACTCTGGAAAATCGCTTTCTTTCCATGACCAGAAGTAGGATGCTGGCTTTTGTATATAAGCAGTTTACCATTGGCCCACCCGAGCAACAGCTGGGATCCTTGTTATATATTGTGGATAAGTTTAATGTCCATTGCCTGGATTAGGTATGAATGTATCAAAATATTACCAGGGTCTGTGGGTTTGACACAATGTGATATAGGTTCCGTTGCGATTTTTTGTGTTGACTGTTGCTGTTGTATTTTATGTAGTGCTACCACCACCAGTAAAATGTTCACCATAATCTTTGTCAGTGGCTTCAGTTACTCAAAATAGTACCAATAGTACCTGGTGGACGCAGCTTGCGCCCAATGAAAAATAGGGTGGGGGGAGTTTTGATAAGGTTGTAGATCAAAACTCCTCCCCCTATTTTTCGCTGGGCAAACTACACATCAACAAAACTTTCCCCCTATTTTTTACTTTCCCCTTATTTTTCAATCTGCACCTTTAATAATGCTCCCCTTTATACGGCATGTATATATGTACTGTGGTATTGCCGGCCCCCATGGCAGTATGTTCATGACTGCACTAGCATTTGATGTCACCGGTTACTGCTTTGACATCTTTGCCACCACATTTAACTCTTAGATTTGATTGTGGTTGGGCACACTGGCGTAGCCATGGGGTGGTACTGTGGGCACGTGCCCCCTCCCTAGGAGTCTACTCAGTTACTCAAAGTAGTACCAAAAATGCACCAAAACACGTCATTATCACACCAAAAATCTAAAAATTTAGCCCCCCCAGACTCCTTCCCCGTGGAAA
>Ga0209671_1003496_pt1 | contig 15138 bp, 11 predicted proteins | sample WorMetHERISLAND2_2_FD_187401 | JGI IMG/M metagenome (GOLD analysis project Ga0209671, IMG submission 187401) | Marine gutless worms symbiont microbial communities from Max Planck institute for Marine Microbiology, Germany - Olavius geniculatus... | ecosystem: Host-associated > Annelida >... | reverse complement strand
CCGACTTAGACCCGGCGGAAACACATTCATATCGTCCCATTTCAAACCTTTCAGTCTTGTCCAAGCTTTTAGAGCGGCTAGTAGCTCAACAGCTCTTAGGCTATCTGAACGGGGCGAAGCTGTTGCCAAAACTGCAGTCAGCCTACAGAGCACACTGTTGCAGTGTTGCATTCTAATTATCTAGCTTTTGATACACTAAGGATGATTCTGTGATGGGTTGATTATATATGATGCATAATTTCATATAATATTGCCTTGCAGGAAGGCAGACAGCAGTCAGCTGATGGTGTCTGGTTGGTCAGATGGAGTCAAATGTCGTTCGTTCCTCGCTCATCACAAACGACTTCATTACCTCAAACTCTGTGGGGTTGCCATCGAAGATCCAGGTTATTTCACTGAGGAGTAAATGTTTGTAGTAATCAGTTACATATATTCATCAAATTGAAATTAATTGGATTGGTTTGTTGACGTTTTGGCAACCACTGCCGAGTATATAAAAGAAAAACATGTTTGTAGTAATTTTCCGGTTTGTAGTTTTCGTGCCTGTATTTGCTTTGAGTGTTTTCGCGCTGTTATTGGCCGATAGGAGGGGGATCGTGGAAAGCTTGCGGTGATAGTTTTCAAAAGTTTACTTGTGGGATCTTGGTCTAACCTAACTTAACTACAAAAATGGCTGATAAGGCTAATGACAGAAGTAGTAGTAGTAGTTTTTGTTGTTGTGGTGGTGGTGGTGGTGGTGGTCATTGTCGTCATAGTAGTAGTTTAGCAGTAAAATGGCAGTCAGAACTTTCTTATGTGTATTTTTAGATAAAAAGCCGCTGGACATTTTGGCAGCGGAAGCACTTACTGCATTCGCGCGAGCTGCATCGGCAATGGAATGCCACTGATTCCGTCAGTATGCCACGATGCATTATGATTATTTTTTATTATACCGTCGTTATTACTTGACTTGTCCTAAGCATCAATGATGCAACTATTGAGACAGATGTTAGCGTAGCATGGTCTCCATCTGTCACACTCACGCACCCTGCTAACACTGTTGTATGGAATGAGGTGCTGTTTGGCACCGACACTTATTGGGTACCAGGTAACTCTGTATTAGATGGGTGGGTCCCTGTTTCTTCACAGGAAAGTGTGATTGGGGTCCTGGCCCAAGTCAGAATTTGCATTGCAAGTTAAAGCTAAATGGTCACAGGAATTGCAGAGATGTCATCGCCCTAGTGCATGATGACTAACTTAGCTTGACTGCTGGTGAAATGCAAACATGTAGGGTCATTTACTGAACACTCCATATGGCAGCACAGTCACATAATGCAGTACACTAAAATTTTTAAAAACACACCAAACAGAAAGCACAAAAACTAGTGATGTCTAAAAGCGATGAAAAAATTATAGAAATGCTACTATCGTTATTTCCAAAAAAGTTTGCCGTACAGCATTCTTGATGCTGTCCTTTGATACACTGTATGCAGATACGACGTTATGCTGAGTATTGTAGTAGTCTAATGGCCAATTCACACCTATGGCGCTGACACGTCCTAGCTCAACTCAACTGTCGGTGTCAGTTGAGTCCTGTTGTCAATTCTGTTTACACCTACGATGTGACTCAACTGAACAGTTGGGTTGACTCGAGTTGTGTTAGCGTCGTAGGTGTGGATTGGCCATAATGTGTACACAGGAAGGCAGTTTAGGTATAACGTTGTGAGGCCATCTTACATCAACATACATAATATAGACTAAAACATAGCGATAACATGAACTATTAGTCACCACATTGCACATCGTGTGTGTGATCTGTACATAATGTATTGTTTGTCACATGTATTGTTTTATTATATACTTCTATACACACATTTCTGTTATTTGTTGCCTCTGATAATTGATTTAATGAATTACTGTTTCCAATGTTGTTGAACAGGTATGTATCGATGGAGGATGAAGCAATGAATGGATCAGTGGATGTGTCTGGCTTCGGACGAGTTGACAAACTTCTATAAGAATTCTTGTTCTCGTAACTCTTGTGACTGTATCGTCGTCGAATTTGTAGAGTAGGTAATAGCTGATTGTGTGAGCGGTGGTGTCGTGTGTCGAAAAATAGTTAGAGCAGAAAGTTGCAATTTTCTAGCAGGAAATTACGGTTGCTCCAAATTTTAATTTTGCCTCTTTATTTACTCTAAAATTGGGGGTTTGCCCAAGTTTTGATTTTTGAACAAAAATTTTTGGACAAGAAAAACAATTTTTGACAATTTTTCAACCAAAAATTTAGGGATTAGTAGGGGCAGTTGTTTATGCTGTCTGTCTCCCCCTTTGCCAGGGCGCCTCTGTGTTTGAGACTGGGACTCTAGCGTGTGGCTAAAACTTGTGTATTTGGATTATCTACCACATTTACATCAACAGCAACAGGTTGTAAGAAACTATGAGACAGTTGAATATGACAGCGATGAAAAGCAGTGTACCAAATTCTTATTGTAGCTGTTCACTATTGCTCGATTTTCTCATTAATTTTACACTCATGCTCAGCAGAAAATTTGCAGTTAAGTGAACTGAATATTCCACCGCATTCTTACCTCATACCCTGCACTAGTGCACTACATATGAAGTAATGATGTCAGATGCAACCTGCTTAGTTTATGGTGGGATTTTCAGTCATGACTACATTGCTGACTTTAATGCTGTTGCATGTGATGGCAGAATTTTGAAAATCATTCAGTAGTTTATGAAGTTTTGAAACGTTGTAGTATGCCTTTTATGAGCCGTCTTGTTTACCATTTGTTCACCGAGTTTGTGGTTGGTTTCTGATTTTTATCCAGAGATTGTTGATAACCCAGTGTATTAAACCAGTGTCGTTAACATCTCTGTACCATACTTGTCTGGAAAACATGGAGATATCACCGAGTTTGACAGGTGTCAGGAAAATGACCAAAAGTCTTGTCAGGGAACTTTTTATTGTTAATTTTTTCGGGGCCAAACTAATAATTTTAATGGTGCATTTTCTGTTTGCATTGCATTATTATACGATTAATCAATTATGCTGCTATCCAGCATTTCTGTGCTGGTATCTTGCATGACTGGGTAACCACATCATGGGGCGTGTCAGGGAAATGTCGCGGGAATCTCAATGATGCGATCGCTATTCTGTAGAATGACTGAATAATCTAAATTTTTTATGACAGACATGTAGCAATCAGAACGCCTGTTATCTGGCTTTAGTGAAACAATCGACATGGAATGACTTGAGTTACGACTCCTGTTTGTGTTCACACCTATAAACAGGCACAGCTTGTTCTCTACCTCCGTTGTGCTGACTAAGCTCAGAGCTTAGCAAAGATTCATAGGCGTGTCAGCTGCCGGTGCAAAGAATAATGCTCTCAGTCACTGGCGCCTCAGCCAGGCTCCTGATCTTATGGGCACGTGAACTAATCAGTCAGAGACATTGAGTAAGCTTCGAGCTAAGTCCGTCAACTGTGTCTGTTTATAGGTGTGAACACAAGCATGAGTGGTAACTTGAGTCTCGAGTTACCACTCGTGTTTGTGTTCACAGTCACACCTCGAGTCATTGCATGTCGATTAGCCAACGATAAAAAAATGTACTGTCATTATAATTGCACCTAGGCCTACGGTGTCCTCTGCTCAGTTGTATTTTGACACAGAAGGGTGGAACGATCTTGAACTTTTTTTATTACTTCAGCAGTAAATGGAATTTCAGTCTCTGCAGGTGCAGAAGAATTGTATGGATTTTGCAATTTTACGAATGACGTTTGCTAGGTAGCTCAAGAACTGTCTGCGTCTAGCTGTGTGGAGCGTACAGGTAGACCGCTAAAGCCAGGTAGGCCTAATGAGAAAGTCGATAAACCTGCAAGTGGGCTTGTGGTTTGATATAATCTTGCAGGCAGGTAACGAAGGTTAAGGTTGTTCGTTGATCAGGTATATCGGTATAAATAAGACAGCTAGACGGCTGGCGAGGTACCGGCAGTCTCGGTGGAATTATGAATGATAGTTGGGCAGGTGAACGGGCCGCGCGAGAATAGCTGGTCGCTGGCACCCTGTCGCCTATATTGATCGAACGTGCACGCGTGTTGTCAATGAATGGCGTGCTTCGCCGTCATCAATATACCTATAGGCCTACCGGGTTCGTACGGCTGTTACCTGTCGCAGCAGCCGTCCTACACGTGCGTAGGCCTGCACCATTCAGACGATCAGCGCCGCAAAGCGGTTTCCTGAATGAAATGTCTCCAGGCAGCTTTTGGGCCTATATACACGTGCGATGAAACTATAAACGTATTTCACTGTTTTTTCTCACATCGTGTGCTGTCTCAGTGAACGTGCTTTTCGTACACCGTGTACCAGTAGCGTACGTACATGCCAGTACTGTCATTTTAGTCCGTCCAGTCATGCTGAGCAAAAGTGCTTGAAGGCATTTTAATCAAGTCTGGCATGATGGCTTGCTTACGTCGGCCGTCGGGCGTTTTCTGTTGCCGGACCAACTGTCTGGAACTCGCTGCCCGATGACCTACGTGATGCTGAATGTTCTGCAGACATTTTCAGACAGTCGCTAAAGACGTTCTTGTTCTCGCAGTACTAGTGTGTACAGCGCATTAGAGGTTTTTAAGTATCTATGACTCTGCATTGTGGAAATATTTTTCCGCTGGTATTTATAATAAACTTAGGTCTGCATATAATAAATGTATAAAGAAAATGTTTAACTACACTCGGCGCGACAGTATGTCTGGTGTTTTTTTGGAGTTGTCGCTGCCAACGTTAGATACTGTGGTCCATAACTCTCGTGTTCTTTTTGCTAAACAGTGTTCTAGGTCGAGTAATAAGATTGTTCAGTGGTTCTTAACCATACATGTGTATTAGTGTTTTATTTTTCTCTTTTATCACTTTTTAGTATACATTTGTAGTTGTGTAGTTCTATGGACCTTATACGTCTGAATTAAACTGGATTGATTGATTGAAACCAAAACAACTCAATGATAAGGTCGCCAACTGGCCTTCTAAAATACTCTTAAGTCAAATTAAACATTTAAAAAAAGGTTTCTTTGTCGAATTAAGATTGAACTGAAACTATAATTATAAAATTAAAAATTATTTTTGAACTATATAAACAAAAAGCCCAGCTGTCGTTAGGATAGCCGACCGTACAGGTTGTCATTGACCTTTAAGGTAATCCAAGGTCGATGATTTTTGTGTCATTAGAAAGCCAATATGCCACTTTTTATATTAGTGATTACTAGTAATTGGCCCCATCTCTCACCGTTTTCGAGCTATGGCCAGCTTTTCGTTGAAAACGCACATTTTTACCCCCATTAGTTTATTCAACCCCGAATTTGAAAATGTTTGTTGAAATTTTACATGTCTAGGTTTAAGACACATGGTGACGTCGGACAAACAGACTGACAGACGGACAGACGACAACCGTACCATAAGCTCGACCGTTACTTAAGTACGGTAGGCTAAAAACTACAGCCAAGTCTTCTGCGAAAACTGAAACTGTATAAAAACTAAAACTGAAATAAAAACTGAAATGTCGTTGCACGCAGTGACGGCGTCGCCCGTCAACGTGGGTGGTATATGGGCCTTCGCGTCAGAAGCGCTGATTGGTTTTTGATGGAGTGATTCCGGCCAAAGCGGTCAGTTGGCGCGTCATAATTCTCAACGTCGCTTGACGACGATGCTGTCTCCTATATCGTTCGCACGACCGATCATTGTGTGCTGTCTGCTCTCTATCACTCCGAAGAGTGGCGAGTGAACTGCATGCCGGCGTGTAATGTCTTCTGTTGAGATCTATATTGGAATTTGTCGGCATCTTCACTTTACGTTCGCCGATATAATTTAGTTAAATCGATTGTCCGCCTTTGGACTAGACACGCGCGAACAGCCCGTTATTTTTTTACCCCAATTTTACACAAAACTCTGACTATAATAGGCAAGCGTCGCATACTTCTGCCGCAGGGCTACTAAGTGATAGTCTTCTTTTTCTTCTTTTCCAATAATGCACATATCCTCTTGCGAGTAATGTCGTGCATGGTTAAGTCTTCTTCCCTTATTTCCCTCTTCCTTTTTTATTTGTTTCTGTTTCATTTTTCCTACGTTGTTTCTCTTCTGTCCTGAGTTCCCACTATTACTATTTCTTCTGTTTTACTCACATTACCATGGTTTCATGATCCAGCCATACCTAACTGTCACCTTGTAGCCGTTGAGCTACTAGGCTATATATTTTCCATCCCGTTGAGAGTGAGAGGCTGAGTTGAGTTAAGCACAGTGACAGTAGGTTAGCAGCTTGTGTTAGGTTGCTTGCAAATGGCCCGCGGTGAGATTGGAAGCACAACCTGAAAGTTAAACTACATGTAGGCCTACTAAAATAGACAACTCGTACTTTTGTAGTTAGGCTACACGTAAGCCTAACTGACCTCGGAAGCAAGCTTAGTGCTAGTAGTAGTAGCTCGCCGTCCACTCGCTGTACCTTCATCGCTGTCTGTCGAAATAATGCGTTGCTATTTCATCCGCTGTTGGTTACGCCTATAGCACGTTTCAATAAATGTCATTTGCATTAAGGCGTACAAAAATTCTGTGCTGTTGGTTGCTGTTGGTTTGACCCTTGTCCCACGGCAACGGTTTTTTTGCGACGTTTGTCCGCAACGGGGGGGGTGAAATGACCCCCAGGCATATCTAGAGTTCTAGAGCACATAGCGACACAATTCCAACGGCTACCCCCATATTTTCGGGGTCAAGCTTTTTAGTAGTGATACTGCCGACGTTGAGATATGTCGGTATTCAAGATGGCGGCCACAAAACCGGAAGTACTAATGATGTCGCTGGTTTTTCCAGATACACGTGTCGTTCTAACGATAGCATCGGCGTTTATGACCATGTACGAAACATTCTAATCTCAAACGATATTCTGCCCCTAAAGTTTTTACCAGACTCTCAATATATTAATGTTTTTTTTGTTTTTTTTTTCAATGTTTTACACTAAAATAAACTGTTTGCATCATTGCAGTTTGTTATGTTGCAGTATTTTTATTTTCATTCGCTTTGTGCTTTTTGTCGCTGTGTTTATTTGAGTTGTTTTCTAATATTGCACACCGTCGCGTAAAAAGAAAATAGGGCCTACTGAAAAAAATATTCTCCCTTTTAACTTTTTCGCCAGATTTCAATGGGAAGCACACGAATTGTTTAAAGGCCCTTACTGCATTAATATCCTGCAGCTAACGCAAAGCGCGCTGTGCCCACCGTCAGTCGGTTGTCTGTCCGTTCGTCTGTCCGTCTAGCGTTGATTATTGTTGTCTCGTAGGTTGCATAAAATATAATTACACGAATAATGAGTCTCGGGTGGAATGAATTACCCACGGATTAGTTCAGCTGCATATTTATTACTAGCGTCACACGTGACGTCATCCGGGAAGCGGATTATAAACATAAATAGGCGCGTCGCGCGGTCTGTTTCGCCGCTACGACAGTAAGGCCGCACTCTCGTTATTGTATGTACAGGATGATTTAGCGTCTCCATGCATAAAGTGTGCACTACGCAGAGATAGGGCTGATAAAACGGCGTGTTCTTAGTTCCAGCCACATTGTTGATATCAATGTTAATACGCCACAAGTAGCGCAGGGATTTAGCGGCACTCGGTCCCTCGGTTGCTGTGTTGCTGGTGGGAATGGAACGAAATGAAGGTTTAGCGGCCGACACAAGGAATGTTACAATCAGGGCTGGAAAAATGGTTTGAAAAAGTCAAAAACTAGTTTTTAATATTTTTGGGTTTTTATCAACCTCGACAGTTCAAATTTTACGTTGCTAAACATTTGTTTTCTTTTATAGTGAACTTTGTAACACAAATCGCATTTAATTTCATATTTTAATTTTGATTTTTGAGTTTTGACGTAGCGCCAGTTATTCAACAAAAACGACGTGACATGGAAAATGGTGTGTAGGGTGTTCTTTATTGGTTTTGAAAATTGTTATTTTCGTTGTGTTCGCTAAAAGCTAAAACGTTTTAAAACTTTTTATAAGCCTATATAGTTTTTTCCACGCAGCTTAGGAGTTGGACGACTGTATCGTTTACCATTGGAACGGTTCTGTCGGTCTACTTTCCTAACTGTTTACATCGACAGCATCTCCATACTCTGCATGTATCAAGGAAAACCCACGTTTCGTCACACAGTGATCGTTGGTGGTCGTGTACAGTACACGGCTGGCTGCACGCCTGGGTGAACTGAACTGAACTGACCGAACACAGTCATCCGTTTTCGTGTTTTCACGCGTCGACGCTCGCGCCGCTCTGTCCCACGTGTAGACCTAATCGCCAGCCGGATATGCTCTTAGACGAAAAGTCGTACGTTTAGCCTAGAAATGACATTCAGACGAAATGTCTATCAAATCGGCAGAATTAGATGCGCGGTATAACGCCATGAAAGTAGGTCGATTGAAGAACGCAGTAAGAAGCAATAGAGTCACATTAGAGGCTAATTTCTACGTTATGCGCTAGATAAATTTACGTTTCACTTACTTACTTACTTGTATACGCATTGGCAGTATGGTAATGGTAAAACGAAAAGAGGGAGAATTGGTTAGACTTGACTTGTGTCTCGTCGCTCCCATTGGAACATAGGCCATAGATCACTTGTCGCCATCCAGCTGTGTCCTGTGCATTGCTCCTGCCGCCTCCTGCAGCTGTATTTTATGTAGATTATACTGATTTATTTTCTAAAGGTTCAAAAGCTTGCTCTGTATGTATTTTTGTTGTGAATTTACAATTGCGTTGTATTATAAATTTACTCGTGGTTCTCCATTTGCACGTACTCGTACATCTTTTACTGTTAATTTATTTCCTGCCTTTTCGTTCGGGAACTGGATGCTGGTTTTAAAACTATAGGTTTGTTTTTGTCCTTTTTTAAACTTTACAGGTCCAAAGTTTAGAATTTTAAGGTGTTTTATTTGTTGCACAGTCTATAATATAAATCAGATTTGATTTCGTACATCCGGTATTTTAAATTTGAATCGTAATTTTTGGTTTTTGACGTCACGTCGTTCACTCAGCAAAACGATGTGAAGTTAACTGGTGTGTAAGACGTTTTTGTGAGTCTTAATTTGGTGTCCGTTTTTGTGCATTAAAACGCAAAAACTAAAAAAAAACAAAAATCTTCAAAAATATTTGTGAAAATTTAAAAGTTTTTTTTCGTAAACATAACTTTCTACTATCTAGCTTTGTCTCTGTTTCTTCGTAGCCTACGTCTAACTTTAAATAGACAAGTATTTACACCGACTCTCCTCATAGAGCCTTATACTTCTCTGGCAATCTTTCTATTGAATGATCTATAATTTAAATTAATTAAATTAAATCATATTTAAGCGTGTAAGAAGTTAGCCGCGGAGCGCCTCACTAGTAATGGAAGCCTTGGTGACATAACACGTGATGAGAATGCGGAGACTGACCATGGGGCGTTGCTGTGCTCGGCGAGCGCTCTAACGGCCTCTAAGCTCAGTCCATCCACTAAGCCGCCGTAGTCGTCTAATTTACGATCGTCCAGCAGTTTGCGATGGACAGTGCAGCGCGCCAGCATCCTGAGTATGCACGGCTGATGGTCAGCTGACAAGTAGAATGCGCCACTTGTCTGGAGTTTGTGTTCGTGGCAGGAGACTGAGGGTAGGGGGTTGCTCTCCGAATTAAGCCTATAGCGTGGCGAAAAATGTTCTTTCAAAAATACACAATTTGGGTTTGGAAATTTTTATTGTAGGGCCGGAACTTAGTGGCAAAATTGAAATTTTCAGCACCCATAACCTTATCGGTTGGAAGCTGTCTGTCCGAAAATAGCCCCCGCCGAAAAAACCGTACGGTACAACGCTTCTAAACCTCTAGCTAGATTTAAAGAAAGCCAGAAAGCCCCACAGAAAAAAAACACAGGCATCTGAATAGCAAGGTATGCTGACACTTTATGCTGATCAAAGGTTTCACTGAGAATTTCGTCGTCGTCCAGCGCTTTAAGCTCGGATTCGTAAATGCTGCGATGATGACAAGACTTGTGGCGTTGTTTTCAGGTAGTTTGATCGGCTGAGGCCCCGTGCTCTGAATCAGTGGAGCGGCTAGGCTGAAACGGTTAAGTTGAGAACTTGAGAGATCATCACTGAACTACACAGTAGTGATGAGGTGTGGATACCGTGCCGGCGTACCGATACAACAGCCGTACACCAAGTACGATACCGACAACGATGAGGTACGCGTTGTGAATATTTCACATTTGAATGGATCGTGAATTTTGTTACATTTCGAGCCAAAATTACGACGAAAGTTTCACCGTGCCGAGAACATTTCATAGAATGTTTTCAACATGCGCAGGTGAGGGTCGCGTACAAGCGCGTGTCAGAGGATGCGGGAAGTTGTTCACCTCTACGCCGTGGCACCTCCAGTCCAGACAGTTCCCGTGTGACCTTGTTGTCGTCGGACGGTTGTCGGTCCGCCACTCTGCGCGCGTTGTCTGTCATCGTACTCTTCATGTCCGGTCTGATCGTCGGCTACTTGATACGACGTGCCGTGACGTCACCGTCCTCCGCGCTTCCCGACTGTACTTCCGGTCAACCGGTGACGTCATACGCCAGCTACAAGGTATGAAAAAACATAGCATAAACTCGCCAGCTCTCGTGTGCCTTCTGCAGGATAATTGACTAATTATGGTAACAGTCAACGAGGAAATGTGAAAGATGGGGTTTACCTAAGAGGAAGCGTTTTGGACAGACACGTACACTGTATAGCGTCGGAATGTGGCCGTGTGTCCAGTTGGACACGGGATGAATCAAGGTCAACGTCACGATAATCATAGCGCATTTGCGGTGATAGTTAATTAATATACGAGTAGTTAAGCCTAGTTAAAGACTAAAAGTGTAAAAAGTATGAATTGCGTTGTCGTTTAGAAGCGGTGGGACACGTTGCTATTTTGTAGCGACTTTGACGTTGTTGTCCAAATACAGCAGATTTTCTGTCTTCAAATTTAGCTGGTGTCCTTTTGGGCACAACGTCGAAAATGTTACTGGTCCAATGCTGCCCGTGAAGTGATATGGAAACTGGCTGAGTTGTAAGTCTAGCATCGTAATCATTAGCGAATAGTCATTTTTATGTTGGCTGTTTGGCTTAGCTGATAACGTCGTTGGTCGCATCAACAAAGTTAATCAACGCCGGGCCCGGTTAGTACAAAGATGGGTAACCGTCTGCATACATGTAACCCATCTCGATATGTAACCAGCCATCCAAGCTAACTCAGCCTGGCCGTCCCTTTACGGGTAGGCGCAGTGAGTGTCTTTCGTATACAAGCAACCGCGCGATGCACTAGCCCCGTATCTGTGGTTTGGCAGTATAACCTGGTGTCTCCCTGAGAGCTAAAAACCGAGATCAGCGCCATCCTATGGGTCTTGTGGCTCGGAAAAGACTTTACGATGTTTTACGTCTTCACTGGTGTGTTGTGTGGTAGTTTTACAGCGTCGAATTGAGTCGTGATCTACGCAGTCATATCAGTGCAGAATCTTTACAGCAGAATCTCAGGTACATATACTATTAATAATTGCGAAACGATAATTTTAACATAATGTGCTGTTCTAGAAAAAAAACTGACAGACATTTTAGCAGAAATCAAAACGTTTTCTAGAGTCGCAATGGCCACTCTATGTCGACCACCTATTTAGCACTGGAGCTCAAACGCGAAGCGGAATAGATAGACGCTATCTTAGAAAATATGGCATTTTGTTTGAATATTTCTAGGATCTGTGGTCGAGTTTTTTTAGTCGGAGTCCGCGTCTTGGAAATAGGGACTCGAGTTCACTGGAGCGGTATAAGCTCGTGGAGCGTACTCGCTTTTTCATTTTAGCAGTGCAGTATCCAGTACATGTCGTGTTAGACATGACTGAGCTGATTGTTAGTATATGTGATACCCCGTTTACACAATCGAGCAAACATCAAGCAGGCCTGATGGAGCCCCGCCCCCTGGCTCAAATGTATGACTAGGCTTAGCCCACAGCTGATCACGTGTTATATGGGCCTTCTAATTACAACCCGCCCGCCCTCTTAATTAGCATGCTAATTACCGTAGCTCGTCGAGCTAGCTGGATGAATGCTAGCAAACATCGAGCAGACGTCGAGCAGACGTCGAGCAATTAGCACGTGTATTTTGAATACATTTTGTTCGACGTTTGCTCGATGTTTGCTCGATCGTGTAAACGGGGTATTAGTGATGTGTGTCATTGTCTGCAGGAACTACACGCAAGCGGTGCACATCAGCGGCACTAGCGGCAACAACCGACTTCACGATTACCTCCACGAACAGCTGAGTCTTCTGCACTATGTTGTGACTGAAGCTCAGTATGATGTCCTACTGTCCTATCACGACTGGTACGTTGTCGAAATCACTGTCATCATTAATTTCATTATCATCGTAATCAGGGTCAGAGAATTAAAGCCAGCGTAGGCCATGTTTAGTTAATAATTGTGTGAAGCCTTGCACGAAAATGTCTGTTTAAAAAAGTACCGCAATTTTTCTTCTGTACGCTGTTTTCGTCGACAACTCAAAGCTTTTTTTACAACCAAGATTTTAGGCCACTTTAGTCCCCACCATTCTGCAGCTCAGATTTTGCGGTTTCCAGTTGACAACGTGCGCATACTTGCTTGCTTACTTACTTACTTACTGTTATAAGCAAATAACGCGACTAACGTCGTACATATCATATTTGTCATTAGCAGGCCTAGATTTGTATCTACGAAGTTTCTGCTTTTAACAACATCGAGAGCATTTGGCTTTCTAGGCCGCAGTACGGGTCTTGCCTGTTTGTCTGTCCGTCTGCCTATTTTTCCCGTCCGTTCGTCCCTCTGTTGGCCCGTTTGTTGCATGCGGACTTTTAGCTCAGCAACTGAAAGGCATAGAACGCCCAAAATTTGCGTGAACGTTCCACAGGGTCTAAGCAACCGGTGCGCTAATTTTCAGCCCAAAACTTCAAAGGTCAGGGTTGTGCGACTTTAAGCGGACGGCCGCGCAATATTTCGGCACTGAACCGACATAGTTTTTAGCCTTTGCAGCACCGCTGTGTAGGGAAAAGTCGAACGTGGTTTATCTGTTGAACGAAAACGGGTCTGTTGTCTACGTTACCAAGTACCGCGGGCCTTCAGTCAACGGTGACCCGCGATCTGCCGACCACCCCGAGTTTACTGAATCATACGCTGCTTATTCACTCAACGGAACCGCAGAGGTTTGGCTGTGGTTTCGCTATTTCCAGTAATAAATGCTTATAGTAATGCGTCTTGTTTTAGCTATATACTTGTTTATCATCTACTTTGTTTCATTGTTTCTTATAACAATGTTTGCAGTGTTACGATTGACCACAGTCTCACTCCGGTTAAGTGTGACGATTGAAACGGGTCTCGCTGCTTTTTATCACACGCACGTTCCAAGCAGAACACAAAGCCAATCACAGTGATGAAATTAGCACATTAATTGAACACGGTCCAGAGTTTATTATTTCTTGATCGTTACAGTTCCATAATGCTTTCTAGACCGTCTGTGATGAAACGTAGACGCTTATACTTATTTGGCCCGGGACTTGATATCACATTTAAAGTTATTTGCAAAAAAAACGGAATCACTTTGAAAAGTCCACTTAACTCTTCGTTTTATTCGCCATACCTGGTGACAGCAGCAATTTGTAGTTTCGTGTTTATGCCAAATTTCTTATTTTTATTGGACCCCACATGTAGCTTCCAAATGGAATACAAATCTTTTGAACGATTTAGGCAGGGTGCACAAATGTGACAGACGACGGACGGACAGACGGACAACGCTACGGAGAAATGTGTAGGAATAGGCGGAACCGTTTGCGCTGCAAGACCGATGTCGCTTAATAAAATTACTCTAATAACTTTACACTATTTGTTGCAATTGCATGCCGCTGTAGTATTCTTTTGTTTGCAAAATGTGATTTTAAAATGTCGTTTGTGAATAAATGTGTTTCAGGGAGATTTGGTTTATGCTAACTACGGCGAAGAGAAAGATTTCAAATTATTGTCAACGAAAGGAGTTTCTTGTCAAGACAAGATTGTTATTTTGAGATATGGACGGATATTTCCAGGACAAATGGTAGACAAGTTGTTGAATATGTATCTTTCTTTTAATTAGCACAGTAAACTCATTCGCTTTCAATAATCAGATTCGGATTTGCCTCCGTTTTAGAACGACAAATTTCTTCTATCATGACATGCTATTGTTAACGGCACAAAACAATCACATTCCCTTGCATATGTCTGAAAAGCAAGGAATGGAAAATAAGGCAGCAGAAGGCAATGAAAGAAAAGGAAAAGAGCCCCACTACTCACTCTTCAAAACTTCCTTGTTTTAAAAAACGGCTATCCTAATACGCCGCACTATTTGTCGTGTTCGTACGTCTGTCCGTCCGTTCGTCTGTCTGTCTGTCTCGTACGGGCCCCTAATAGTACCCAAACTCGAAAACAACAAAGTATTTCATTTTTGTAATAACAAATATTTAGGTAGCTTTTTGCTAAAAACTGTACGTAAATACGATGTTTTGCTATTTGCTATGGGCTCAGGTCAACTTAGCCTACTACCCTCCGTTGGATGGGAAATGAGCTTACGGGCTACGGGATGAGGACCAAGTGTGGTTGATTGGGGCGGTGGTATGTCTGCTTTCTTCATACCGCGGGTCCAGTTGTTCGCTGACGCGGGCAATGGATGGCCGCGTTGTGTGCTGCGGTATCATCAGCTTATGCCAATCAGCTGCCACTTCCGAGACTGTAAAAGCGCTTCGGGTCTTGAGTCCGTCTCATGTAAGAAGCGCTATAGCAAGTACTGGACTTTACCTTATTTCATTCTGCCGGTCGTGAATACCAGGTGAAACACGCGGAGGACTGCGGTGCTAGAGCGGTCCTGCTGTACCCTGATCCGAGTGAAGTGGTGTCGCCTGGTACAGCGGCTGACACGTATCCCAGTGGCAGGTATTTGCCTGGCTGGGCCACACGCAGGGACTCGCTGTGGAGATACGGCGATCCGCTCAGTCCGTCGCTACCCAGCAGAGGTACCTGACTCCGACCCAGAACCATCGATGTCGTGGCCGAAGGGGGGAGGGTGGGACAGCGGGGACTTGTCCCC
>Ga0209671_1003495_pt1 | contig 15142 bp, 10 predicted proteins | sample WorMetHERISLAND2_2_FD_187401 | JGI IMG/M metagenome (GOLD analysis project Ga0209671, IMG submission 187401) | Marine gutless worms symbiont microbial communities from Max Planck institute for Marine Microbiology, Germany - Olavius geniculatus... | ecosystem: Host-associated > Annelida >... | reverse complement strand
TTGTAGTACCAGCAGTGGGAGTAATAGTCTTCTTCATGTGCGGTTTTATAGATATTTTGAATTCTTATTTTTACATTGACATTGAACATTTGACCTATCAACGGCAGAATTGCCATGCCATGATATTGTTTTTGCTTAGCCATTTTAACAGTTTCTCATTTGCAGTCTGCTTTTATGCAGGAGTGTCAAAGATCATATTTGCCTCTCGGACCCATTCTCAGCTGAGTCAGGCCATTCAGGAACTCAGGCGCACTCCATATTCTCAGTAAGTTTTCAGTATTCAGAACAACATTTGTGTGAATTAGATGTTGCATTATGCTGGTTACTGTCAGTATGTCAGATTTGTGTACAGGAGGTTGGACCTGAATATTTAGTCTAACTTATGCACTTTTTCACCCAGCTTATTTGTGCAGTTTGACTGATTTCTAAACTCATTTTATCTAGACCCGACAATCCGTTGTGATTTCTGTGGCTTGGCTTAGCCCAATTTGCTGATTTCGGAGTTCGGGCCATACGTATTTTTCTTGTTGTGTATAAAAATAAGTAGCTTGAAAGGAGGCAGTGTCATATTAAACTATGCAGATGGCTGTGAGTCAGTCTGAAATGTCCCCATTAGGGTTTTTGAACTTGCATATAATGTGTAGACATTTAACTTTTTTGGTCGCAGTTGCTTAATTCAATAGGATTGTTTGTTGTGTAGCATGTTTTGGTATTCTTATCTTTCAGCAGAAAGCATTTGGGTTATTCTTAAATTTTTATATACACTGTGTCTCAAAAAAGCATTCCCAACATTTTCAACTGTAACTTGAAAAGCAATTGTCAGATTTTAGTAATTGTTGGTACAAATATTTCTGACACAACTTGCCATCAAATATACTGATGCCTTGAGTGCTTAAACTGCTTATGAAAGGTATGTACATTATTTATATGCCACGTACAAAATTAGCGCCCCCCCCCCTACAGATAAGTTAGTCTATAATCATTCATATCTGACAGATTTTCACAAAATTTGAAACAGTCATTGAGACAATCATTCTGAACTTGTCTTTACAGTTTGAGTTTCAAGTGTCCACTTTTGTTCTTGATGTCAAAGCTCTTAGTTTAAAGTGGGTATGTGGCTGCTTGATCCCTTTGTCAGTAACAATGTATTGAACGTAACCGTAATGTAAACAAATTCTGGCATCTCTAATGACGTTTCATTGAGCACACACAGTAAAGTGCTTACGTCATAATGAGTGTGACCATAAGTAATGTTAATATAGTGCAGTGTACAATATTTCATTGAAATCCATAAACTGAATAAGGCGTGTTTGAAATGGGGGGCACTAATTTTGGGACACGGTGTAGTTATTTGTGCAGCAGCTTTGTTGGCTTTATATAACAAATTGGTTTTCACTGTATGTCAGTTTCAAGGTTGCCATCATTGGATCCCGTGAACAGTTGTGCATCCATCCACAGGTTACCAAGGAGACCAACAACACAACCAAGGTATTAGACATTACAGTAGAAACTAAATCTAACATTTAATTATCAAAGTAATTATTCAGTATTTTGATGCTCTCGGTTTGGCGAGGAAGTGCGTGCGGCTTGTAAAAAGTGTGGCATTTTGTTTTCACAATTTCTTCAGATGACATTATTTTAATTTATGCAAGCTATGATACTTATGTGATGTCAGAACTTATGTCATTGTTGAATTGTTTACTGTTAGAGGTGTGCAGTTAGTAAAATTATTAACGATGCAGTGAAATGTTGTTGTTTTATTGCCAAAACATTCACCCATAAACCGAAACCTGGACTCGTACTCATACTCGTGTCTATGTGAACACAGCCTTAGAAGGATTATGTCAGTTGTTCTGGTTACTCTGCTGTCTATTGGGTTTCCATGCTTCTTTGAAGTTTGGAAAGTCCTGGATTTTTTCTTGAAAATTCCAAGACTTGGAAAGTCGTGGAAGAATATTCTTGAAAATCACACATTTTTTCGTAGGCTCAGACGGAAATCATTTTTCTTCTGTTTGCTTCGCTCACAGATTACTTGTAATCCCTTACTTTTAAATCTGTCTTGCTCATACGTTATACTTAAACATTCGTGGGCCGCGAAAGGGTCCTGGAAAATTTTTCGTGGGGGTGCTGGAAAGTCCCCGAAAAGTCGTGGATTTTTTTCTGTCAGTAAAAGAGTGGGAACCCTGTGTCTGTCTGTCCGGTTTGCTTTCCAGGTTCATTTGTGTCGTGCAAAAGTTGCAGCTCACAGTTGCCACTTCTACAACCAGGTGGAAAGTAAGTCAGTCTTGTTCTTGTTCTTTATTTTTTGCTTTGTTACCATAATATTCGTGCAGCATATTATTGTTAGTTGCTAAGTAACTTACTTTTAGTCACTTGTAAGTGTACAGTGATAATTATGAGGCTTGAGTGACTTTTGGTATGTACCCAGGTGTCAGAAACCCGCCACAATTTTGTCTTAACTTTTATCCAATTTTGTTTTCGTGATGCTGATAGTAATGAAATATTCTTTGTGTTTAAAGGTTTTACATCCATGAGTAATGTGCTTGTATTTTGCAGTTACTGTATGTTATCGACGTGGATACTGAATCAGTTAAATCAGAATTAGTTGAAAATTGGGTTTTCTGAACCCTGCAGATCTTGCTGGGTTTTATATTCTTCTGTTGTTACTTTGTGATCTGGAATCTAATTTACAACACATCTTAAGACAGTCCTAAAATTGTCGCATGCTCCTCACAACTTTGTCATATCTTTGTTGTAAATCAACAAGTTACGATGTCACAAAAATGTTGTATTCGAATTTTGGAAGCTGATTTCACGCCATCGTGACTCTCTCGCAATTTTGTCGTAACTCTGTCGTCGCTAAAATTATCCAGCCAATCGACCGCCGTTACATTCCTTAACCATGATCTCAACCAATCGTGACGCAGTGTCACTGAGCTGGCGGCGCACGGCGCTGCACACCGATCGTCTGCTTCCGCCATTGCCAACGGTTACCAATGTAAACAATTCAAGTGAACTGATTTTGCGGTGATTTCGCTGCCTGAAGTTACTGCAAACAACATTTTTGTCGTAACATTGGTGTAAATTTGTCTTACGACGTTTTGTAAATTTAGCCGATGATGCATAATTTTCACTTGTGCCTGTCTGGCTGCAGATGGCAAAGGGAATTTTGTGAATAAAGTTCTTGACATTGAAGACCTGGTTACAATGGGGCAGAAACTCAAGTAAGCGGTGACTATAAATTAGTTTTTCTTAGTGTATTTATAATAAAGCATCGCATTACATCTTTGGTGTTTGTCTTTTTTTCTTCAACTTTTTCATGCTTTGATGTTTCTTGGGCAACTGACCTGCATGAAGTGTCACTGTAATACATGTGGGGTGTAATTTACAAAACTTTCTAGAAATGTTTTTCTTAGATTTTTCTAAGATTTTTTTAAGTAAGCTTTTCTTAAGTCAGTGGTTTACTTGTGCGTACATTTTTATGTGATTTTTTTGTAAATTACGTGTTTTCTCAAGGTTTTTTTTTTAAAGTTTTGTTTACCGTGTACTACATTATACTTAGTATTAGAGAATGGAGATCATTTTATCGATTGATTTGTATTAATATTTAGTGTTTGCCCATACTATACCTCAAAGGAGTTAAAGAAAGATGCAGACATCATCTTTATGCCTTACAACTACCTTCTTGACCCAAAGGTTACTTTCTGCTGTTTGTTATCTAATATTTTTATGCCGAAGATAAATTTGTTTCATTTCATTTTTGAAATTTACTATTCGATACATAAACTACTCTTGTGCATATGTCTTTAAGTGTACCATTTACTTCTGTTTACCTCAAACTGTCATTTTTTGGTTTAACTGTTACCACTGGTACATTTAAAAAAATGTGCTCTGTACAGCCGTGCTTTCCTGCAGTGACACGTAAGGTGCCCAAAATACTTGTGATTCTTCACTATACTGTGAATGACATAACGTGTGCTTATACTGTGTAATAATAACAATAGCTAGAAGGCGCTCATGAGAGTGCATATCTCCGCCAAGTAAAGTAATTTAAACATTAGTACTGCTACGACTATTAATACTACTATACCCTCAACTACTACTGCAACTACACCTACAACAAGGAAAGGGGAGGGAGAAGGAAGAGCCAGAAGCAGCTAGAGAAAGGGAGGCAAAAGTAATAGCCAGCTAAGCAGCTGTTGGTGCAATGACATCATTGCTATTATGAGTCATCATGTACACACACAGAACGAAGGACAGAATGACCAATTTCTTAATCTCCTCCGGTGTTCACTACGCTTACCTTGGCGGAGATAATAATGTCTGTTGTCCATACAATCGAGGGGTACAGCGATTATCCACAACTCAAGGAGCTGGCACAGGAGCAAGCAAGACATAGTCAGTGATAACGTAAACCTGTTCGTAAGAGCAGAATAGCACAGAAGAAGAATTGTTCGTTTATTTAGTAAGTTAGTGGAAAAACTAGTACATAAAGTCAAGGTCATATAGCTACGATAAAACTGACGTGGAAGCTATGAATCTGAAAATGGTTTATTTAACTGAATTATGTTTGAAACTCCTCTTCAGTATGTTTTGTGCCGTTTAGTATTTATTTATAATGTCTTGCCATCAAGTGCACTATCCATTGTACTAACTAGCTACAATACTATTAGTATTAGTGAATTGAAATTAGGATTTTCGCGATGACACGCTGGCAAATATTTTTATCGCTATTGCTCTGTGGTTTTCATGGCTTGACTGTCGTCTTATCTGCACACTGATCTTGTTTGTAGTCAAGGAAGGCACAGGGCATTGAGCTTCATAATAACGTCATCATATTTGATGAAGCACATAATCTGGTCAGTCTCCAAAAGTCTGCTGCTAGACCTTATTATATAAATTGTTAACTTCTGAAGCTGGAGTCTTAGTATGAGCTATATGCTCTCAGTGTGAGGATTTTTTCAACACAAACAAGTATGGCTTATAGTGTTTTTTAAAAATAAATTTAATCATTTTTGTGACTTTTGTGCCAACAGTTATGAAAATATTTTTATTCATGATTTGTTTTTTCGTATTAAGTATTAATTGGTCAGCTTTTTTCGTCTGATTTGCGTGTCGAATCTTTCTGCTGTTGGCAACATTTGGGTCTTTTAGTGTTGCTGCGGATGAAGCATGAAACGGTCTGCCATCATCTGTCGTATTGGCACCGTTGTTTGAAATTTTTTGACAGTGCTTCAAAACTTATCTTTTTTCTCATAGTTTCATGTCTTTCCTGCTCAACAAGGATGAGCAGGAGAGTGTATCTTTGTGTTGAAGTTATACATTGTTATGTTCAGGCTGGTTTTTTGCAATTCGTTATAATCATATTGTTTGTAACTGACTATTGCACTTTTCTTTTTTTCTTTTCTTTTTTTTCTTTTCTTTCTCTATCTTTGGATATTTTATCATTGATTACTTATAGTTACCATGGGCGGCCAGCGTTGATGAGCGATTGCTTTTTTGGTAGCCCGCCTGTACATTATCTAGTGTTGTATGATAACATTTTATTTGTGTTTTTGGCAAATAAATACTCTCTCGCTCTCCTGTCTTTCCTGCTCATATGCAAACATTATTCAATGCTTCATACCTCGCCATTTTGTCTTGTTGTTAGGTGTCCTTTCAGTTTTGCGTTGTGACTTTGCGCTACTTCAAACTTAATAATAATAATAATAATGTGTATGTGTGTCATAGGAGAAGATCTGTGAGGAGAGCGTATCGTTTGATCTGACATCGGCTGACATTGCATCGGCCATCTCGGAGCTGAATCAGGTCCTGGAGAAGTTGCAATCAATGCACATCTATGAAGATACCGATTCTGAGGCCGGACCTGGTGTGTAAAACACTTTAAAACAAGCTTGAAACACCTGGGTACACATTCTAGAAACCCAGTGGGTTTTATCTGGTAAACCCAACGAAAAACCCATGCCAGACTTAGTCCGGTTTAAAAACCATGTTGTGTTTTTGCATTGAGCATTATTGCCATAGTATTTCCGTCCGTCCATCCATTTATCCAATGTGACGTTGATGTGTTGTGATGACATAAATCGGTTTAGCTGAAATTTTATTACTCGATTAATTAGTCCAGTGTCACAGCTCTTCGCATGTAAAATTTTATTCAGGTGCTGACTGCTGAGCTTATAAAAATTTGTACTCCAGATATTGCAAAGCTTTATTAGTGATACTCTAGCTTATCTAGAGTAAATCCGTAAAAAATAGCCAGTAAGAAGAAAATATGAAGTTCTAATAGATTGGTGGCACAGACACTGTTTTTCACCATGGATTAGAAGTTGTTAGTTTTTGATGTTACATATATTTGATATGGTCCATACTACATTTTGTATGTGACACACCATGTGTATTGTTAGAAAATTCTGTGTGAAAGCTGCAGTCGTTGTTAACATTATTGTTTCAAACATAATTTTTTGCTGTTTGACATTTAGTTCAAGATTTTACGATGTCAGAAGTTCTGCAAATAAAAGGTCAGACTTTTTGATCATTTCATGTTTATTTAGCTGTTTTGCTAGTTTTGACATGTTTAGTTACTGCTTTAAGTTGTTGCTATTATGTTAAACTCTTTAAATGTCAAGGTTTGGGATATTTTATTCTTTTTGAGCTAATTGCACTTTATTTTTTGGCAACAGAAAGATGCTGAGAGTATTTAATGCAGCTATAAAATTTTTACCATGATCTAACCAATCAACTGTATCCACCATATGAAATTGGTGCATTTGTGATACTGTTTTATGGGTGATTTTTTGGTTAAAATATATAGGGTTAGCAGGTGCCCATTATTGACCGCTGTATCTGATTAAATGAACGTACGATGTCAGTCAACTGCTTTGTTCTGAATTATTGCATTTTATCCCACATTTTTATAACTTTACCTGTCAAGAATTTGTGGTCTGTTTTTCTTTGCTTATCTGGCAAGTCAGATGTATAGCAGTAGAGTGGAATAGTCTTCATGTTTCGGTAAAAGTTTAAGTTAACTTTTTATGCCTCCGCCAACTACAATGTAGTGGCCGGAGGCATTATGCTTACGGACTGTCCGTGCGCATGTGCGTGGACTTTGAGCGCACATATCTCTGGAACGGATGGAGATATCGACAAGCGGTAAATGGCGTTATCAACTACGATCTCTTCCACATTGAACAAAAAGATGGTGAACTTTGGTTTACTAACAATGACGGTTAGTCGGCTAATGCTTACCCACTCTAAGTCGATTAGTTGAACCCCAGCTCTTTCTGCAACGTTGGGGTTTGGTCATTGATTTCGTCGGTTTACTTATTAGTAATTAATCGATTAATAACATTTTCTCTGTTTAAAAATTATTCTCTTGCTGCAGTTTCGCAGCAATGCTCATTATCCATGCAAGTAATGAATATTCATGATATACGACGAATTGTGTCCGCATTTTCGTCATGTGTGACCAGTCACTGGCGACGGGGTTCAGTTATTGCTTGGCTATAAATAGATTCTTCCTGATTTCCACTTTTTCATGTTACGTGGCCTCTCTGCGTAACGACCATCTAGTATGTGACGTATACAGTTGAGTATATGTGGTTGTTGCAGAACGATTTCTGAATCTGGAGAAAGAAATTGATGCTTTGAAAGTTCCCTCAGATGGCTTGTCTTTGCCTGGAAGGTTTGTTAACTAAACTTTTTCTATTAGTATCACTGCTATGATTTCTTGTTTTTGAAGGTGATGTTTTTAGCCGACTATACTTTAGTAGTGGTCGAGCTGTTGTCATAGTTGTTATCAGTTTGTCTGTTCATCCGTCTGTTTGTCACGGATGTACTGTGGCTAAACGGTGCGAGATAGCGCCTAGGTTGCTACTGATCACTAATGGGAAGTCGCATATCGGCTTTCGAATGACATGTAAGTCATTGACCTTGAATGACCTTGAAGGGTCATAATGCACTATGGTATGCCAGTCGTGTGGTATTGTGGCTAAACAGTAAGTCGTAGAGGGTCGGCGATGGCACCATCAGATAGGGCGCTGGTGACTGTCAATTGTAACCACGTGTCTATCTGCAGCGGTTTGGCCACGATTTTTAATGGAATGTTTCAGGCTATAAGTGGCCGTATCTTGGAAACTCTGAGAGATACGGCCAAGGTTGCTTTTAAACACTAATGTGAAGTCGCATAATGACTTTCAATTGACATGAAAATCATTGACCTTAGATGAGGTCACTGGCAACCAGTACGGTCGGCTATCCTAGCGACAGCTGGGTTTCTTGTTGGTTGTTCATTTAGTTGTTGCTGTTAACTGCTGTGCAGAAACAGACAGAAAAAAAACAAATAATGCATCTGCTATGGAAAATTGACGATCATGGAACAATTTTTTCAAACAGTGGTCACACATTTTGTGAGTGCTGTCAAATCTTTGTGAAGAATGGTGCTTACCTTGAAAACACAATGGAGTGTCAGTCTATGCTTTATCTTCTAGTGGTACAGACTGTTAAATCTACAGAGCATCACCTGCCATATGACCTGGGATAAGGATCTAGGGTAGGTGAGCATGTCTCACTTTAACTATTTCCTACTTTAACTCCAGCTGGGTAGGATGGTTCTCGATTTAGCTGCCCCGGAGGAATGGAAGGCTGAGTTCCGATGCTATTGTTAGCTGCAGTGCTTGTTTGCAGTTTCATCTTTGAGTTGTTCAGTAAGTCGAATCTGACATTTGAAACACGGGCTCTCACATGTGATGCTATCGACAAGATGATTACATTTCTTACCAATGAAGGTCAGCCAGATTTATCTTACCCATATTACCATTTTACATCATATATATCGTCATCGTCATCATCATCATCATCATCGCAGTATTTAATTTGTAGTGCACCATTTAGAATAAAATCAACTCTGCATTACAATGTTTGTTGTTGGCTTGCTCAAAAACTATACGCTAAAAGCAATGTTAAAATAGTGTGTTTTAAGCTGGCATTAAAAGGTATTTAAAGTTGCTACAGCTCTCAGTTTGTGTGGAAGAGTATTAATGTGGTCATCAGTGTTTTGTTTACAATGCGTACCGTATTATGTAAAAGGTGTCTTTTGCTCATATAAAGCAACTGCTTGTTTGAATTAACATATCAGTAAACTTTGGTGAAAGAGTAAAGTGAAAGTGTAATTAAAATTTTAATCAGTAGTGCAGCTGCACAAGCTATATTATGTGAGTTAACTAAATGCCTCCTTGTTGCAAATTTTTTGTAGTATACTGTAGTTCGAAAAGTTGATTAAGATATGTTTTATTGCGAAGTCGGTAGGAAATTTCTTGAGTAAGTAGGATTACAGTGATCTCAGGAAGTTATGAGCAAGCAGAGATTGTGTTCTGTGCATGTGTATTAGTTACCAGCACTGTCTTTAGCTCTCGTGGTAACGGACTGTCAAAACTGCTTGACGTGCTAAAGGTAACACGTGGTTTATTTCCTACAGTTACTGAAAATTGTTTCTCGATTCAGATGGACCTGGCCGACAAAGAATAGCTGAGACACATTGATTATTGTTTTGCAGTTAGAATCATAAATCAGTCTAATGTAACAGAGGCAGCCAGATGGTGTGGAACGGCTGGTTATAGCAGACAAATTTTGGTTGCCCCACAACTTCTTCATTGTTTCTAGTGCTTTTTGACAACTTTGTAGTATACAGCTTTTCTGTATTCATGTCAGTTTTTTTCCTGTACTGTGGTGTTGTTTTGTGTCTGTCTGGTAGATCAAAATCACTGTTGTTATGTATTGACAATTTGTGTAAAAAAACCTGCCTCTTTTAGGTTGATATGTAAGAGGTGCATTAATGGGGAGTTTGACCACTGCCATACTTTGCAAAGTACTGATTTAGCTAGATAACTGGCCCTTGTCCTCCAATAGACAGCGTTATCACATTGATGACTGTCGGGAGGATAACGGGGAAGATTATTAGTACTACCATTATATTAATTACATATGCACGCATATAGTGGAGTTCTTACAATTTTAGGTTAACCTCATTTTTGTATTTTGTGTTTATGTAAAGGTTAAACTTTCTGTTTATTGTGAAGTTCAAAATTACTGTTCCGTTATTGTGTTTGTGTGCATTCTGCCTGAAAAGGCCATCCCCGAAATGACCTATACTGTGTTGGGTGGGACGTTAAACCCTACTCACTCACTCACTAGCTAGATAACTGTACCACGCTATCAAAATTTCGTGGGAAAGGGCACATTTTGCAGCTCGGCTAAAAGTTCCGCGGCTCATGAAAACTGTGGGCCCTATAGATAACTGTACCACACACTCCACACAGTTATGTTATTGTGTTCTAATCATTCATTGCTTTGATACTGTTGGTTAGGTGACAAAATATCATCTGATGTGTAAAAATTCTGCCTCAGCTGAGGACCAGTCTAGGTCAAAGTAACACCGTTAAGTGAGTCGGTTGACTCATTTTTTTCTGTATCTTTATGAGGCGGAGTACTTTACGTGTTCATGTTGTGACATTGCTTTGATTTGGTGTCGACGTCTGTCAACACGTCAGCTACGGTCAGCCTTTTGCCTTCTAATGTCAATTTTTGTCAGCGTTCGCCTTCCGCTTAACTGTTGTCGACATGAGTCTCGAAATAGGTCAACTAAAATCTCACGTGTGCTTGTGTGTCAACAGATTGTGTTCAGTCACGAGTCACCGGATTACGCGTCCATTGAAAATCACCAAAAAGTCATCTCAAAGCACTATCGGGTTTGTATACAGATGTTCACGTTTAAATGTTTCTTCTTTTTCGCATATTTTGATTAGTTCGTTCTTTACTTTTCACTTGGTCTTCACCACATTTTAGCGTCTTTGGCAGTTAAATTCTCGAAAATTTCGTGAAAGTCTATTAATGTATGCATCGATGAACTTTTATTAAATTTTTTTTCGTAAGGTTTTTGATGGAGAAATGATTTGATTCAGAACACGGTGTAGGTAAAAACAATAAATTATTGAGCACTGTGGCATTGTGGAACTTGATTGGCAAAATTGAAATTTTTAGCACTCGTAATCTCTTCTGTCTGAAATTTGCAGATGTCTCTCGGAAAATTGGCCCGTCTTTTGAGTTCTGGAAAAAAGGTTGAGACTCATAGCTTCCCATCATCGTTTCCCTTTGACTCCAAACGTACTGCTACAAAAATAGCTTAAAGTTTACTTTTGCTGCATCCATTATGTTGGTTTTTTGGAGTTTTCACATTGCTTTAATCTGGCTCAATTTGTTTTTCTGAACAGGTCTATATTAAGGATGAAGAGAAGACAGGAAAGAAGAAGTTAGCGGATGGTTGGGACAAACTGGCAACGAGCAGTACGGCTAAATCAAGTGAGTGCTGCTGTATGAGAACATAATATACTGATAGTTATTTGAGGTGGATGTTTATTGCAAGCAGTTCAACTTGAAGTTCATTGTTCGTTGGGACATTCTGCTGCCTGACGTACAAGGTGTGCCAAAAAAATTACCCAACTTGTTTTTATCAGAACTTTGACATGAATTATGTGAGGTGGACAGTGAGCATACCCTACGTAATTTTATCGTCTTGGCTATCTGTGTGCGAAAAATTATCAAATTTGGTGCAGATATGACGAAGTTCTGACAAAAACAATTTGGGTCATTTTTTGGCACACCCTGTATTTGTATGCTGATGATTTGATAGAAAATAGCATTTGCACTGATTCGAAGAATGCAGCTGACGATTAGAACGTTTGGCAAACATTGAGAAGAAATTGTCGTATCGCTAGAAGATCACAGTGAGGATTTGATTAAGGTGGCTGAGATTACCAATGTGGGATAACTTTTAACAATTGTAAAATTATGGAAAGCTTAATGGAAAGAATAGAGTGATAGAGGAGTAGATGAACATAGTGTGTTTCCTGTTTGTCAGTTATATTCAGAGTTCCCACATCTCCTGGAAAGTCCTGGATTTTTTCTTTAAAATTCCAGCACTTGGAAAGTTGTGGAAAATCACTTTGGTCATGGAAAGTCCTGGAAGTTTAATCTCCTGGAAAGTGCTGAAAAATTTTTGCCACCAGATGTTGTATTTCAAGGCTAAAATGGACCCAATTCTATTTCAGCTGGGGCTTCACACGAGCCTCCACGCTGGGGGAGCTCACAGTGCTCCCTCAGAACTTCTAGCTGGATTTAAAGGGTTCTAATTCCAAGAGAAGGGAAGGGGAGGGAGGAAAGGGTTCAGTTAAAGAGGGAAGGGTTTTTACGCACGAAAGCAGCTGCTGCTTTCGGCACATCTTAGCCATCGCAATTCTGTTCGTCTGTCTGTCTGTCCATTACACGGGTGGATCAGTCAAAAACAGTGCAAGCTAGGATCACCATATCTTTACCTGGAAGACTATGGTTTCAGGAACCGTAATGCTTTTTCATAAATTCGAAGGGGGTCACCCCAAACGAGGGTGCTAAATGAGAGGGGGGTGGGTAAAATTTGCGATTTTTGGTCAATAAGTCACTGTATCTCAGTAACGGTGTGAGATAGGGCCTAGGTTACTATTAATCACTAACAGGAAGTCGTACACTGGCTCTCGATTGTCGCCCAATTCAATGACCTTGAGTGACCTTGAACTCCAAAATAGGGGTTTTGTGGATTTTTTGGCGATTTCAGGTTTTGACACAAGTCTATATCATTCACAAGGTGGCGCCACGGAACTATCGTTATGCGATCCAGATAGAAAATTTGGTATTTGTATATTAACTTAGCGTGAACACTTCAACTTTTAGCTAAACTACTGAACCAGAACTGCTATAGGTTTTCGTGCATCTCGTGAGCATTAGCTCAAATTTCTTGTTGTATTTATGTATTTGTGGGCTCCGAAAAGGTCCTGGAAAATGTTTCTTGGGGGTCCTGGAAAAGAGTGGGGACCCTGTATATTCTTATAGTTGCTTACAGCAGAAACAGCAGAAATGACTGAACAATCAGCCATCCAGTTGTAGTTAGATGCAGTGAGTACCAGCATTGTTTTGCAGTGTAAGTTGGTGTCTGACTGAGGGCTACGAAAACGGAGATCAGTGTCACTTTATTGGCCTTGGGAAGGATACAGCTCTACCATAGACCTTGGGTCCATCGGTATTTTTACTTTTTTACTGTAACTTGTGGTCCGTTTGCTACATAATTTTGTACACATAGTGTCACAAACAACGTGAACGAATGCTGCAAATTTGGTTGCTGTATGATTTCTACTTTCTTGTGTGCGCATATTTTGTGGCTAAACCGTACTTTCTCGTGTGTGCATATACTGTGGTTAAACCTTATGTACTGACGTATGGTTCAACAACAATATCTGCACACACGAAAAAGTAGAAATCATACAGTCACCAAATTTGCAGCAATTGTTCACGTTTTCGGTGGCACTCTGTGTCCAAAACTTTGTAGCAAACGGTTCACGTTTGACAAAGTTATAGTAAAAAACTAAAAATACATACCGATGGATCCAAGTTTGCGGACCTGAGCATGGCCGCCGTCAGTCCTTTTTAAGAGGTCCGTGATCTCTACGCATTATTACTGATGTTTGTGTAATGTGTGCATTGTCCCGAGCAGGTCGTGTGGTGAGCTATTGGTGCTTTTCGCCTGGACATGCAATGGATGACCTGCGTTCGCACGGAGTCAAGTCCATCATCCTGACCAGTGGAACTCTGTCCCCAATCTCTTCGTTTATTTCTGAGATGGGCGTGTGAGTCCTGCAAGATGTTAATAGTAGGGCTGCGGCAGTTAATGATTAATTTATTCGTTAACGATTAAGGAATTTTAATGATTAAAAAAATTTTTACGATTAGTTGCAAATATTGTTTTGCTTCCTTACTTGACATAACGCAAGGTAGATTTTGGGCATAAAGTTAACAATAATGGCCGACAGCAAGCTAAAAAGTACTGAGCTAGATAAATATAAGGCCATTTGTGGTCGTATGTCTGATTATTTTGGATTTAAATTGTGTGATTACAGTACAGTTAATTCTGCTGAAAACGTTTTCTGTGAGATTTGCCACAAATCATTCGCTTGTCATAGTTCGAACACCTCACTGGTTTATCATCTACAGTGCGCACATCTAATCCAGCATAATTATGCAATTTGTGGAAAAATAACGTTTCAAGAAGTTAACTATTTAAAAAATTTTAATCTTTACCAGCAAGAGCTAATAGAATCTGTAATGTATATTGTTTGATTTTAGTAGTGACGGCACATGCGTTTTTTTTTATCTTTTTGCATTTTTTGTGAGTTTTCATTGAACTCTGTTAAGTTTAATTACTGCAAGGTATTCTATAGTATAACTTATGTTGTTTGATTCTGTGGCTTGGTAATCAAATGTTAGTACAATAGCACATCAGACTAGTCATCATGAGGCCACTGGTTCCCATATTTCTAGTTCAATGTATTTTGCTTCGTTTCTTGCAAGCCTTTATTGCACTTTAAGGATGGGTGGTGTACGGTAGCGTGCTGAACTTGTAACCCTGAGGTTGCAGGTTCGACTCTGAGCCGGGGCACTGCCAGATAACGACCTTGGGCAAGTTGTTCACACACAAGTGCCACTGTCCACCAAGCAGTACAAATTGGTACTGGCTTTACCGCTGCGAAGGTTACGGCAGTAATGTGCGGAGGTCTGGCCCTCCTCCCATATAGGCAGGGACGGTTTCGTCTGTACTGGGTGGCAGTCATACTGTGTGATCCCATGCGGCAGGTGAGGCGTCTGCCGCACACTGCCAGCTCAGAGCCTTGGAAACGGACATGAGAACCGCTTGCATCGGTCATAGAGCTGTGAGAGAGCGGCGCTGTTAACTGTCGGCGATTTAAACTAATCTTAACCTTCTTTGCGCTTTTGTGTGTGTACATTTACAGTGACTTTCACATACAGCTGGAGAACCCCCATGTCATCGGCGGTGATCAGGTCTGGGTCGGAACGCTGGCTAAAGGACCGGACAACGTCACACTCAGTTCCGCTTACAACACTCGGTAACTGATATATATTTCACTGGATGTTTGCTATCTTGTTCAATAATGTTACATATATCCTAACACATGCACTATGTTAGCGTTAGAGGATTCTAACGATAATGCACTGTATAAATTTACATTTGATATTTGACTGTTCAGTATGGTGGTCGCCCCAGTGC
>Ga0209671_1003494_pt1 | contig 15143 bp, 8 predicted proteins | sample WorMetHERISLAND2_2_FD_187401 | JGI IMG/M metagenome (GOLD analysis project Ga0209671, IMG submission 187401) | Marine gutless worms symbiont microbial communities from Max Planck institute for Marine Microbiology, Germany - Olavius geniculatus... | ecosystem: Host-associated > Annelida >... | reverse complement strand
GTGACAGGACTACGTTATGTTATTGGTAAGAGATGACGTAGTTTAACATTGAGCAGACCCAACTAATTAACTCAGGCAGCAACTCGGCAGCTATCGCTATATTGTCAGTCGCTGCCGTGACGTGGAAGCGAACACAGTCGCTTCACATTTGTGTAGAATAAAGCAGAATCTAATCAGAATTGTATACAATATTGAGTGTGTCTTCCCCTTAACTTTCTACGGCCCGCTACCGCGGAGCTAATTAGCCCCCGCAGATGACAGAGCTAATAGATGGGTCAGAAATAAACTAAAAAATTATTTGATTCACAAAATTACTTGGGCTGACACAAATAAACAATCGTACTGCTAAACAATCAATTATGCTACAGAGTGCAACAACAAAGCAAGATGGCAGACTTTATTTCAGTTTCTCCTCCAGGTCATGTAAGAGCGAAAAAATACATCGGTATACATTTAAGCTACCACAAAGATTAAGAATGCAGATTTTTTTTCACTGTAGATGGTACACATAGCACTGAAATAGACATAATTATAAGTCTATGTGAATAAAACAATATATATTCAAAAACAGAACTGCAACAATCTTCCTTATTTTTTCTGGAAAAATGTGGATAATATTAGAATGAAACGACAACCTGATGCAAATGTACCTATGTAAAATCACGTCACATATCACGTAGCACATGACAATGACAGACATGCACACGAAGCTTCATCACAAATACAAATGAACAAATACAAACCACTTATACAAACTGTACAAAAATTACAAAATTTACATTGAGGGCCAAATAAGTTATCTGAAAGTCTATCGATATGTGCTAAATTAATAACTTACATGATAAAATTCAAGACAGTAGCAGTATATAATGACAAAGCACAAAGGATTAATGAAGCTGAAGATGAGATGGTTCTCTTCAGTGTTCTGCATAGTTTCAATTCACAAAAGTGACTCAAAACTGCGACTCACAGTGACATTCACACAGGCAGATACAGGAGAGAATAGAGAAATTGAAAATATGCCAGAGCCCAGTTATGAAGAGCCCAGTTATATGAGTGAGCAAATAACTGCAAAAAAAGTAAAAAAAACTTTAAAAGTCCTTCCAGAACCATACAGAGCATACAGGTTCGGATAAAGTGGATCAGTGCATTATTGACATAACAGTCAAACAGGTGCGCACACATATGTACACGTCAAAGCCAAAGACACACTAAGAACTGAACTAAGAACATACTGGGTCAGCAGTACAGAATGTCATCACTGCTTATAATAGCATAGTTTACCAGAGATTACAGCTAAATCCATATTTTTGTGTATTTATTCAAAGTCTCTACAATAGAAACCAAGGGATATGTTAATAATGTGTCACTGTGTAGCTGTAGATATCTAACTGGGCGGCTACAGTCTTGGGCTTAAAATGAATGACTTGTCAAAGACTTCCAAGTACCTTTCCCAGATCTATTCCTGCAATATTTTACTATGTCATTCTAAACAGTTCTGGCATCATATAAAAACAATTTTCACGATGCAGTCACTAATTTGAAAAATAAAATTCGAATAGTTTCAAAACCATCTTTCATCAAATTAGGAAACTTTCAAGCCAATATTTGGTACTCAAGGACTTTTCACATTCTGGAAAAATGAAAAAATTTCAGGAACTTTCAAGGACTTTCAAGGATCTGTGGCTACCCTGGTCTAAACACTCTCTCCCCCATCATAAGCATAACACAAGTACTTTCAGTCACTGATGTACTGATAAAAAACTGCACTATGAGAGAATTTATTAGTTTGGCAGCTGCAACAAACAATGCTAATTCGTAAATGAAAAACAGTGAACCATTCTGGACAGAGAATTCCTGTATCAGTTGGTCAGGTCAATAATAACTCCATAATATACACTATGTATACAAACATGCAAACAATGACGGGCGCATCAGTCAGCACACTGGCTGCTTAGGCTCACAAAAGTTCCTGTGCTTCCAGTTGCCATCCATCCCAAAAAAACTTGCATATCTAAAATTTTTATTGAATTTTAGAAATATTTTTCTTACTTATTTACAATAGGGGTCTTCCATGTATGACGTCACACAATTTTGAGGAAAAATTAACCCATGCTTCCTACTACTCTGCAGAATTCATTTTCCTTGACTTTCGACAACAACATGAATCGTTTTCCCTGACTAATTTGTTCACGCGAAATACCAATGTCGGTTTTCAATCGCTTGCAATCACAGTAAAGACTAGGGCAACGAAACAAATTTAAAAGTGGAGGTACAAATAATTTGCAAGCGAAGCAAGCAGGAAAAATTTTCAACTGTTGTATACAACACTTCAAAATTTTTTCTGCATCTTTGTTAACTTTTGCACCCTGGTACTTTTAAATTCTCCGACTTTACCTGACCATAGAAACCATGTTAACCCCGCTCCCCCTCTTCGTCGATTCGGGTCCACTATTCCGAAGGTCCGCTATTCCGAAAGTCTACAATTCCCACTAACCCTAAGCCTAACTGTAAGTCTGACCCTAACCCTAACCTTAACTCTAACCCTAATCCCAACCTTAACCCAAATGTTAGCACTGTGGCACGTATCTGCACATTGGATTTTCGGAATAGCGGACCTTCGGAATAGCAGGCTGGTACCTCTTCGTCACACTTGTCTTGACCCTCCTCATCAAATACGCTGTCACAAATGTCTACCCCCCTCTCTCCCTGGCAGTCCGTAGTGTAGTCTCCAGAGATGATTTTCAGCGTATCTAAATTAACCAAAAGCACAAGAATTTTTTAAGAATTCATGAACGGTATCATACCCACTGTACATAAAATAAGACAACACAACTAGTCTCAGAAGTAGGCCACCTTGTCTGCCGATGGCACTTTTGCACTGGTCAGCTTGGTCGCTTGGCTCAGACCTTTCTGCAATGTCATAAATACATAAACAACATCCAATAAATACCAAAGCAATTACAGTTCACATCTACTTTGGCTGAAATTAACTGATATTGCGATTAACTACTGCCACCAAATTAACAGCAAGGTTTCACAATTTATAACGCACACTATGGCATCAAGTTTTATGCAAAATTAACACACTGCTGAGACAAAAAAAATACTGTATATATACTACTTAGCATACTTCACGAATATACAGGTTCAAACAGAATGATCAAATAATAAGGCAAATAACCACATACTTATGTGCAAAACAGCATGTAAACTTAGCATGTTACACAGCATTACTCATTTTGCATTTTCAGTCATTATTATTTACTTCAGTTTCCATTTCACTCAATATAGTTAACGTGTAACAGTAACATGGTGACCAGTTAAGTATTACTACTAAAATGTTTTCACTCATCAGTCCAGCATCCATGATGACCAACAGCTAATGCATGAAATCAACAGAGAGAGTAAGCATCTACTGACTGCAGCAGCAGGTGGTGGCCTAACATACTGGTAATGCGTTTCATTCGATCAATGGAGTTACTGTACGCCGGGCCGGGTTAGTACTGCAATGGATGACTGCCTGCAGACAGGTAAACCATCTCGATATGTAACCAGCCGCTTAGGTCAACTCAGCCTTCCGGGGTAGGTAAATCAAGCACCGGCCTATCTGGTGAGGTGCGTTCACCAGTGTCGGGTGGCAGGTAACACTGTGTGATCCCATATGGCAGGTGACACTCCGTAGCTCTGTGAGGGGTTCAATCTTCTAAAAAGATATATTCCGACCTTTACCTTTCACTGAGAGAATCCACAAAGTTTGTTGCCATGCCACAAAAATTACTATGGTCATTAAGACAGCAAAAATTAGTCTGCACTTATCAGACTAGAATGTCTAAAAACTTGAACATTTGTTACTCTACCTTCGATATTTCAAAAAGTTTTGTGTTTTATGTGTAAATCTACAATTACTAAAACAGCACAGAAAAAGATGTAGATAGAGTGAAGCAAAATTCACAAAGGCTGGCTGTCACAGCTGCCATGGTCAAACTGGTAATATAAATGAAAACTGCAAGTATATTTACACTATGAAGTAAAGAAATAAACAGACAGCAGCAACATGCTCGACGAATTTCATGCAAGACATGCAATAGTGAATGCAACAGAACATAATTTAACGACTTATAACGGATGCACACAAAAAGATGTTCATATTTCCTTTACAAGTCATGCTTCAGCAAAAGCATTTTCAATTGCGCAAAAAGACACCAGACAACCATTTTTAACAGAATTACTGTGGCAGTTGGTCCAGTAAGTGACTGTTAAGCATCAATGTGTTTATGATTCAGTTGAGTTAATTATAAACAGAACTCGTGAAATATAATGATTACAAAGGGATTTTCAAAACCTAGAACCAGGCTATACAAAAAATCTGAGCTCATGCTCATGAGATGTGCGAGAGCCTATAGTAGTTTCTGTACGGTACGTGAGTAATCGTGGTCCATCTCCATCAATTTCGTCGCAATTCACTCTTTTGCAGCAAAAAATCACTAAAAACCCAATTTTTAGGGTTCGAGGTCAATCAAGGTCATCAATGTTGACAATCCTAAGAAGCTCATCGCCAGTGCTTGTTTTGTTAAGCAGCATGTTTGTGCCTATCTGCAGCCATTTTCACGTTAGACAAGCCAGCAGCGGATAAATAACTACTTTTTAAGAGGGGAACCCCTATTTGACACCTGCGTGCATAGGCCTCCTTGAACCTACAGGGGCCGGACTTAAATTGCTAAAATCTACATTCAATGCTAAAAATTTCATACGCAGGTTTTCTCGGTCTATGCTAGCTCTCGCGCGTAAAAAATTAAGGTATACAATGAGTAAGGAAAATTCTGAACCAAATATTTCATGATTTCACATAACTACAGTACAGCTATTGTAAATAATCTAATACTAATAGCTTTGCAGTGTGACTTTACACATTCAGTTTTAGAATTTCAGACATGCTATTTTCTTTATACTATGCAGATTCAAAGGTATTAGCAGTATATCCATGCTCAATCAAAACTTAATTTCTGTTTCTCCCTTAGCAGTTTTAGACTGACATTTGCAACTTTGCAAAACAGCAATGGCATCCACAAGGAAAATATTCATTCAAAAATAAAGATCTCCAAAGATTCAGCAATTTGCCGGCATAGGATATAATACAGACAAAGGTGCAGTAGTGCAGTACAGATCTAAGTCTAAATAAAAACTGTGGCATAGAGAAAGACAGATAGCAGTCAAATAATAAAACAAATGAACCACACACACAGCCACTCTACACGAAAAAAACTAATGAAAGTGTGCAAAATGAAAACCAACAAAACCTAACAATCACAAAAATGTGATAAATATAACGAAAATGTGCAAAACGTTCACTGACAAAAAGTAATGAACATAAAGCATAATACTGACAGCAAACTCCTCGTAAGGCCCGACGGAGAGCAGAGAAAGTGTGCTAATGTTTGCGTCACTTGCCACTGCAGCCGGTTGAGCTGAGAAATGTGATTGCGAGACCGTAACGATTGGCAGCACTGCACTGACACCACCTGCAGCATTCGCCTGACGATGTTTATCAGTCAACGGCTTCTTCAAATGTTCACCAGTCACAGGTTTCACTCCGGCTGTGTTCAACTGTCAACATCCACAACTACAATACACAGCTGTTTCATCATCTAATGACTTCTTCTTCTTCTTCTTCTTGGCAAACTCCTGTCAGAGTGCTGGTGTACTGATGGCTTGGCGCCAAACGTCCCTATCCTTGGCCTTTCTCCAGGCAGCGTGAACTCCGAAGTTCCGTAGCTAGACATCTTCATCGACTGTTCTGAGCCAGGTTGTTCTTGGACATCTGGCCGGTCTCCTACGGTCAGCGGGTAGATGGAGCGCAATGGCTGTGACGCAGTAATGATCTTCCGCTGGGGCTGTATGAACTAGGTGACAATGACCAAAGAACCTTAGGCAGTAGGACCTGACCACTTCATGGACTGGTGAACAAAAAGTACCACCTCAAACTGTCTCGTTTGTAGTGTGTCTAGTATACGATATCCATAGGCACCAGGTACCGAATGCATCAAGATACTTACTTAAAAGTCTTGGTGATGGTCCATGTCTCGCATCTATAATTACCAGCAATTTACAGCATCTTGAATATTCTATTTTCTGTGCATTTCTCCCCATTTCTGCAGTAATACCGCCGTGTTAATCCCTGTTACCGTGGTATTACCGTTACAGCTGTTCCCATTACCATTACTACCACAGTAAAATATTATTGGCTGTCCCCATTACCGCGGGATTGCCGCAGTATTATCATTGTACCCATTACCATTCAGCTCTCTACCATGTACAGCAGCTTTTACAGACTATTAGGACTTCACTTCTTTCTTATTTAAAACAAGACAGGTACATCATTGTCACGATGGTACAGAGTCCCTCTGAGAATGCACAGCACCTACAACCCATTACTGATGCAATCAAACAATATTATCTTAGTTACTTAGTCACTTAATGGGCAAAGCTTAGTTACCCCATGGAGCATATGTTAGGAAAAATATTTACCTTATCTCTGGATGCCATTACCGGTGATGCAGGCACAAGAACTCGGGATTTTGAGCTTGTTGGGGTTTTGGGCAACTCTGCTCCCTACAACAAATTATAACAGTGACAAAAATATTAAAACTTCGCTGTGGTGACACACCCACAAAGTACACTGGACAATGAAAAACCGATAACAATGTAAGCATAGTATGTACATCAGTATGTATATCGGCAAATAAAGTTAAACCTAATTACCATCATCAGCTACCGGGAGCTTAACAAATGCTGCAGTCCTATATCAATGAACATTGATGCGGATATATCACATAGCATGTTGTCATAAAACTCAGTTTAAACTGCGCATTATGTTAACTACAAAACAGAAATTTGGGGAACCTGAATTTGCAACAAGTGAAGACTAATACAATGGAAATACTCAATTATGTCGTAATACATCAGCTAAAACATTAGTTTATGGATGTATGCTGCAAACCTTTCGGACTTTGTTGGGAGTCTTTATTGGCGTGTTGCTGGCAAAGCGCTTTGGTCCTGGAGTAACTGGTTTGCTTCCATACATGATCTCCTCTTCCATTCGTCGAGCCTTCTCTTGATGCTGCAATTAAATCTCAAAATCAATGAAAAAAAGATCTGCGCATAAACTGGGGTATCTGATGCACAGAAACTTTCCAGCACTTTCCAGCTGGCAAGGATTAAACCAAATTAAGCTCACATACAATCCATGTTGGCTAATGGACAGTTCCATTAACAGCTATTGGCCACTGGCATGGTAATATGCCAACCATCTTGATAACAAAACTTGCCACTTCTCCGATAGCAGTGACTATAACCATCGTCTACAGCTATATCCAAGCAAGACGGGGCTTCTTTGGTGCACCAAAACGTGCCGATTGCACCTCATCGAGAATTGATCGTTTTTGCTGGGTGGATCACAGCGTCAGCGTCAGTCCGCGATCTTGGTGCATATTTCAACCGCGATATGAGTATGACAACACATGTCACACGTCTCGTCAGCAGTTCATTATATCAGCTACATCGCATCAAGGCCATCCATCGCACTTTGCCAACCGCAACCACCATCACTCGCTAATAGCTTCGTGATTTCAAGAATCAATTATTGTAACAGTTTACCATCTGGCTTGCCTTCTTATCAGCTGACACGTGTTCAATCAGTTCTGAATGCCGCTGCACATATTATCTACGGCGGCAAGCGATTTGACCATGTCATACCACTGTTGCGCGATCATCTGCATTGGCTATGAGTGCCAAAACGTATACAGTTTAAGCTGTGTCTTATGGCATTTAAGACACTGAACCATCTTGCACCGAAGTATATCAGGAGCTGTGTCCCGGTGTCTGACGTAGCTCGTCAAGCTGGTCTCAGGTCGTCATCTCGACGTCTGCTGGACATTCCGCAAACACGTTCCAAGTGCGGCGAACGTTCTTTCACAGTTGCTGGACCTTCTGCATGAAACTCGTTCTGTTAACATTAGATCTGCTGCATCTGTTGACTCATTTAAGCGGCTACCGAAGACACACGTGTTTGAAATATTGTTCCCATTAATCTGACGTTAAGTTTTAGCATTTTAGCATTGGCGCTAGGCCCACTGTGTTCATCTTGCATGTTTTGTCAGGTGCTCTTGTTTTTATCTTAGGATAATTTTACGGCGCCATACAAATTGTCGTATTATTATTATTATTATTATTATTGCAGGCACTCATTTTGTCTACCCATTAAAAATGACCAGGCTCTGAGTTCGCCTGGATGGCTCACCAAATGCCAAGACACTGTACTGAAGTATTAAAAACATTGCGTATTCCTAAGTGGCTTCCATAATCCAGTTCAATTTACAATAACTTTACTACTAGTCTAGAAGCATCAATCAGTCATACATAAAATCATGTCAAGCATGATGAAATCTCTGTATCAGTTGACTGCAAAGCGAGAACCCACAATGCAGCCAAATACGGACAAGACCAAGCCAGTGAAGCTGTTGAAGGTAATCCACTTCTGCACCACAGAAATATCAGTGCTTAAGTTTCAATTTACATACACAAATAACACAACTCACCCTCAATATTTTTTCATTCTCTTTCTCGGCCAGGAAGTCGTCATGCTGCTTCTTGACAAACGCTTCAAACTGAAGTCCATCAACACGTAAGACCTGACCAGTATCATGCTCCCACTGTCCAATGTGCAGCAGGATTTCATGCTCAATCTATGACAACACAACAAATACAAACTACTGTTCAGTGATGATAAACTATATTGAGATAATTAACAAAGAGACCGCTGTTAAACAATGCACAACAACCAACTAGCTAAAAAGCAAAAAAACAGTCTTTGCACAACACAAGATAGATAAAATTACAATTTACATCACTTCTGGTTGTAACTGAAACCAAGCAAAAACCTTGATGTTTTCAGTCAAAACTAAACATGCATTGCATACTAGTATGCATATCAATACTCAACAAGCATTCACCTGCAAACATTTGAATAACAGAGATTTTATCAAAATGTTACATAAAACCTGCTATTAAGTTACTCCCATGTTAAGCGAACCACATTTTCTTGGATCCACAGCATGCATTTTAATGCATGTGAACTGTTATGAGTTAGCAATTTGCCAACTTCTCCTATTTGATGATGAATTGGTGTTGAATTGTTGATGGATTCATATCATGCTACAATCTTATAGTAACAGTAACTGCTTAGTACTAGCTAGCAGCTCACAGCATTTAAAGTAGTTCTGAACTATAAATGTGCGTTTCTAAGTCAATTATACCTTCGGCAATTCTGCCAACAGCTTCTTTCGCTCCTTTTCTTCCTTCAGCAGATTGCAGCCTCGATTGAAGTATCTGTCTGGGTTGTTTGCTCGACACTGTAGTTTCAAACAAACAGACATTAAACAACAACAATCAATATGCAAAGTAGTGATGATTTGATATATCGAAAATATCGATATATCGTTTTCGATATCAATATATGTATCGTATCATCAAAAAAATATCAAATTTTTCAATATATCGTGATATCTTTTATATATAGCGATATTTTTGATATATCGCGATATTTTATGCCAGAAGTTTACATTTTTATTACTGCATTACTAAAATAACGAGAATAAATGGAGAAAACAACAAACTAACTGAAGCAATTTAACGGCACTTACAACAGTCTATAGTTAATTTTTAAGTTCAATGATACAGTTCAGTATCTACGTAAAGCAAACTGCCTTGCTGAACATTCATGTCTTGTTCTTGTGCTTGTATAAGATTTACATCCTTATCATTTTAGAAATATCGATATCGCGATATTTTCAAAATATCGTACTGATATCGTATCGAAAATGAAATCCTGATATCGAATCATCACTAATGCAAAGTTAACGAACACAAACAAAAGTACCGGTAAATAAAACAGAATGGCAAGAAAATATATGGCGGGAATGACTACAAAATCAACAAGGACTTTTGTCTGCTTTAGTGATAGCTGAATACGTTACTGATTCGGGCTATAAACACCTTACAAAAACAATACAAACAACAAAAGAATCCTAACTGTTATTAACAAGCTGCAATAAGAATAATTACTGTACCTCAAGATCGAGATATTCATCCCACAGCTTCTGTCTGCGAGCAAGCATGTCATACATATCTTTGTACCGTTCATAACCGTTCTTCAGCCGTAAGATTTCAGCTTTATGCATTTCCAGCAGCTCTTCCGTCATATCAGCTGATATATACATACAGAAATATCATTGCTAGAAGGCTATGCACACTCTATATATGTGCCAATTCAATGTTACTGCGATCACTTTCATCATAAAAAATAGCTCACTTGTAAAATAAACACATTCAGTTGTTGTTTGTCCAGGCATGATCTAATCCACGGTTAGTCAAGGCTAAGCCAGATTGCCAAAGGATAAGCATACATACAACGTAAATTAAACACACATAAATATTTTTTCACACATAATGCATATCAGTTTGTTATGCATGAATAATTTTCACTCCATGCTCCAAAAACTATCAGCTACATAGTTTCAGTTATAAAAATCACTGAAACTTGATATCATACCATCGAAGAATGGAGAAAATACAGCTCGCTGTGCCTGTGATATGTAACATTTGTCCCACAATTCAGTCAGTTCAGCTCGAGCTTTGGACACTTCACGTTCTACAGTCTGTCGCTTCAAATGTTCGCACCTTTTGATTTCGTCCTTCAGCTGCACATGAAATCAGTGGTGAAGAAATGGCTAACGCCAGGGTGATAACAAGCCCAACACACACTAATATCAAGTACAAAAATATTTCGGCTCAGCACAGACATATTCTGCAGACATCTGCCTAGAACTGTGCAACTTTTGACTGTTTGAACTAAAAGTTAGCATATCAAATACTCCTGCTGAGAGAAACATTCACACCCATGATAACTTTTCGTGCATTTAAGTTTTTTAGTTAAAAGCCGTATGGGACGGACACAAATATGGATTAACAGACAGACCGATGACTAGGACCCACAGTCTTACATGGTAAATTTTTCCAAATTCCGCGGGCCTGCCAGGCCAGTTCGCAAAATTCCGTGGCCCACCGTGGCAAATTGTCCAAATTTTGCAGCTCACTACAACCTTCCGTTTGAGCGTTAACCAAGCTTTATTCTGTTTAAAAAAATTTCCGTTTTTGGATGCTGACATGGCGCTCAGTTATGCTAGAAACATACAAAAAAAATTATCCTTTTCAAAGTGCAATTTGTCAATTAGTCACATTGTGTTAATTTACAATTGTGCCGTATTACGACGGTAATTATTAATAGAGACGCAGCTTTAAGCAGTTCAGTTTGATTTTTCTCCATGATATAGTTAGTTTAAAACCAAAGATTGTACTAATCATCGGTCATTTCTTAATTTCTGTAAGATTCTGCGAAATTTCGTGGCAATATCAAAATTCCACGGAAAAGGGCAAATTCTGCAGCTCGGCTTGAAATTCCATGGCCCGTGAAAAACTGTGGGCCCTACCAATGAGCAAGACCCATAGTGCAGCCTCGCAGAATGGCCACAAATGATAACAGAAAAATGCCAACAAATTAGTGCAATATTTCAAGTTGAAAACTGTGATCGCCATCATTGTAAAAACAGAAATTGAAAAAAGGTGAACAACACACAAATATAATTCGTGAAAGCAATTATACCGAGTGAACAACTCGCTGGGATATGCCAGAATTCTGTGTCAGAAACTGACAACGTTCTTCCTGTGATAAGTCCACACGATCCCAAAGCAACTGCAACTGGCCTGTCAACGCTGAAACTGAAGCCGTATTTGCTGCCTTCAAACGCTCCAGCTACAAATTAAATCACACAATTAATAAATCAAATCAAAGAATTAACATCAGTAGCATGATTTCAGCACAAACACTGGGAAGATACTAGTGAATACACGCTCCATTATGCATGTTTAGTGTTCACAGTATGTGCTGTCAACTTCAACACCAAATAATACATTCGTCATCTTCATCATCATTTCGAGCTGATACATCACTCACGGTTCCTACTACTTTGCAGAATTCATTTTCCCTGACTTTTCCAGGACAAAATGAATTGTTGTCCCTGACTAATTTGCTCATGCGAAATACCAATGTTGGCTTTCAATCGCTTGCAATCGCACTAGAAACAAAGGCGGTAGAACAGATTCAAAAGTGCAGTTACAAATAATCTGCGAACTGTTGTACACAGTCTGCATAAAACAGTCCAAAATTTCTTTCTGCATCTTTGTTAACTTTTGCACCCTAGTACTTTGATTTTCCCTGACTTTCCCTGACCCTCTTATTTTTCCCTGACTTGCTTAAAATTCTGTGACTTTCCCCGACTTCCCCTGACCGTAGGAACCATGATCACTTCAGGTTGCAAAAACTGCACTGTGCATATTAATAAACAACATAGTGTTTTACTGCCAACTACTCTTAGTTTTCGTTCGATCACCCTATGTTCTGTGTTCAATGCAAGTCGAAACTTGTCTAGCAAAATAACACAAAAGCCAGAGCTTGTTACAGATCTTATATTCTACTTGATATATACACCTTCTAACGTTATCAAAGCACTGAAGGCTGTGCTGTATACAAAATATTAAAGTCGATAATAATGTTGTAATAAGAGGATGGCTGAGAAAGCGGAATACCTCGTCATTGTAGCGTTTGACAGCTCGCATGCTGTCAGACGTAACTGAAACTGATTCCGGGTCATAGACAACATCGTGTTCAAATGACGTGTTTGGTGACAACTCCAACTCCTCAAGAAGTTTAGCAATGTTCTGTCGGGTGGTGGCTAACAACTTCAGACGTTTTGACTACATAGCACAATTTATGATGTCGTCATCGCGGTACTACAGCCAGTTTGAGAGTTTACACGGTTCAACTGATTCACAAAGCAATGTAGCACCAAGTGACTGCCAACCTTTGCACCAAACCGATTGGCTTGATCTTGCAGATATACGAGGGTCGTTCGATAAATAAGTCACAAAACAGTGACATTTTGTTAGTTTTCCAAATATTAAAAATCTGAATACATTTTGCAGGGAATTTAATTCTGAGTAGCAACTGTAAGTTTCATGATGATGACTTCACTGTGATGTCATTTATAAACATTAAAAACAGTCACATTGACTCTGAAAACCTCTCATAACAAACAGCATGCTGTTATTGTATTTTTATGAGCAAAAACTATTAACGCAAATTAGATTCACTCTGAAAATGCATCCAATATATGGTGACAAGTGCTTTGCAAAGCAAACAGTTCACATTTGGTGTAAAAATGCTGAGTGGGCAGAAATTTGTATGATATACCGAGGTGCAACCAGTCGTTCTTCAGTGGCATGGACAGCAGTTCTTTGCATCGAGCATTCAGAAGTTCGCTGACAGATAGGAAAAATCTTTAAGCAAACTCAGATAATATGTTGAAAAATGAAACATTAGTCTTTAACATTTAAAGAGATGGCATTAACTTGCTAATTTTATCTATTTCTTATGCTGATTATTCCTTGCGAATTATGATAGATTACTGGTGGGAAAAATAATACGCATGTAGACTGTGTTCTGTAAGCAAATGACGTCACAATAATGACGTCATCGTCCAAAAAAATTTTACACATGTTCAGAATAGAATTCCCTACAAAATTATATTTCAGAATTTTTTAGATTTGGAAAACTAACAGAATGACGCTGTTTTGTAACTTATCTATCGAATAACCCTCGTAGCACTGCATTCATCATTGTCATTTAATACTACTAAGCTGAAAGCTAATAGTACTCATTTTATCACCCCACGGAGACAAGAAGGCTGCACTGATCTAGTCACCTATCCCAATATTAACAATAAGCAAACTGACTGATCAAACTAAACGCATTGCATTACCACTACACCATGCCACCAATCAACACACAATAAGATCGGTGAATGAAAACAACAAAAATTTCACCTGTCGACCAGGTGACTGAGTTGAGACTGAATGACAAGATAATCATCACAGTGCAAAACAAGTACCTGTTCCACCTCCAAATCTCTGATGTGTTTGTCGAGTTCATCGAGCTGTTGATCGGTCGGCACACAGCCGGTGGGAATGTAGTACGGGATTGCATTCAGAGCATCGCACAGCTGCTGGTCGACATTCATCCGCGACTTCATCTGCTCCAGCCTCTCGCGCTTCTCCTTCGTCATCATCTCCACACACATCCGCAACTCCTTCTCCAACTGGATTACTGTCAGATCACTTTCTGGCTACCATACAGAAAGCACACATTCGCAATTCCAAATGCTATGATATCTATACCCTATCTATAATGCAAACCAAATTCACGATTACACCGATGTGACACGATCTGTGTAATTGGCAGGCTTCCATGTAATTGAAAATATCTGTGAAATTTCATGCAATCCTAATATTTGTCTATTTTTACCATATTTTACTTAAGTCATTTTTTCTTTCCACGAGCCAGTAGTGGTAAAATAACTTTTTAGAGGGTACCTCTCTAAAGATAAAGATTTCATGATCCTAAGTTTCACCGTTTTGATAAAGCTCAACGGTGTGATGGTCAGACAGATAAATGGATGCCTCACCAATAGCTAAGATGCACGAAACATAATACTCAGCATGAACAAAGTCAAAAAGAGGTGCTTTAATGCCAACCTTAAAAAATCTGGGGGCAAAATGTACCGATATCGATGCCCCCAGAGTTTAGGAGCAGGCATCAAAGCTCACCACTTGATTCCAACCGTCACATTCACTGAGTTGTGCTCGATCCCCACATCTTCACACTTGAGTGATGTGACCTATTAATTGCCAATAGACATGGACGTGGGCATCTGTTATTTTTATGGATTGGCCGACCGCTGGCAGTGCTTCTACTGCTGAGCACTGCAATCAATACTGATTTCTAATGACAGCTAAATGACATTAAAACTTTCATATTTTTATGGTGCAAAAGAATAACATGCAGGGCAAGTCCACCAAAAACTGGACATCGGTGGCAAAAACCTATTTGCTTTACTTACTTATAATATTGCTATTTTTAGATAGGTTATGGTATGGACCAATAGGAATTAAGTTGGAATTTGCTGTGCTGC
>Ga0209671_1003493_pt1 | contig 15144 bp, 11 predicted proteins | sample WorMetHERISLAND2_2_FD_187401 | JGI IMG/M metagenome (GOLD analysis project Ga0209671, IMG submission 187401) | Marine gutless worms symbiont microbial communities from Max Planck institute for Marine Microbiology, Germany - Olavius geniculatus... | ecosystem: Host-associated > Annelida >... | reverse complement strand
ATATCATTCACAAGAAGGCGCCACCGTCGCCAACGCCACACGCGCCTATGGCCGATGTGTATTATGGTCCCGATGGGCCGAGTCCAAGTGATATGCGATTTTCGAAACTATAACTACTGAACTGGAACTGCCATAGGCTTTCGCACGTCCCGTGAGCTTTGCTCAAATTTTTTGTAAAAGATGAGAGCACGACTTAATGGACAGAAAACAAATTGGGCATATAGATATGCCGGTTGTTTTATCAAAGAACATTCAATTTCATTTGCTTACCGTCACGTTCATTATCATCATCATCATCCTCATTATCAGCTGCTGGCTGGCTACTGCTGTTGATGTGCATATCAAGGCATTCCAGGCAGTAGATGTGCTGACAAGGAAGAACCTTGGGCACTTGTGGAATGCTCAGGCATATTGCACACATACGTGGAAAAACTTTTTCACTCATCTTGCCTGAAATAAATAAGCAACAAAATGTTACAGAGTTATAACCAGTCGGTTGTCCAGTGTTTAAAATGTGCAGACGTTTTGCTGTGTAGCAGAAGCACAGTAATGTCAAAAAAAGGAAAACTCCTTCACAACACAGTGGAAAACTGCTGATTTAGACCAAGGCCTTCGTGACCGACAGAAGTATGAAAGTCAGTGTCAACAGGTCACTCTCCAACTGGGTGGAGGTTCTCAGTGGCGTACCACAAGGATCGGTCCTGGGACCCCTGTTGTTTCTGGTCTTTGCCAATGATTTGCCAGCATGGACAGTCAATAGTATCAAAATGTTTGTAGATGATACAAAGACCCGGAGAGTTATCAGCAAATCTAAAGACTGTGATCTGTTACAGCAGGATCTAACCAAACTAGCAAACTGGTCAGACAAGTGGCTACTACGTTTCCACCCAGAGAAATGTAAAGTCATGCACGTTGGACATACACATCCTACCCAGTATTACATGTATATTATATTTGCACAAGGCCAGTTATGGAAACTCCAGACAATAACAATAATAAATTGCTTTATTGTATTACTGGTTACACACACGTCAGACAGTGCATTCCAGTGATCAATTACTCTGTTGCTAAATACATATACTTTCTCAAATCTAATCTACTGCATTTTTATATAGTTTCTTTGAATGACCTCTTCTTTGACCTCATTGGCAAATTTTAAAACTTTACATGCAACTGACACATCTATGTCATTAATATAAATTAAGAACAAAATTGGCTCTAATACCGAACCTTGTGGAACTACCGCGGTAGTATAATGCTGTAATATATACACAGTTATAAAACTATTTTTGTTTACTCAGCTTCACATCAAATGTAAATTTTAGCGATAGCGTACAAATTCAGATGTCATTTAATATTTAACTCTCAATGTCAAATCAAATCACTGAAAAAAGTTAACAAACTAAACAACTCTACATTTTTACTTTCGTTTTCCAGCGAATCTTCAATCTTTTACGACGTATTTTCCACAAGCACTGGGACTTCCAACCAGTAACCACATGCAGTAGATACTGCCTAAAACTCGACCCGGACAGACTACTTGGTACAGGTATTTTAAAAACTGGTAACTTCAAAACAGGGCAGTATTCAGAAGTAAAAATAGTTATTCTATGTAAACAAGGTGGTTGTTTTGGTGTTATTTGAAGGTTGCAAAGTTGTTTTTATGTCAGATAATTTTATCTGTTGTGCAATAAATGTCCGTAGCATCTAAACTAGCGCTTGCAGCGGCAGTTACTTTTACCGTGTCAACAATAACTTATGTCCACTTGTCTCAGAAGCGAGCCAGAGAGGTCAGCTGCATTTGATCTGTATCATACTTGCTACTCATTACTCAATTTTGTAACTTTTGAGTTAATTTTTGCTTTGTCACTTCAATGTCTGAATGAGCATAGTTGCTGGGTGCACTGAGAAAACTGAGCTTTGTTACATTTGACCAGAAATTGCATTACGAGCATAATGTACTTAAGTATATGGCACTTATTTCACTGCATTGGATTTATAGTAGTAGTTGTTTGCTTTTGTTTACTTGGGCATACAACGTATTCTGTGTCACAAATATACATAAACACGTAAATATGTCTGCATGGGCGTAGGAGCCGGGGGGGAGAGCAGTTGCCCCCTCCCAGATTTGGGCAAAACATAATAAAAATTTGGGCCAAATGGTGGAAAATTTGGGCAAAAACCGAGAAAAAAATTTTTTTCAATACAGGACAAAAAGCAAAAAATGTCCAAAGAGTATATTGCAAAGCCACTGCAAACTGAAAAAAATTCCTTCATTCTCAAATTTGAAACCTCCAATTGCAGGACTCTTTGAACCTAGGAGGTCAAAACTCATACAGTACATTTTATGCTAAAAATTTCATATGCAGGTTGTCTTGGTCTATCTCAATTCTCCAGCCATGTCGTCGCAATCCACTCCTAAAGTGTGCTGCGCAGCAGGAAAATCGAAAAAAAATCACTAAAAGTTCTTATATTAAAGGTTCAAAGTCATTTAAGGTCATCAATGTTGATACCCCTTGAAAGCCCGTCAGCAGTTCTTGTTACTGCAAGCCTCAAGTCTATGTCTGTCTGCAACCGTTTTCAGGCTAGACGAGCCAACAGCGGTAAAATAACGACTGGGTGCATTTTGACACTGTTTCAAAAAAAATTAGCTTAAAGTTCCACACTAGATGATCGCTATTTTTGGTCTCCTGATAGGCCATTTCCCCCAGTCCCCCTATGGCCACACCATGACTGAAAAATATTTAGGGGCCCGGACAGCGGACCATGAAATTTGTAGACAGTTGTAGTCTGCCAAGTGCCAGTTCTGCATGCAATAGTTCAATTTTTTCTCACGTCTCTTGCAGGTTATCTGTACCTCCACTTTTAAATTTGTTCCACCGCCCTTGTTTGCTTTTATTATTTAAGTAAAAAAGATTGCAGTACAAACATAACCGGTAGCTAAAATAAAGTCAATATTACAAATATATGTACGAGGGGCCCTCAGTTGCTTTCAAGTTTCAGGGACCAAAGGGACCATGATCCGGTTCTGAATATTCGGGCAAGTTGCTTTCTCTGCCCCCCCTAAGCGAAAGTCCCCCAGGCTCCCCCTATGCCTATGCATGTCTGGACTATATAACACTTAATTCTTCACAGTAACGACTTAACATGTGTATAAACTGTACAATAAAAAAATAAAGAAATTAACAATGATATTGCTATGTTGTTTGTGGGCTTTGCACAGACAATGAGAGAGGGAGTCATCCGAGATGTGCAGCGTCAGGAGATGAGAAAAATACAGAACTTGAAGCTACTTCAGGATCAGATTGAATTAACAAAGACGCTGAAGTCGATGCAACAGCAACAGGCAGATGAAAACACTGATAAAGACAATGATAATGGCTCCAATGTAGCAAGGACTTAACTGTTGTATTGTACAATCTTCCTATCATTCATCATACATGGTTCCATTTGGCGAAGAGTCCGCTATAGCTGAGGCCCACTATAGCTAACTTCATAGCTATCACTAACCCCTACCCTATTGCCCAAATATTACATCAGCTTAATCATGCTAATATGCATAGTTGAGACGCTTGGTCGCATTATTTGGCTTTGTTCCGAGTGAACTGTTTTAACCCCCACCTGCTATATTTAGTAGAAGTTAGCTCTAGTGGACCTTCCCCATTTGGTACTAACAGTTTAATTGTCTGACATAATATGTCGTGGGGAATACTGCGCGCTATTCTGAACATTCTATCATTCAGCAACGGGTACTGAAGGTTGAAAGCACATTTAATAAACTGTAAGATTCATCAGATTGCATGCCTTACCATTTATTTACTTTCCTGTTCTTGCGATGATAAAAGTGTTCAACTTGTTCATGGCAATGGGCTGTTGACTGAAAAAAACATTATCATGCAGTGTATTGTATTTTAAGCGAAAGTGCTCTAGCATCAGTTATTTCACCATTTTTGTACAATGATGTACAGACAGACCATGCTGCATTTTTCATATTTTTCCCATTGAAAAATAACTTTCCAGGCACTTTACCCACGTGGTTCACCTCCTGCCACCTCTGGCTATGCTACTGCATCAAAAAAAGTTGTACAGCATTTCCACATCATACAGTCATTAGCCTAGTGCCAGTAATCGTTGAAGACAACGCTGAGTCTCACTGTCAGTGTCAGATTCGGTGAGCACAGATAAGCTGTGACAGTTCAAATTATCAGTGTCCATAGAGTTGTAGTCTACAGGTAATGTGACGTCAGTCGTTGCCATAGTAACATCATTTGTTGCCATGGTGACATCAACAACATTGCTCCATTCATCTTCACACTCGTTCTGGTGTGATAAACTGCAACAGAGTTAAATAGCACATAAATACAATCAACTTAAAAACAGCAAAAAAACGGTAAACAGCAAAGAACACGTAACTGGTAAAGATATGTTCAGGCTTGCTACAGGTCAGGAAAAACTGGAAAAAGTCGGGGAATTTGTGTGGTCAGGGAAAGTCAGGGAAAATATAATACTTGAAAAGTCAGAGAAAATGATCTTGGATCATGCATACTGCAGATATCTGTGATTTTTTGTGTCTCTAAATATTAAAAAGCAGGCAAATTTGTGGCTTCCATTAAACATCCAAAAGCTAGTTTTTCAGCTTCAGGGGGAGGGGGAACTTTGCCCCCCTGACTTCCCGACCAGTGCTTCTGTGGTTTGCATATTGCTACATTAATACAGTGTCATTACCTTATGATATAGTGTACCATTTCTGACATTTGTGCAATAGGGTTATTATTTCGATAAGGTCGGGGAAATTGTCATTCCATGACTGGAAAAGTCAGGGAATTTTGCTTCAGAAGACCTGTGTTGGCTGAGTCGCCGAGAATCATAACAGACAAGTTGCAGAGAGTGATGAATTCAGCTGCCCGCGTCGTCACTGACACTCGGAAGTACAACAGTGGTTTGTCGCGATTAATGCATGACGAGGCTCTACTGGCTTGATGTCACCAATCGAGTACGATTTAAGCTCGCAGTGCTCATGTATCGATGTCTCCATGGAACTGCTCTGCTGTACTTGATGGACAGTTGTACACTCACAGCAGAAGTCACTGGCCGTCAACATCTGCGTTCTGCCACTCAGCGGAAGTTGGTCGTACCGCGCTATCAATTGAACAGTTTCGGTCGTCGGCGCTTTTCTGTGGCGGGCCCGTCGACTTGGAATTCGCTGCCAGACAGTCTTCGTGATCCAGAACTGAGTCTCATTACTTTCAAACGTCAGCTAAAGACATACATTTTTGCGAAATATTGACGACAAAATGTATTGAGCGCATTAGAGATCTTTTTGAGTATGCGCTATATAAATTTACACTTTACTTACTTACTTACTTACCTGTAGGAACCCTGTATGTTGGATTCATTGCATTCATATATTTCCTTTTTAGAGTTCTTTCTCATCAGTATTCTGTGTGGTCTTTTGTGTTGCCACCCATTAGTTACACAAAATTATACGCACACACATGCTTTTTTTTGTTTACAGCATTCTGGTTTATAACACTTCTGTTTAACAAGCAAGTGCAAGAATGTATATAAGTGTGTGGTGCGGCATTCATAATGACAGTTTCATTGCAAATTTTCTTCTGAGTGAGTGTGCCAGTAAAATATTGTCAAAGTTTGAAAACTGATCAATATTTAGAAAAATGTGGACTAAAGTTTGATGACTCATGGTCTTTGCATATACTGTTTACAATTTTTACTAATTATTATTACAAATAGTTCAACATTATTAACAAAAAGATCATCAAGTGCCATATTGTAGTTCTAGTAAGTCGTACACTGCTGTTACTGTATCAACATTGTTTATCATAAATATTAACAGTCCGTCTGCACATCGAAAATAGTTTAGTCGTTTGCACATGGGGTCAAAAATGACCCAAACTCAGAGCATAATATCTTCGTTAATTATACACGTACATAAGAACTGATTTTACAGTTTATTAGCAAAATGCCTTCTCTACACGAACTGTAGGCTGTTTGGTGGAAAACTTTTTGTTATAGTGTTGCTATTGTACATTAGGCCCTATTTACACCCACTGTCAGCCTGAAACTCAAGCAATCTCATGGTATTCAGAGCACCGCAGCTGTCGGCGACCCGCTGTATAAGTCATTAGCGGTTTTGTCGACTCGGACAGCCCACCCGGGGTGCATGTCGGCCATGCGATCGCGCTGATAGACGTGATGTGCTGCTTGCACACCAGGTGGACAAATGAACAAGTGCGAGGATGTCGGGTGCAGTGTGTTGAGTGCAGTGCCGGTGACGACCACCTCTGAAACCTTATAACTGAGTGATAGGATGTATACCGTTTGTTGCGGTATAAAGCACCTTGTCAGTCGCTGCAGTTGGTAGTACGACGACGATCTTGGACTACTCAACAGACGACGATGAAATATATCGCGCAGATGATGAGCAGCAATGAAACATTTCTAGTGCAAGCCGTGTACGGATAGGTCCGCAGCTCGAGGTGTCAACTGTTAGCATCCCACTCATGCCCCCAGCAGGTTGCTTCCCTGTGACGGTGAATTTATTGCCTATCAGCAGTGATATCTTTCCACGCACTACACGCAGAGTCGATTGCTGGAGCTGCAGCCATGTACCGTATCAATTACCACCTCCCGCAGTCCCGTCGCCACTGTTTCTAGGCTACACGGTGGTTTTGTACGGGGTAGGTTCAGAAAAAAAATCATTAAAAATTCTCCTTTAAGAATATCGTCGTTATTTTTTCACTGTTTGACATGGAACACATTTGGCTACAACGTCGTGGAACCATTTAGCACAGTAATATTTAGAACTGCCGATATCGTCACGTTACTGACCGTGGGGTCAGAAATGACCCCCATGTGCAAAGCGACTGTTAACTTACTTTTCATTAGTGCCAGTAGTACAAATAGTCGGACATTGTCTCAACAGCTGCCTTCTATTCTGTGTGAAGCTCAGTAGCTAGTACTAGTGATGACTTGCATATACTGATTACGAAATGCTATTATTAATATTATTATTAACTACCAAGTTATTGTCATTACTAGTACAAACAGTCTGATATTAACCAGCTGTCATGTGTGCTGTCAAGTTGGTGAGGCAGTTCAAGTGTCTTGTATCCGATGTGATGCTGATGTTTGCCAATAGGCCACAGCGACCAATCCACCGCATCTGTATCAGTCAGTTGATCGATCATAACAGCTTATCTAAAGCTACTCTAATAATAATATTACAATTTCTATAGCACCATAACATCCTAAATACCGAAACACTGGTGTCAACTTATGTTACAGGTATGCAGTACTGAACACAGCAGTTTTCATTTTCTTCTTAAAAGTGTCTGCAGAACCAGACAGTTGAACATCATATTCTGTTTTCCTCTACTACGTTCTGCTACTTTATAATGACAAACAATTTTGGCAGTCTAAAAAATACACTGTGTCGGGGTCCCTTTTTTGAGACAGTGTAGTCTGACAGATAATGGTTCGAACGATGAGGTCAAGAAATAACTTTCTGAAGAGCCAGTTGGTTTTGAGATGTTGACAGAAGGTCAACCGAAAGTGATGTCATTATATCTCCTCACACCTCACCTCGAGTGCCAGCACTGGGTATATGCAGCAGCAGCATAAGTTAAAAAGTTGAGCTGAGCAAGAAGTTGTAATAAAGTGAGCAAAAGGCAACCAATTGTAATGCAAAATTTGACAGTATCTATTATATAGCAACTTAATTTCGCCTGCAGACAGCAGTAGAATATATAACTGCCAAAAAATGAGTGGCCATCTATCCCCCTCTGCCACATGAATGCAAGAAAAAATTCACCATATTTTTACGTTTCATGTGGATGCCTTTGGGCAGCTGAACATGGTCTGGATGACCCCTCCGCCAGCCCGCTATGCCACTGGACAACAGAATATTCCATATCCACTCACCATTACAAATAGTCCATCGGCCTGCATTTGAGGGCTGTCCACATTCTACCCGATCCATGCTGGCAGTCTGTGGCTGATCAACTTGTAGAGAGCTGACATCGTACATCAGTGGATGACACTGGAGGGCAGTATGGTCAATACGGTCTGGCTTATCGGCTGAGCCGTGATTGGCTGCTGACGTTGACACATAGCAGACTACCAGCTCAACTAGCTGGTTCTGGGCTGACTGTGACAATGGTGGAACGCACAGTGGGAATATCCTAGCAAACCAACGAACAACTAAACAAGCTGGCATAACACGATCAAGAGGACATGGGTTCAACTCCCGGTTGGGCCGCTATCAAGTGGTTACTACTTGCAGACAAGTAAACCTCCTTGGTAATAACCAACCAGTCACCATGGTCAACTCAGCCTTCCACCCCTTAGGGGTAGGTAACTCAAGTACCAACCTGTCTGGCTGAAGTTATAGTGTGTCACATTCACCCATGACAGCTGGAAGGTAACACTATGTGATCCCATATGGCAGGTGATGCTCTGTAGCTCTGAAGTGGATTCTCATACACAGCTTTAAATTACACACCTTTAACCTTAAACTGCACACAATTAAGTAGGTAGGAAAGCTAGAAAGACACAATTTATAAGCTAGTCGCTATGCCCAAACAGAAATGTTTTAGCAACAGTATAAACAGTCTAAAGTTAATGTTGGTTTGGTCAGATGAGAACTTTTTTAACTGTTACACAGCTGAATTTTGAAAAAAAAAACATTCATCAGGCAACCGGCAAAGTACCGTTTAATCAGTGTAGCTGTGTATTTATTTGGGGAACGTAGAACCAGCTGCAGTAAATGTCGACCAATCACACGACATGATCGAAGGTAATGAAAACCGTTGCCAGGAGAATTTCCTTTATCTGAACAGAATATATCCACAGAAATCAACACTTCATTCATTGCAGAAAGAAAGCAAGTAACTGAAACATAGCATAAACTAAAAAAAATATTTTTAACTCCGGTAATGGCGAGGCTATGTGATACCCAACATTTATTTGACTATTTTTTGTCTATTGGTTTTTAGCAGAAACATACAAAACTTTGCAGGTGGACTCGGCTGAAATTTTTGAGGAAAGTTAGACTTGGGCCAGCGTTGATTAGTACTGGTGTCTGGCTGAGAGCTAAGGAAATGAAAACCACCTGGCTAACACAATGGAAAACATTTTACATAGCATTGGCGAAGGTTTCATATCTCCAATTTCCATTCTAGTTTTGCAATCAGCAACATTATAGAAACAATGATACTGCAAAACTACTGAACAAGCGTTAGCACCGGATCTGAACACTACGCAAACACTCTTAAGCTTTTACACCAGAAACAAATTATTAAATTGTAAATGCATTTTCAGTTCTTTTATTTAACTTTTACCATTTATAAGAACTTAGCAACAGCCTATCCAATGGTACCATCACCATCCCCATCCGAATTTCACTTTGCTAAAACTAACATGTTCACAGCAATGCACAATAGTGTTAAACTGTGTTTTAATCAATAAAGCAAGCAAAGCGGTTTTGCATCCAGTGGCAACAAGATATGCGGCCAACTGTCTAGCTATGCACTCCAATGCACTGCACAATACTAACCTTAACCCCATCCCTGACCTTTGACTTTTTGAACGAAAAAAATGGCACACCAGTTGCTCCTGTCCTATGGAAGATTACATCAATTTTGTTTTTTTTCTTCAATGCCTTTTCAAGTTTGGAGCTCTGTGGGACAGACAGATGGACAGATGGGCAAGACCCATTACGACACCTGTCAAGACAGCCACACAATACTCGTGAACGTATGCAGATATAATCAACCAAAAAAAAACATTAATTTCCACAACAACACAACTGAACAATAAAAATTTACTCAAAAAGACAGTTACTAACCCATGGACATATCACAAAACTATCTGTATAATGTTTAAACTGTTTTAATGCACTTTCATCTTTCTCGTTGCAAAAACAAGAGATTTTCTGACTTTATGTTGTTAAAAGTTGGTTTTAAAATTTAACTTATATATGCAAATGCACCACGAGATTTTTTTCCGCATCTGTTTGGATATTTTTAAAATGTATTTTCACACTGTGTTGTTAGAGGTTTTGCTTGTCTACTTTTCACTTGATAAATAAAAAAACATGAATATATGATGATGATGGCCTGATATCGTAAAGACAAACTGACAGGAGCTATTAATCGCTGTGACAATTCGTGCAATCCATCCGGCAGACAGATAGTCACACCAGTTGCCTTCTTCACTGAGCTGAGCAGCCAACGAATCCAGCAGCTGACTAGTTAGCTGGAGTTTATTGACCAAATACAGCAATGGCTGCCATAGCTTCACTAGTTGGCCAGGTATCACTGCTTCTGTAGCTTCGGTCAAATCTAACACAGACACAGATATGATCAATAAAACGTTGACAAGATTACTATAGCAACAAGAAAAGCCCAGCTAACACAAAGGGGAATGTGCGACAGCGATGCATGTGTGAAGGCCCCATGCGAACAAAATCTAAGTTCACAACGATGTTTCATTTAGACTTGACGGCAGATGATGCCTATCGCCATATCCAGTGCATGAATTTCAGTATTGCATGCCACGTCCAATGCATGAATTCCACCACTATTGGCTAAAAATCGCAATTTTTTCCCATAAAAGCCCTATTTTGGCGTTCAAGGTCATCAAATTCTGTGGCAATCGAGAGCCAGTGTACAACTTCCTATTAGTGATTAATAGTAACCTAGGCCCTATCTCACACTGTTATTGAGATACAGCGACTTATTAGCTAACAAGAAATTTGAGCTAATGCTCATGAGATGCACGAAAGCCTATAGCAGTTCCGGTTCAGTATATTAGCTAAAAATTGGGGTGTTCACGATAAGTTAATATACAAACACCAAATTCTCTATCTGGATCACATAACGAGTTCTGTGCAGCTGATGGTGAAAATTTGCTAATTGTAGCTTGCACCGCTTTTGACTGATCTACCCGTGTGACGGATGGACGGACAGACAGACAAACAGACAGACAGACGGACGGACAGAAATGCGACGGCTAAGACGCGGTGAAAGCAGTAGCTGCTTTCGCGCGTAAAAATATAGCAAGTCAATCAATGCAATCAGTCAGCGTTAGTTAGTGCTGGGCGTTGTAAACCAATTCCCGAGGTGGCAGCACCATCGAACAAAATGTCACAATTTACGTTGTAAGATATATATCTATACAAACCGTTTCACCAAATACTGTGCATCAGAAATGTACTACCGGTAAATAATAGATTATTGTGCCCACAATATAACGAAATCGTACAATGAAAATCTGTCGCTGTTTGAGTTAGACTTGCGGGAATTTGGGATAAAACACAACACCTTTATTACAGTCATGCTGAAGTGGACATAATGACAGTACCGTGGCGCCTCCTTGTGAATACTGACTTGTGTCGCAGCCCAAAATTGCCAAAAAATCCATAAAAACCCTATATTTTGGTGTTCAAAGTCATTCAAGGTCATTGAATTCGGCGCCAATCGAAAACCAGTATATGACTTCCTACTAGTGATTAATAGTAACCTAGGCCTAGGCCTTATCTTGCACCGTTACTGAGATACTGCGACTTATTGGCCAAAAATCGCAAATTTTGTCCACCCCCTCTCATTTAGCACCCTCATTTGGAATGATCCCCTTCGAATTTATGGAAAAGCTTTACGGTTCCTGAAACTAGAGTCTTCTGGTCAGCCGACAGTGAAAATTTGGTGATACTAGCTTGCACTGTTTTTGACTGATCCACCCATGTGACAAACAGATGGACAGACAGACGAACAGACGGACGGACAGGATTGCGATGGCTAATATGCGCAGAAAGTAGTGGCTGCTTTCGCGCGTAAAAATCGCAAATTTTTCGCACCCCCTGTCATTTAGCGCCCTTGTTCAGGGTGACCCCTTTCGAATTTATGGAAAAGCTTTACCGTTCCTAAAACTACAGTCTTCCGAGCAGCCGACAATGAAGATTTGGTGATCCTAGCTTGCAACGTTTTTGACTGATCCATCCGTGCGAGAGACGGACAGATGGATGGACAGACAGAGAGAATTGTGATGGCTAAGACGCGCTACAGCAGTAGCTGCTGTTGCGCGTAAAAACACTTTCACTGTTTGGAAAACTATGAAAGGGCAATGAGTCAACGCGAAAAAATGGCAAAATAGTTTCCGAAAATAACTGTCCGAACTCTCAGTGCTTTGCAGGATGGAAGTAAGAACCAGCTTTGCATGGGTTCTGGCGGAACTGGTCTAAAGCTGGTTCCTAGCTGTTTCAGGTTAAAAACTAAATACAAATTTTTCATCAAACATTTTCCACTCATAGAGCCTTTAGTAGAGATTTACTATATGAAACTACATTAAAATTACAAAAGTCGATTTACATGGCACTTACCCTTTAAAACAATAAAGGACAAAGCTAATAGATAACATGCATACCAATCAGTGCACCATCATTAATCAAGTACAACAGTCAACAATACCTCAATTGATAAGAGGTACAGATTTACATTCCGACATTTTTTGCTCCAATATCACAGTACACGAGCATTTGTGGGAATAGCGTAATGGTTTGGGTCCGCTGTAAGCATAGTTGCAATCTATCACTAAACCTGACCCCATCCCCAACCCTAACTCTAATCTATGTCATATGTTGGTATAGGAAATGTTGAAATGGTGCTTGTTGAAATAAAAACTGCCCCCTGATAAGATATCATATGCACAGATACTCGTAATTAATAACTGTGGCGCCTAGTGACTTCTTCTTTTAGGCACCGTGTATAAATCCGCTTTATTATTATTATTATTATTAAAGTGTCGGTAATACCTCGATGGTTAATGCCAAGTGAAGTCAACATGTCTGGTGATAAAACCAGTCCAACATCTTGTCTCACTAGAGCTGATATGACACAGGCACTGTACACAAATCTCAGTATGTAAGAGTGAGGAAGTGATAATATTGATAATAATAATACTAATGCCAATATTTACGGTGCTGCCATCCTGGACATGGCCACTGCAAGAGTTCACCTGGTTCATTAAAAAATGTAGCACAGTGCCAGGTGGCTGCCAACCTTTGGACCAAGCCGATCAGCCTGTGCCCCAAAACCGCCGATAGTGGCAGCTACACTACAGTTACTACATTCAACATTGCCATTTATTATTATCACTCAGCTAGGGAGCAGATACTTATTTTACCATTCCATGGAGGGTAAAAGGCTGAATCAACCTGGTTACATACAGAAATGGTTTACCGACCCTTATACAGTCACCCATCCAAGTACTAACTGGGCCTGGAGTAGAGCAATATTGCTGATTGGACACAATGCACTACCAGTAAGGATACTATACAGATGACGCAATTACGCAAACAATTTACAATGTGCCACAGCCTGAACACACAGAAATGTCTTAAGTAGTCAACGATAAGGTCTGAAGGTAATGTTTTACTGTCGGATCTTAATGGTAGGTTGTTCCACTGCCACAGACCAGGGGCCTAATTTACAAAACATCATACGACAAATATACAACAATGTTACGACATGCGGAAGGTTTACGACAAATGTACGATAAAATGCGATTTGCAAAAAAAACATACGACAAAGTTGCCATAAAAGTTACGACAAAGTTACGATTGAGTTGTTTTTTTGTCAATTGTGTGTCCTATTTGGCTGCTTATTTTTTCGTGTTGTAAAATTCGTCCGTTGCCTGATTATAAGGGCGTATCTGTATTTAGTTGGTCGTCTGTTTAAACGTTAGACCTCAGTTGGACGTTTAATCCCTTCGGACTGTTAAAAGTCGCTGTCTTTGCTCAAAATTTCCTGCTGCATTTGAACTGTTATAGTATGAACTTTATGGCTGTAGCCAGCGCATAAATTTTGTTGTTTCACTGATTAGATTTAGCCGTATCAAAATCTCGTCCTGTTACTGATACAGGCTCGTTGCAAGTGAACGTGTATATTGACGTTAGCTATTTTTGCGACCCCTGTATTATTCTCTGATAATATTTTAAACTCTTTTTCGTTATTACTAGATATAAAAGTTAAACTAAATAGTTAGATTTTTCCGCCCTGCTTCATTATTTTCTGTGTCGTTTTTTTATTGATATTGATTGATTGTATGTTCGTCTGTCCTTGTCGTTTTATTTGTGAATATAAGAAACCGTGAACTTAGTCTACTAGTTTGCGCATTCAATTTTTCTTGCAAATAAATGATGATGATGATGATGATAAGTTACGGTAGGGTTGTCAGGCCCAATAGGTAGATAGATTGGGGTAAATGACGAGGTCGCAGTGTTGTGGCTGCAGCGCCGTGACACGCATCCACCACAGAACTATAAAGTTTCATTCCAGACTTCCAAATTTTCAAAATTATCTCATGCAGACTTTCTCCACTGTAGTCCCCGGAACCGTTAAGTTAAGGCTTTAAAGGTCCATGGCCATGGTCAAACTCACTTGCGCAATTTCTGTAGATTTAAATTAGACATTTGACCTCGCATATATAATATGTCGATTTGAGCTTCCTTGCCTTGCCTTGCCTTCGGGGTGGGCAGGCTCTTACACCTGCCCAGCGCTGAGGCTGTATCAGTTCGGCCCAATGCGCGTCCCCAAAAGTAACCACAGGTTACAAGTAACGGCTATAAAGCCGTAGACGGCTGTGAAGCCGTAAATAATGGCTGTGAGGCCGTAAGTAGACGGCTATAAAGCCGTAGTCGGCTGTAAAGCCGAAACCAGCACAAAAGCACTGATAACGTGTAGTAAATGTTCTCATGTATTTGGTCAGCTCTTAGTACGCTCCTATCCTCCAGATTGTAGAAATCTTTCAGGTCATCGGAGCAAAGCCCCACCACCACGTCAAAGTGGCTGACCTTGGTGGGGGATTTGAGCTTCATAAATATATGAAATTAATGCATGAATTCAAATGAAATGCGGCATTATGTTACGTTATGCGAAATATTCTAATCTATCAGTGCCTGCGGTGACGTCATGACCCTAGCCCATATAGATCATGAATATTAATGGCCTAGCCGACGACGTCATCATTCTAGGCTAGGCCATTAATATTCATGACGTCTATAGACTAAACTCATGACGTCATCGCAGACCGTCATGGGGGCGCATTTTCTACATCGTTTTCTTAGAT
>Ga0209671_1003491_pt1 | contig 15149 bp, 12 predicted proteins | sample WorMetHERISLAND2_2_FD_187401 | JGI IMG/M metagenome (GOLD analysis project Ga0209671, IMG submission 187401) | Marine gutless worms symbiont microbial communities from Max Planck institute for Marine Microbiology, Germany - Olavius geniculatus... | ecosystem: Host-associated > Annelida >... | reverse complement strand
GTCTTTGTACTACTTTGTGTCACTGCTCGAAAACTGTGTTCTACTGTGCATTTAGATTTGGTTGATACTTCGATAATGATGTCTGGAAAATGCACATGTCTTGGTTGGATTCTAATTGACTATCTCCAGCGTTACAGCATTTTACGTGTGTGTGACTGCAAAGTATCTGAAACAGAAATTTATGTGATGATTATTTTACATGAATGGCGCATAGCCCATGGACCAATCACAGTTTGAATCGGCGTCATGCGCTATCTGAATCCAGGGTTTCAAGAGTTGAACAAGAAATTTGAGCTGGTGCTCATGAGATGCACGAAAGCCTATTGCATTTCCTGTTCACAAATTGTCTTAGTCTGTCTCTAGCCATTTCGTCGCAATTCACTCTTGAAGCATTTGCCGCAGCCAAAGATCACAAAAATCAATAAAACCCCTTATTTTGGGAGTTCATGGTCTTTCAAAGTCATTGATGTTGATACAACTAAAAAGATCATCACTAATGCTTGTTGTGATAGGCAGCATGCCCATGCCTATCTGCAACCACTTTCACAAAAGACTGGCCAGCAGCGGTAAAATAACTTTTATGGAGGTACCATTCTTTGATGCCTTTGTGCTCAGGTTTCCTTGAATGTAGAAAATTGAGACTGGAATTAGCGTTTGTACACTGAGTAGTACTGTATGTTTGTGTCAAGCCATCAGATTCGGTCACAGCTGGAAGGAGAAGTGGTCGTGTGAAGAAAGAATCGGTCGGGGTTTTGTATATTGGTGGCATAATCAAGAAAGAGGTTTCGTTGTCTCGGTCTCAGTCTGACATTTGTCAGCGCAACAGGCCGCCTCCTGGCGATGACGTTCTTCGACCAACAGTTTCCACCAACGAATTAGGAAAAATTAAGGTTTGTGCATTCATGCATTTGTTTTTTAAAATCAATATTGCTGGGATAGCAGTTTTGCTGATATATTGCATGGTGTCTGGTAACTAAATGCATAATGCATTAATTTTGCATTTAATGCTTTGCCACTGTTGGACTTACAGAAGGGCATCAGGCTTAAAAAGAGCCGTTTAGCACTAGACCGCTGCACTTTGTTTTAGTATATATCTTTGCATAGGAAAGTGGCTTGTTTTGTTACGTGCAACAGCAGCTACTGCTGTAGAGCGCATCTTAGCCATCACAATTCTGTCTGTCTGTCCGTCCATCACACTGGTGGATCAGTCAAAAACAGTGCAAGCTAGAGTCACCAAATCTTAAACGTCGGCTGCCTGGGGAACCGTAAAGCTTTTCCATAAATTCGAATGAGGTCATCTCGAATGAAGGCGCTAAATGAGAGGAGGTAGGGAAAATTTGCGATTTTCAGTTGATCCGGCGTTGGCAGAGCGAGACCGGTGTCACCCTTTGGTGAGTACAAGTAAAACACTATAGATATATAGCCGCCAGTCGTCTGGCGCCCTTTGGCGACTGATTTTGTTTTACTTGGCTTTCAAACATGCATCGCTGTTGCGCATCTGCCTTTGCGTTAGCAGGGCTTTTTTGTTATAGTTGTGCGGCTTATAATTGGACATTCAGAGGACGTTTATTTGTTTTATGTTGTGTGTTAACAGCAGACTTCAGTGCCAGTCATAAGACCTGGCAGTTCATCGAGTTCAGGCTCTTTAGCGAAACTTTACCGTGGCAAAATGTCTCGGAGTCAGTCCAAGTCACAGGATGGCAGTAACTCGGATGATCCACCTTTCGAGATGTCTTCACATGTGAGTGAACTGATGCTTTAAGGCAGTGTACTGTGCATGTACCTCAAATTGTAACCTAATTTACGGCAGGGTTGTCATGCCACTGAGGCTCAGGCCATGAGTCATGTAGACGTACCTGCCCACTTCTGGTATTAAGTACTAAATAATCACTGCAGGAATAGCAAAGAGTGCACTTATCTGGAATTAGATCCATCGACCCATTGGGTGTCCTGACAAAACCTGGACACAGTGATATATGCTTAGGCTTAGGAAATAAGGTTAAGGATAGAGTTAGGGTTAGGAGTTAGAGTTAGAGATAGGTATAGGGTTAGGGTTAGGAATAAGGTTAAGAATAGGGATAGGGTTAGGTAAGGGTTAGGGTTCGTTTAGTGGGCTAGTTTTGATGGTCTAGATTTTGTTGGTCGGGGTTTTGACAGGGAACCGACCCATTGTATCCACAATAGTCTTCCCCCCAATCCGAGTGACTTTTAGTTAGTGCAGAAATGGTAAAGCTACATCAAATAGAAGGGCTTACGCAAGCAAGCTGTCAGCTATGTGAATCTGCAAGACGTCCGTATTTTGTCACGTAATAAAATGTTTGATACTGTTGTTAAACTAATGCTAATAGCATTTATTCAAGTTGTAGAGTTAAGCCGTTAGAAAATTTGAAAACCAGAAATGACTGTATACTTAAAGCTACATTTGGAAGATTTTTGTGCTCACCGCATATCTGTTGGGTTAATCTTATGTTTTTTAAACATTTGATATAACACAGCTTTATTAAATGCTTTACTAAATTAAAATTAATAACAGATAGAAATCTGACTTACTTTTATTGTGATGTTATTTGGCTGTTAGGCTTCTCATGGTGCTGGCATTATGCATCCACATCGTTCTGATATCAGATGTCCAGAGGATGAGGAATTCTCATCATCTGAAGATGATGTATGTTTGCTTAGTCTTCATTGAGCACTGAATGTGCTTTCTGGTGGTTGAACATATGCTACATTTGGCACATATTTGTGGAAACTCAAGTAACCGTCTTTGTAATTTTTAGGCATGTTGAAAGATCAAATTTTTCAGCCATTTTAAAGCTTTGGAAGCAAAGTGTATTAAATTTGATGAACAAGTTCATACAGTTTTCACGTTTCATGAAAATGTTGTATTTGCTAACTGCCATATGTGAATAATTTGAACAGTTAAATGCATAATGTGATTTCAGGTAGTTTTTGTAGCTTCAGTAAAAAAAAACATACTCAGCTGCATAATTATAATTACTGATATAATTGAGTAAATAGCAAATTATGTTGTCAGCTAATTGAGTAACAGTTTCAACTCGTAATATATCAGTTGTTGTTTCGTGATTGTAGATTGAAGATCAGGGTGTGTTCAGTGACTTCAGCAGTTTACGGAACCATCCCGCTCACTTGGCTGTGTTTCTTAACTACCTCATCACAAACAGTGATCCTGTAGTTCTGGTATGCTGTTCAGTCTTTAGTCAGGGGTTTCTATCCCTGTACTTGGTGGGTGCGTCTTGCACCTATTGAAAAATAGGGAGGTAGCAAACTTCCTCTTCCCTTATTTTTCATTGGGCAATTTACACTGGACCCTTAACAAAATTTCCTCTTAAATAGGGGATGGAGCCCTAAAAGGGGGACTTAAGGCCATAAGTGGGGGGAAACTTGAGCAGATTTTGGATCCATATTTGGGTGATAGAAGCCACTGTCTGTATTTACTTAACTTTTAATAGTGTCAGTTAATGCATTGACTGATTGACTTTTTGTATGTTTTATTTATGTAGAACCACACTCTATCAAGTTTTGATCTGATTTTGACTTATCTGTATTTACAAGCTGTTGCTGGAAGGAGGTTATTTTTTACCCATATATGTCTGTCTCTGTGTTTTTATATCTGCATGATAACTCCAAAAGTAATGGAACAGATTTTGATGGAATTTGTTTAGAGGGAGATGTGCAGTGAAGCCCAAGGCTGTTAGGAAATGCATCTGAGCTACCCAAAGTACTCTTACAGCTATTCCTAGAAGTTTACTTTTAATGTCCAGCTTAATTTTGACTAACTCTGGAAGAATAGTTGGTTTAACAGAAATTGAAAGAAAGTTAAATTTAGGGAGTTATGTACCTCACTGCATCAGATTTATAATAGCATGTATAAGTGTTATGGTAGTTAAAGGAAATTGCTGATTTGGTGATACTGTTTTTGCAGCTGTTCTATCTGGTGACTGAGGCATATTCGCAGTACACTGGCAAGGATGTGAAGGACATGCGCCGATGGGCATATGAAATCTTCTCAAGTTTTCTATTTGAAAAAGCTGTGAGTTTCACACAAATGTCACTAGCCGTATTTTTAAATTTTCATCTTCATTTGTTCTCCTATATATATAGATATACATACATATACATATATATATATATATATAGATATGTGTTTGCAGGGATAGCCTACTTTTTTATGTCCTGCGTATGTGATAACCACACGCGTCTGGGATAACCGCACTTTTTCGCGTGCGGTTATCCCATCGCGATCAGCAGCTCCTGATACGTGCACATTTGACTTATTTACTGATTTTAGCTGATCCGGGATAGCCGCACGCTGCAAAACGGGGACTAATCTAACTGTGCTGTTATCCCAGACGCGTGACATATGCATGTAGAAGATACTCGCTAAACGCACGTGTATATACACATGGTATATTTCGTATGTCATGCGCCGGGGTTAACCGTACAAAAAAATGTACATACAATGTAAGGGCATCCCTGGCGCTCACTCGTGCCAAGCGCCAGGGATGCCCTTACATTGTATGTACATTTTTTTGTACGGTTAACCCCGGCGCATGACATACGAAATATACAATGTGTATATACACGTGCGTTTAGCGAGTGTCTTCTGCATGCATATGTCACGCGTCTGGGATAACAGCACAGTTAGATTAGTCCCCGTTTTGCAGCGTGCGGCTATCCCAGGTCAGCTAAAATCAGTAAATAAGTCAAATGTGCACGTATCAGGAGCTCCTGATGGTGTTGGGATAACCGCACACGAAAAAGTGCGGTTATCCCAGACGCGTGAGGTTATCCCATACGCAGGACATAAAAAAGTAGGCTATCCCTGCAAACACATATCTATATATATATATATGTATGTAAGTATGTGTAAAGTTGCAGAGGCTGTGGAATGTACAAGGGTCTTTCGATAAATAAGTTACAAAACTGCCTCATTCTGTTAGTTTTCCAAATATTAAAAATTCGAAATATACGTTTTGTAGGGAATTTAATTCTGAGTAGCAGCTGTGAGTTTTATGACGATGACATCACTGACGTCATTTATGAACATTACATCCGGCGACGTTGCCATTGAAATTTTCCCGTAGCGAACAGCGTGCCATTATTGTATTAATGTATTTTAGTCACCAAAATGACAATGCAAATCAGGTTCACTTTGAAATGCATCCAGTATATGATGACAAGTGCTCTATGAAGCAAAGGTTCACATTTGATGTAAGAAAATGCTAGGTGGGCAGAAATTTATGTCATATACCGAGGTGCAATCAATTGTTCTTCAGTGACATGGAGCAGCCAGCATCATTCTTAGCATCAGGCATTCAGAACTTTCCAGACAGATAAGATAAATGTTTGAGCGCACTCAGACGATATGTTGAAAAATAAAACACTAGTCTTTAGCATTTAAAGAGATGGCATTAATGTATAAAATTTATTCATTTTTCGTTCCGATGCTGTTTGTCACTTGTGAGTTATAACAGATTACTGGTAGGGAAAATAATACACGTGTAGACTGTGTTCTGTAAACAGATGACGTCACAATAATCACGTCATCATCAAAAAATTTCCACACTTGTTTAGAATAAAATTCCCCACAAAACGTATATTTCGGATTTTTTAGGTTTGGAAAACTGACAGAATGACCCTGTTCTGTAACTTATTTATCGAACAACCATCGTATATGGCAGGGATGGTGAATTTTGTCTCATTTTTGAATGTGGGGTGAAAAAACATCCCACTTTTGATTACCGGACCTGATGTCATCAGGTTGCACCAATTTTCACAGATTTGCACCTGTATTTTCAAAAATTTTCCAGGGTTGGCACTCCGAACCCCTAAATGTGTATTTTACTCTCAGGGTCCACCAAATTGTAAGGTTCGCATCTCGTGGATATCTGGACTTGCTCGCACTTTTTTTCTCATTTTAGCTTTTTCTGGTTTCAGTCATCATTGAATTCCTTTCTTTTCGGTTGTTCTTATCTCAGGCTTCTAGTTCTTCCATAACCATCTGTTTACGGATTTTTTTATGTTGTGCGTACCAGTACTTTTTCAGCTTCTTTCATTTCATTTCCATTTGAAACATTTTCATTCCTTTTTAGTTTATATGCTAGATTAAACTGACAGATTACCTGTTAGTTCTCTGGTGCAAATCGTTCATCATACTGTATTGTATGTTGTCAGAAATTTTCTGGACTGATACCCCTGGATAACATAATTTGAGGAGGGAGCAAACCCCTATCAATCCCCTGGGTTCACGTCCACCATCACATTTTTCGGAGCTTCTGTGGCTGCTGTAAAGTTGTGCTGTAAATTTTGGTTGACATTTGTATATATCAGATGGCTACAGTAGGCCTATTTAGTGCTGTTTACAGTTGTTATCGACTAATCATCATCATCATCATTGTCATAGTTGTGTATTTTGACAAAGGCAGCACAGGAACAGTGAATGCACAGAAAATGTGCTCAGCAAAGGTAAAAATAGCTGCCGTAAAATAAGTTTGACATATGTCTACATATTGCTCGTATTTCCTGTTATGGCCTTAGATTTGTCTGAGACGCTGGTAGATGCCATTCAGAGTGAAAGCTTGTGAGTGAGAGTTAGCTGTGGCCATATCCCTCAACTGTTTGACAGTGTGCAGTAAAACTGCAAGGACTTCTTACAAAAAATAAGTAGCCACGGCATTATCGTACCCGTGCACAGGTCAGAGATACTGTAGACTGTTGCATTCAGTAATTATTCGTAATTTGTCTTTTCCAAGTTATGCGAAAAGATTGATCAACTTGTTACAAGTGTCCAAAAATAGTCATTTTAACACGTTTAGTGTCCACTATATGTACTGTTTTGGTTTGTTTTCAGTGCTGTACGGACCCAATTTCTGTGTAGGGGGATTTGGATGTGAACGATGAGGAGTCTTTAGGGTAAAATATAGATTTTTCATCAGTAATCGGTCAGGTTTTTTCTTGGCTATTATTTTTTATGATTATAACGTTGTATATTACTCTGTTGCAGTTTCTGCCATTTGTGATGCTGTAGTTCATCCTTGTATCATACATTAAGTGCATTTGTGTAGTATATTGACTGGTTGTAGTACTTATTAGTTTACTTGAGTGTTTGGTTTTTGGTGATGAGAAATGTTAGCATTGAATGTCTCTCAGTGTTGCTTGTGCACTTGACGACTGATTTATCAAATCCATGTCTTTGAATTGTCTACCGAAACGTGTGGATTGAATTCAGTCAAACTTTGCCTTTGTAAAGAAGTGCTGAAGTTTTGGCATAATTTTATGAAATGGTGTGTTAACTTCTAATGCGATCTGAATCGTTGGCGCTATATAAACGTGTTTTGTTTGCTTGATAGACTGATGCAACTGCATCGTATGTTGTAATGTTCTGATCAGCTGCATCATGGTAAAGAAAGGGGTGGGGAGGAAGTTCCAATTTTCCAACAGACAGCTGCAAATATCCTTCAGAGGAGATTATCAGTGCTCACTATTTCAGTTTTGGTCCTAAATGCCCTTTCTAAAAATGGGGTATTTTAGCTCTTTTATTTTTGAAGGACAATTTTGGGACAAGAAGAAATTTTTCTGACAAGCTAAAATTAAGGTGGACAATTGCCCCTGCACCACTCATCCAGTTGAATATTATTAATTTTATCTTGCTAGAGCCTAATTCTGTGCACCAGAAAATTAGTTATATTACTTTTTTGTTATTCTTTTCATTGTATTCACCTTCAGTTTTGGAGTCTGCTGTGTTGTAATTTTCTGCTTATTGCTGATGGCATTTGACCATTACAGCGCTACTTACTTACTTGCTTGAAATCCACCGGACTATGCCCCTATTTTGTCTGTCTATAAAAGGTGAGAGGAACTGGTAGTCAGTGGTTTAATTTCATTTGGTAGAGTGATGGCGTTTTGCATTGAGCTTTGCCTTAGAATCTTAGCCATAAGAGCATTTCTACGTTTTATATGTTGGTTGCATTCCAGTGTAGCAACTTCTGTGCGGTTCCTGCGTATTGCATACTTCAAGTTTATGCCGTTATTATCGCTGTCATTTATTTCTCAGAACTATGCTACACTGAAGGTGTCCAGTGAATGTTTAACATGGCAGCAGCTACACTTTGACCGTAGTTTTGTTTGGCATACCAGTAGTTAGTCTTCATCTGAAGCATATGTTGCATAATTCGCATATTAATATATTGTCTGTACATTGTGTACATTGTGCTTGCAAATTTTTACTTCTGGTCAGTTCAGTTTTCGACAGCAAATCAGCCTTCAGAAGGTGATGCTTGAGCTAGTTAGGCCTAATGTATCAAATTGTTTGGCCATCATGATTTGAGAGACATTAGAAAATTGCTGTATAGCCTGAGTGATGTCTTTTCAGTGGGAAAAAGTAACGAGTTTTGCCCTTCCACAGCTGTGAAATTTTTCAACCAATTTTTCTGAGAAAATTTATGTAACCCAGTGAGTGACATCTCAACATTGTGAGCAGTTAATTTCAGTGTCAGTTTGTTTGGTAGATATTGTGTTCGGAAAATAACTGAGTTCGGACGTATAAGCCTACTGTAAGAATTCAACTAGTGGCGCATGACAGGGTGTCGTTAATTTTAGCTTTGTCAGAAAATTGTCTCGTTGTCAGAAAATTTTCTCTAAAAATACTCAATTTGCAGCTGAAAATCCCCCAATTCGGTGGAATTACTTAGGGGAAAAAGTGAAATTTGGAGCAGCCATAATGTGTCACCTCTGTCGGAAAATTGCAACTTCTGCCCACCCCACTTTACGCGCGAGAGCTAGCATAGCTATAGCGCATATTAGCTATGGTAATTCTGTTTTGGTGTCTGTCTTGGTGTCCGTCTGTCACGACCCGGTACCGTTCCAAGATCTGGTGGGATAGAGACTTTGGGTTTTCACCATATGATAGCTTGGTGTCTCTAGTATTTTGTGACAGAAATGTTATGCTGCTGGGTGAAGGGGGTTACCACGAACGAGGGGACGAGAGAGGGGCACCCACCCTAAAAAGGCGTTATTTTACCGTTATTGGCTCGTCTAACGTGAAAATGGTTGCAGATGGCCTAGGCACAGACATGCTGCTGCACTGGTGACGAGCTTCTTAGGAATGTCAACATCAATGACCTTGAATGACCTTGAACCTTGAAATTTTTTGCGACTTTGGGCTGCGACACGCATTTCAAGAGTGAATTGTGCCAAAATGGCTGGAGATAGACCAAGACAATCTGTGTATGAAATTTTCAGCACTGAATGTAGATTTTAGCAATCAAGTCTGGACCCTCTAGTTCAAGGAGGCCTGTGCACACAGGTGTCAAAGAGGGGTAGATCTACGCATCTAAAGAGTGGCTATTTATCCGCTGTTGGCGTGAAAATGGTTACAGATAGGCACAGACTTGCTGCGACGAGCTTCTTAAGATAATCAACATTGATGACCTTGAATGATCCTGAACACTAAGATAGGTATTTCTAGTGATTTTTTGGCGATTTTTGGCTGCAAAAGAGTGAATTGCGACAAAATGGACGGAGATAGACCAAGATTACGTGCGAACAAAAACTACTATAGGCTCTCGCGCGTCTCATGAGCAGTAGTTCAGATTTTTTGTTTATCCCACGACGCCGCTGGTCATGACTAGTAACAGCTGTTTGAGAATGGACATTTTCAATTAGCTGCCACATACGATTACAGTGCACTTTCACTAAGGAAATCAAAATCAGTATAAACAGCATTTTCAGTTATATTAGCGCATATACACGGCTTATAGACGAGCAAACAAGACAGTGATGTCAAGAATGAAAACGCTTCTACAATACATAATAACTATACTGCAGTTTAGTATCACCAACAAATATTTACACTAACAGTGAGTAGTGATCGAACACGCTGCAGAGTAGAATTCATATACAGTAATAGCAGTATAATATAATATACGGATAAATGATGCAGTCAGACGCAGTAATAATCTGAAATTCAAACTAGCAACGATCAAGAGATCTCAACCCTCCGCCGAGAATGCTGTTGACACCTGGCGAATACTGATGATTTAATAAAGATCCGGATCGCCACCAAAATGTAATCAACGCAATCACTCCGGGAAATTTTATAAAAAAAATCTGCTCATAATTTCTAAGTAACCCATCGAAAAAGAATCGGTCGACTTGACCCAAGCACTTCACCTTCTTCCCTTCTTACAGGGGGGGGGAGGTAATGATGAACTGCAGGCGATTACAATCAGATACAGCGGCGGCAGAACCGGAGGGGAGGGGCAAGAGGCATGTCCCCCACTTTTCAACAGTATTCACTTTTGTTCTCTCCGCTTTTTACCCGGGATTGCCCGTAGTACCGGTCAGACTGCAGATTTTAAAATAGCTTCCACCGCTACTGATCAGATACCGCTCGAATGAGACGTTATTTTACATGCTACATCGTCTTGAGAGACCAGTTTTATCCAGGGCTTAATTTCTGCCGGTATGTCAGGTACGGCTTACCGGCAGTTCTTGTCACAACCACGATGCGTTGCTCTGGGTGAGTTCGCAAATTTTAACTATTTTTTTAATAAACGATAGTCACTAATTCTGGAACTATGCTGCGTAGCCTATCGTCAGACGGTGGCGACGGAGAGTAACGGCGTTTGTCGATGTCGACCGATGGCGGCCAGCTCGGCGGCCAGACCCCGGTGATGCTGAGTCCCTCCCCCACGCCCTGGCGGTGACCCGCCCCGCGCACACCGCTTCATCTGTTTCACTGCCTCGCGCTGACGCCGCTCGGCCACGTGCTGACGGCGCTGGTCACGTGTCCAGTAGCGACCAATCAGCGCCGGCTGCTCGGCGTCCGTGTCGTCAGTGGTCGTGCTGGCAGGGTCGACGGGCACACAGGTCCACCTGCGGGCACAGCGCGCGGACCTCACAGGCCGACGCGTCACGTACCGAGACCCGTCCGAACGTTTACGCACGACCCACTCCAGCCTATCGGCGGAGGACACCCCGGCGGGCTTCATTCCTTGGGGGTCCGGGACGGGGGCCCCAGCGGGGTTCATCCCCGAGTCCTGGGGATCTGAAAACGGGCGATGGACGGTTACGGAGGCCGCAGTGGCGGGGTTTATCCTGGAGCCCCGTGGGTCGGTGGACGTGCGAGGAGTTACGGAGGCCCCGTGGTTAATCCCCAAGTCCTGGGGGTCAGACGGCTTTCGGACCACCCTCTCCAGCTTAGCGGCGAGGCTCGTCTCTGTGCCACGAGAGTCTGAAGGGTGACCGCCGTCAATCTCGACGGGGCCCGAATCGACGCAGGCGGATGGAGACACCACCCCAACGCCACTAGCGGGGCCGAAGACCTTCCCCTGTCGGCCGGCGAGCTGTTGTCGGAACAGTTTCTGCTGGACGGCGATCGTGTGACGCAGGTTGGCGCGGTTGGTGTACATCACGCGGGGGCAAACCTCAGCCGCGGCAGGCGTCTGGACAGACATCCCCTCCGTCTGTGTACATCGACTGACGCTGCCCGGGCAAAGTTGATCGACTGGACCACAATATCTGCCATCCGACGGGGGACCTAACCCCTCGTCGCCCGGACGATACACGTCGCAAGGTAGTGTGGCGACAGATTCCGGGAGAGGTGGACAACGACGACGATGATCGAGCGATTCCACACAACATCCGCTGTCATTCAACATCGTAGCCAATGGACCTAACAACTGTTCTTCGGCTACAACTAAGTCCGCTGCAGCCTTTCGAACCGATGACGAAGCGATCGTATGACTTTCGAGCGCTGCTGTCCCATCTCGTCGCAGTGGTGAGATTAGCGACCAATGTTCATCAAGGCTGCCACTGGCGAAGTCGTCGACTTTTTGAATTGGTGGCAATGGTCGCACTGACGCTGTAGTTGAATCGTCAAGGGTGACGTCCGTTTTACCTCGAGTCGTCCAGATACGGGGATGACACCCCTCCGCATTCCCCACTCCTACTCGGCCATCATCCACAGCGGTAAAGTCTGCTGCCGCTTTTCGAAGTGGTAACGAAGCAATGTTGGATGACATCTGCGAAGCCCGTAGCCGTTCCTCGTCAAGGATAATGTCCTCCGTGGCCGGCAATGTCGAAGTCTCCGCCGGATCTGCCCGTACCAGAGCCGGTGGTAGAGCGGGTTCAGCACAGAGCCTCGTTCCCATCCTGGGCACTCGTCTGACCTGCGCGTTGTTACCGCAGACACTGACTGTCGCTGGAGTAGCAGCTCCAGAGCTTCTCCTGGCCGACTCGTCCAGACGCAGTCGCCCTAGCAGACAAAAAAAACATATCCATTGATTAATATGGTCAGATGGTATAGCTCTTCATGGAAAACCCATCTCAGGGCTACGGAGCATCACCTGCCATATGCGATCGCACACTGTTAACTGTTACTTTCCAGCTGGCACAGGTGAATGCACCTTGTCTAACCCTAGTCACACAGGCTGGTACGCGATTTACCTATCCTGGAGGGATAGAAGGCTAAAGTGACCGTGGTGTTGGTTATATACTGAAATGGTTTATCTGTCAGCAGACAGTCACCTATCCAAGTATTAACCACTTGATAGCAACCCATCCGGGACTCGAACCTTCAGCTCCACAATCGCAAGTCCAACGTCCTACAACGCTTTACAATCTCGGAAGTTGTATACATGTAGCTGATTGGCATGAGCTAACGATAACACAGCCCACTATGCAGCCATCCACTGGCCGCGTGAGCGAACAGTATTGGACCCGCAAGTTTGCAGCATAGCAGACACACCACCGCCCTCATCAGCCACACTAGCCTTCACCGTGTAGCCCGTAAACTACTACTCAATTTCCCATCTCGCTGAGAGTAGGAGGCTGAGTTGACCTAAACTCGCAGTAGGTTAGCAACTTTTTTCAACGGTGTCATGCACAACGAGTTTCGTGGTTACCTATGACGTGTTCGATGCTGGCGGTTGCTGCAGTAGCAGGCGGAGGTGGCGGTGAGGAGCGGTGAGGCCTGGCGCCGCCCCTGTGAGCTCTGGGCGGCGGCAGCGGCGGACGGCCGTCAGAGGGCGCCACTAGGCCCGGGTCCACCTCACGCTGCGACGGGTACTGGTGCTCGCTTGGAGCGAACAACTCCACTCCCGACGGCGGCGTCGTGGTGGGTGGTCTGATGATGTCACCGGAAGTGCTGGCTGTTGCCATGTTGAGCACAGACGCTGAAGGAGGACAGGTGGATTTCCTCGGGGGAGAATCGCTGCGCATACACAATGACAAACATAGCTATAGCTCATGAATAAATGTGACCAGTTTACAATCACTTGGCTCGATGATGCCTAGCATACACAGACGTAAATGAAGAATTCCTTCACTTACTTCTAACGTTATAAAGTTCAGCCCTGTCAGTGGTACCGGTATAGACAGGGATCCTAGGGTGCGCTGAGTGCGAAAATTAAAGATTTCGACCTATCGTGTACCTGCAAAAATCTCGAGAATACAGCAGCAAGCATATTTTGGCCGGCGACTGTCGGATTTGCTGTTGAGAGAGAGGTCGTGTGTTCGACTCCAGTTCACTGCCGTGTAACAAAGTCGTTTAGTTCTGTATAAAACGTTTGAAATTTAAAGGCTGCACACAGCTTTTAATGGTAACCCATATCAGAGCTACGGAGCGTCAGTTGCCATAAACATGTTACCATGACACGAGTGAATGCCATACAGGCCGGTACTTGATTTATGCAGAGGGATGAAAACTGAGTTGATTTTAAGTAATAAGCACCTGATGGGCGATCCGATTAGGAGTCGAATCCACGACTTATTAATCGTCAGTCCAACGTCTTATAACCGTTACGATACCAAGCCACTTATAGAGGTTGAAAGACAGACGTACTTGGCGGAGCAGCCGGACGACGGTGAAGTGGCTGAATCGGTGTCTAACATCTCATGCTCCGAGCTCTCATCGTTTCGAAGACTGTCGTCAGTCGTTCGACTGATGCCGCTGTCTGCCTCCAGTTCACGGCCTCGTCCTACGCCGCTGCACGTGTCCGTCATGTTGTCTTCCTCCTCGTCTATGCATTCCTACATGTACACACACAAAACAGTTAAACATACTTGACCATAGTTTGAGAAATCGCGACTCTGGTTTTTTTCAAATTGGTTAAAATTCGCGAATTCTATACACTTTCTTAAATTCCGAAAATTCGTTTGATCATTATGGGGCTAAAGAACGATTCGAGACGTCGAAAACCCCTAAATCGAGAAGCCAAATGTGCCAACGGGAGAAATATAAGGAGGCGAATCGCTCTGAGAAGACAGGAGTTTAGCGGAGCGTAGTAAACTCCCCTATCGAGATCCGGGTCAGTTACGAATGGCTGGCTGCTTGCTGCTGCAAGATCACTTGCGGGTGCAGGCAGAGCTGCCGTGGATATGGATATTCCCACAAAAATTCCCATGGGTATATGGGATCAGTATGGGGTTTGAAAGCCAATGCCCACGACAATCCCGGGTCGCGGGAGCTGCAGAACAGAAAGCGCTCGTGATAACGTACATACTGGGCATACCAGTGTTCTGACGGCGGAGATGAGTGTGGACTGATGATGTCGGCAGTGTCTGAACAACGACGACGGAAGATCCATCAGAGAACGCTCGCCGAAATCACCAGCATCATAGCCACAAGACTCCATCTACAAGCACCAACGTAATTTGACTATAAGCAGAATCACTCATCGACGCTGGCACCTGGTGAATCACGAATTAATTTGATTCCTAAGTCTGAAGCAGTTGCAAGTTTTGGCTGGCAAGGGGATGAATAATGGGCAAACAAGTGCACAGCACGAACGCCGGTTTTTACCCGCAAAAGCAGCTAGGGGTCCACGGATCCACGGGTGGATCAGTCAAAAACGGTGCAAGCTACGATCACCAAATCTTCACCGTCGCCTGCCTGAAAGACTCTAGTTTCAGGAACCGTAAAGCTTTTCCATAAATTCGAAGGGGATCACCCCGAACGAAGGCGCTAAATGAGAGGGGGTAGACAAAATTTGTGATTTTTGGCCAATAAGTCGCTGTATCTCAGTAACGGTGCGAGATAGGGCCTAGGTTACAATTAATCACTAATAGGAAGTCGTACACTGGCTCTCGATTGGCGCCGAATTCAATGACCTTGAATGACCCTGAAC
>Ga0209671_1003490_pt1 | contig 15149 bp, 8 predicted proteins | sample WorMetHERISLAND2_2_FD_187401 | JGI IMG/M metagenome (GOLD analysis project Ga0209671, IMG submission 187401) | Marine gutless worms symbiont microbial communities from Max Planck institute for Marine Microbiology, Germany - Olavius geniculatus... | ecosystem: Host-associated > Annelida >... | reverse complement strand
TGTTTCATACAGGAAAGTGGCTGAGTAAGAGTTTCGCTGCTGATGCGGCGACGACGATGACGACAGTTGAAATGCTGAACGACCGTGAATACGACAAACTGATGGCGGCGGACGATGGCAGATTACTCGTAACTTCTGTTCTTGTCAGTCTGTTACTTGACTTGTGACTTGACTTTGACGACTTCTGCAAACAGCCACATGCAAGATCGCAGATAAGACAAGCGAAAATGCAGTGATGTGATGCCTCGAGGCTGCAGTGCCTCGCCTCGAGGCAGATTTTTACTGCCTTGGTCTTGGTCCTGGTCTTGGACTTTGGTGCCTTGGCTTTAGCCTTGGTCTTAAAGGTTGATGTCTTGGCCTTGGACTCGGTCTTGGAAATTAATGTCTTGGTCTTGGTCTTGTCACGAGACCGAGACCAAGACACTAACCTTCAAGGCAAAGTTCCGGCATTCGGTGCTGTTGTACAAGCATGCCTAGCCTGCAGCAAGTTTACCACCTAGTGCTCTGCCTGATCTCAAACTGTCGAAATACATTTTTGCCGTAAATTGTGACGATTGCAAAGACACAAAACTTTTCTCTGACATAGAATACAGTTGCTTTATATTGCTATTTTCTCGTCTCTTCAGTGTTCCTGCTACATCGGCGTTTGTAGAACGAGTTTTCTCACTGCAGGGCAGCATTATAAAGCGCCCACACCGTTCAAAGATGTCCTGAAGACTCTGTGCTTGAGAATCTGTTGTTTCTAAGATGCAACATGCAAAATTTGTAAATGCAGTTGATTAAGTTGATATGGACTATTAAACTTGCATGGCATAATGTAAAGATTAGACTGATGTTGAGTGGGCTGGATTAGGCCTATTAGATTATTGAGATTTTTTTGTCTTAATAGAAGATTCTACATCTTAGCGGTATGTTTTGCAGTGTGCTTATTCGGACCTAGGCCTAAGTGTTCTATTCAGTATTCAGTGCATTAAATGCCTTGGTCTTGGTCTTGAGAGTTGTTGCCTTGGTCCCATCACTGCAAAAATGTCGGCCCATTGTCGACCAGGAAATAGCAACTGGGTCGAGCGAAACCGGTTGCGCCGCCTGGCGACCGTCGATGAATCGGTGTAGGCTTAACGTTACAGAAAACTCTTGAATAAGGCCCTGTAGATCGCGATATTTACAGACAGCTAAAATATTAGCCGCGTTACGATCAAAACATGTTTATTCTCTTAAAGGCTTTTGATACGGAAAAAGCTGTGGAATTTAACTCGTTACTGTTGTCATAATTTGGCTGACGAGACCGAAGAAAAATATCGCAAGAAAAACACCACTGCTAAGGTGGAAAAAATTGTTTCAAGTAAGCGCGTTCGCTGCCTATTTATAACTCTACCATTTTCTGGTGGATCATCAATTCGTTTGCTCGTTAACAGACTCACGCAGGTTACAGGCATTCTACATGACATGCCAAAGACGTATTCTTGGTGTTAGGTGGAATGACTGCGTCACCAACAGGGCTGTAGCTGACAGTACGAATCTGCCAAGCATACTCAGTACCATCGCCGCTCGTCGTCATTCCTTTTTCGGCCATACTCGCTGTCTGCCCACCAACACACCAGCACATAAGGCCCTGAAGCTTGCAGTGGATTCGGAGACATACCGCACCACGACTGGAATCGCCCCGCTGGTAGACTACGGACTACATGGATGAGTCAGATTGTTCGGGACACCGGACTCACTGCTGCCGACGCATGGGCTCTTGCTGACGACCGGTCAACGTGGAGGGCGCTACGACCCACAGCCGGTTACGCGCAGCAGTGAGTGAGTGCGTGAGTTATACGTTGGATAGCGTTTGATACGTCTAACCACAGGCTGTTGAACAGCAAACTATTACCGGTATACCGTCAGGTCGAGCTTGGGCACAAGCTGTGTCGTCATCTGTCTGCCACGTATGTATTGTGGCTAAACGGTACGCACTGCTGGAAAACTGTCTAAACAAGTAGGGTTGCTCGACGGCTACCCTGGGGTACCAAGTCGGGCCACCCCTTCATTTCCCCCAAACGAGGGTACTGACAAAATACACCTGCATTGCGAATCGTGGCCAAATTGCTTCAGATAGCGGCATGGCTACTTTACCGGCGCTTTGTCTCGTATCCTGCTGGACACCTTGGCAAGATAGGCCTAAATGCCAGATGGCTATTGCCTATAGTGCTATGAATTCAGGCTTTTATCACATTTTCGTTTTTATAACTAACTGCATGTTTTAGTAGGCCTATAGGCCTAATGTTTCTTGTACATTGCGGCGCCCTTGTGCTGCGTATACGAAGCGCCATAGCAAACGACAGGCCTATGATATGATGAGGACTGAAGGTGTACCGTTGAAACCCCTATAGCAAAGTCTGTCCACGGGCCAATAGACCCAAGTGTTTACTGTTAACTCACATCAGTTGTTACAGAATCGGAAGAGCGGTGGTGGTGATGATGTTGTCTTGGGGGGCACCTGTAGCTGACGTCAGCTGACACGTCGACCAGCACGGGCGTCATCTGCGCCGGTCGCTCGCCGCACCAAGCCCTCACATTGCTTCTCACACACGACTCCAGCTGCCTTACGTAGCAGCCACAGATGTAAAAAAACGTTCCAGAAAAGTAAAAGAAAAGTTTTCAAAACGTTGCACAAAAAGTTGGCCCATAATTGGTTCAATCTCTTGCCTAATGCCTAATGCTGTAGGTGCAGTATACCCGGAACTATAGTCTAGACAAAAAAAAACTTTGCTTAATTGCAATTCAACCATGTAATCGTAACACCATAGCACTATACTAACCAAATATACTAGATAAAAAAAACTTTTTATTTAGTATTTTTGGACTAACTAAGTATAATCCCATCACTATGACCTATTAATTCATTTCTGTGATTTAAAAAGTGATTCGCCAAGTTCTCAATGGCATTCTTAATGCACGTTCTTAGTAAAAAAACGTTCAGGAAATAAAAAAACGTTAAAACGTTAAAAAATGTGACAAAAACAAAAACACGTAAAAATGTTTTACATCTATATCTGTAACGCCCGGATTTAATCCACTATGCTGAATACCTGGTTCAAAACCTACCTATTTGAAAACTACAGGAACTCGGTCCGCAGTCCCATACACATTTGTCAGTGTTCGACTTAAGCCAGTAGTCAACTACTTTTCACGTCCAGTTTTTCTGCAAAAATTATTTAAGAGAACTTCGTCAGCTGTATTCTTTTAGCTGTCTTGATTATATACTCCACTGTAAACCGCCAAACTACGACTTCTGCGTTTCACAAGGTAGTGTAGCAACAGGATTATGAAATGTACGTAAAACTACAGTCTACAGAAGTTTTTTTCGTGATGTTGCCTGCCAAAAATTACCAAAGTCGGCAAATGTCTCACGGAGTTTAAAGACACAGTGCATGTAGATTTATACGTACTGGCAGTAAGTCCTGACGGCCGAATGGTGGTTCTGTCTGGCGTGGTGCTCGTAACTGGAGGCCGAAGCCACGAATCGCTCGTAGCAAATGTCTACTGCTCGGCGCTGACCGTACAAACAGTTCTGAGCCATCGCGTATTCTGCACAGCCAGTCCATCACAATCCGATCTACGTGTATGTTCTATCAGGCCCTTTTAACCCCCTTGAATCGAATCGTGGTTTATTCAAAAAATATAAAAATATTAAACCAAAAGAATAAAAAAGGCCACCTGACTTTGGCCACGTTCCCTTTTTCTTAAAATCGTTAATTGTTGTTACTTACTCTTGCGTAGGCATAGCCAGAAATTGGAGTCACAACACGACACGACAGCCGAAACTGACTGCAACAAGCAACAAGGGCCAAAAATTGTGGCCGAAAGCCAAAAACAAAGCTAGGTGAACTTACTGGGGAGAAGCCTGTCGCCGAGGCGCAGCCCCGGAAGCAAACGATTCTTTGGGCATGAACCCCCCTAAAAATGCATACATTTAGTATAAATTTTACTAGTTTTACTGCAGAAATGCACTGCATATGCTAGGCAAAAAACGACTTTGGCATCTTGGAGGGCCATGGCCCCTTTGTCCCCCCCCTAAATCCGCCTATGATAACGACCTTTTATATAGTTTAACGAAAATGAAAGATTTCCACACCGGTTATTTCTGCCCAGCGGAACGCTCGCATCAATTTTGCTTATCTGTTTTTTTTTACTTTCGACACTCGACAGACGGACGGACAAACAGACGGGAAAAACGCGTAATGCGGCTTATAGGACGGCCGCATGATAACTTGGACTACCATCTTGATATCTACTGTGAGGCATAAAAAACGCACGAATTTTTTTACCATAACTTGAAGAAGGGTGATCCAATTTTAATAATTTTTTTGGCACGCACATTCACGACACAATTGGCCATCAAACGGCCATTCAGTTTTCCACCTCACCCAACATCTGCTTCTGCATTACCTGCTGTAAAAAGAATACACAAATGTGCATTAAAATAAACAAAAACTTTATAAAATTTCATCTTTCCGGATATGTGGCCACCAACAGCCAATTTGTAGCCAGCTCCTCTGTATCTTTACACACCTTTAGTTTTATGGCGCTTTATAAGTTCGTTTTTTAACTTTAACTCAACTTAATCAGTTACAAAGTTTGTGCAGCATCACGTCTATTAAACAGGCCTAACATTCAGGAATATTGATAAATTCAAGAAGCAATATTGGTGAAGTCTGGATTGGTCTGAAGCAGAACCTTATCGACGCTGCTATCAACGAATGGAGAAAGTGTCTCCGAGCCGAGCCCATGTTCGTCGGCCAACATTTTAAACATTTTTGTAGACAGTTAAAATGGACAATTAGATAAACTATCAGCTAAAACGATAGAAATATGGACAAAATGTGTGTTTTGTGTGTGTGTGTGTTTTTTTGATTAAGCAATAATAGGCCTACAAGTGGTTAAAAATGCAATATTTTGTTCGTTTTGTTTCCCCAGGTAGTGCAGAATCACACAGTGGGTGAGGTGAGAAACTAAACAGACATTTGATGGCCAGTTGTATCTGAAATATTCGTACTAAAACTTATTAAAATTGGATCACTTTTCTTCAAATTATGATGAAAAAATTGGTGTGTTTTTGTGCCTCGCTTGCAGTGTAGCTATACGTTAGGCCTATACGTTCGACATGCTCAAGACGTTAAAACGTTTAAAAAGTCTTCAAAACGTTTCAAAACTTCTTTATTTTAAATGTAACCGCGGCCTAATGTAAAAAACTGACCTTCGATGAAGTGATGGCGGGTGCACATGTTGAAGACGGCGATGTATGGACGCACGACGTCCTCCATCGTTTGATGTTTGGACCGCGGACAGACTACACGTATCACTCGCACGCACTCCAACGACAGCCGGAACTGACTGCAACACGCAAGCAAGTACAGGCACATAATGTAAGCAAAACGTAAATAATTCATACTTGGCATTCGTTAAGGCGCGTACGCAACGACGTAACTGCACTGAACTGACACGGTTGCCGAACTGACCAATAAGCAAGCGGTAATGCATTACCGTAGGCGCCGTCTAACGGCGTCGGTGGCCTATACGTGAAGTACCCTATATGTACGCGTCAACCAATGCCAATAAGCTCGCCCTGCTTGCCCGTTGGTCAGGTAAAAATAAATAAAGATGCCATGCCCCAACTGGGGCTTAGGTGGGATGTTCATCTCCCTTTCTATGGCCGTTGCGCCCGTAGGTGGATAAAACACTTAAGTCCATGACACATGGCCAGTGCGACGCTAGACCTACGGTTACCTTCCCAGTCCCACAGCGTCACCACCCTTTGGCCAGTAACAAATGCTTAGTGAACTACAGAGGCACATGTGTGTGCCCAACTTGCCCAAGGTTGTTACATGCAGTGCCCCGGCTCGGAATCGAACCTATACAACCTCAGGGTTACAAGTTTGGTACGTTACTGTTACACCACCGAAATGTCGCTCATTGGTCAGTTGGTCAAAAACTAAACCGTGTCAGTTCAGTTCAGTTCAGTTACGTCGCTTTGTACGCGCGTTTACATTACGTGAATTAACAATTTCAAAACATCGCTGTGTATAGGACAGGAGAGACAGATGGACAAACTAAAGTCGGACGCACATTTTAGCTCGTTCGTCCAAAGTCACCTGTAAAATTTCTTGCAGTCCAACTTTCATCTCCGCTATAGGGGCTAAGTCATGACGGGCGATGAACTAGAAACGTCGTGCCGCCATCAGAAAGGGAAGCTTAAAATAACGTTTTCACTTTTCAGGCAGCCGAGTTTGGCCGTAATGCGCCATGCAAAATTTAGGCACCCCTCTTTTGGAAGAATATGCTGTCAATAATAACCACGCCGCGCTAACTGAGGCCGTTTGGCCGAAATTCGCAGTGCAAGTATTTGGGGTGAGTCAGCACCCCCGTTTAGAAGAAATGGCGGAAATGTAGGTGGTCCGACTTGGCACCACAGGGTAGCCGTCAGACAACCCTAAATTTACTTGTTCAGAAAGTTTTCCGATAACACATACCGTTTAGCCACAATACCCAATTTCCATTACAATAGAATACATATTAAAGTAAAAAAAAATGCCAATGGCACCGCAGCTAATTTTACAGTCTGTGGAAAAGAGGAAAAGAACAACTGAACAATTGCAAATTGTCCAAAGAGTGTGCCAGTGAATGAATATTAAAAATCAGTTAATATTTGTCAAAGATATGGACAATTACAAAGTGGGACGTTTTTTTGAGACACAGTGTAGTCCAAATATCCCGCAACGACGCCACTGATTATATCACCGAACACTTTGGCCTCTAACCCTTCTAATTCATTTGAACTAATTCCCACACTAATTACTGGCAATTTCTCATATAAATACTCGATTTATGAAGCCTTAATTTTAACATAATTTTGATGTCTCAACCACGACTGCCATTGTCTCAACCAGTACAGACTCGGGGTTGGTTGAGACATTAGGGTACTTGTTATTTTTCGTACTTTTTAACAAAACAAAACAGATTTTTGTTACTCAGACTTATTACTTTTGTTGCTAAATGAATACAGTAATAGCAGAAACTAAATAAGTCATACTGAACGCAATACATTTTCAGATATGATCTTTGGACCAAAAGTGTCTCAACCAACCCCGGTCTCTTCTAGGGTTAGCTATTTCAGGGATTTATGTGACGATAATGCACATCGAAACTAAGCGTAGGCCCTATAATATTGGCGATAAATTCGACGCTGCTGCAGGCAAGTACAAAACTTGCCGACCGACGATCCGTGATGCCCTCTTGCTACGGTTGAGGTCGTCAGTTATGCGGCTGCCGTCGTGTCTCTGCGGCGGTACGAGAATGCTCGTCGAACAGCCGCAAAACACGGCTTTAGCTAGTACCTACGTGCACCGTTGGGTGATCGTACGTACCGGCTAAGGCCGTCCCAGATAGGTAGACCTAAATAGCCGGCCCAGGTAGTATACCAGATTCATTCATTCATTCATTCATTTTATTCTTTAAAAAAAGCTGACAAACGCAGCTTCTGAAAAATATAGTCAGTAACTAAGTAAAGCAAATCTGACATAGGCCTAGTTTGCAAAGATGTACACATCTTGCCGTATCAATAGCTGCTGGGCTATTAGTACGGCGGCCGGATAAATATCCTGTACCGAAATGTTATGTATATCATTGTGTAGTGGTGTTTTTAGTATAAATGCACGTGCATGTTTTATATAGGAAAATGTGGGGGGAATGGAGGCTTGCTTTTTTCTTCACTATAAACTTAGACCTACTTACTGGCAGAGAGCTCTGAGGTTTTCGACGTCGACGCCGGCAAGGAAGTGTGTCTCCGAGCGTCGTAGCGCCGCCAAGTGACTGTTGTGATCAGCCAGACACTGGCGCGTGGCTCCGCCCACATCACGTGGACATGACGTCACACGACCGTCACACAAACACGTCACGAACGCTGTACAACACATCGCACACACCGCGCGACTGTTAGGCCCTTATCTGTAAAAATTAGAATTAGGGTTAGGGATAGGGATAGGGTTAGCCTTATTATGGTTAAGATTTAAGTTATGATTAGGATTAATGATAGCTTTTACAGGTTAGGGCTTTTACAGATAACGGTCCCATAATTTTTTTTCACATAAGGGCTAAAGGCCTCACACACGACATGTTTATCTGTTGCTTTGTTAGAAGGATTGCACAAAAAGTCAGATTTGGGTGAAATATTCAGGGAAGGTTAGACTTAGCCCAAGTTAGAAAAACAGAGATGTAGAGATTTTTGTAGTGATCTGGATCAGTGTCTGGATCCAAAATATGGCTGCAGGATTCTTTAGGGGCCTATTGCCAGATAGGCCAAATCTCCGAGCAGTCTCGTGTTGCTACCTGACGACCTCAACGGAAAAAATAGCACAACGTTGGTAGGGGTTGGCGCTCTCCGAGTGCCCTTCTGGTCTTTTATTGCAATCGCATACTCAGACACTACAAAGGTCGTACAAATGTCAAGCTGCATGACAGCACTGTGCAATGAAATAATGTGTTAGAGGGTTGAAAAAACAGTTGGGTGTTCAACCCCCACTTCCCTCTGACAATTCAAACACTGTTGGCGAAATCGCGAAGTAGGCCTATCCACTAATTTCGCCCAGTGTTTTTATCAAGGTCTTTGTGTTCGAAGACAAGGCCAAGGACATGGACATGGAACGAAGGCCAAGGCCAAAAAACTCGAAGCCAAAACCAAGGATGTCCAAATGCCACTATTACAGCGACACGTTACCGTCAGTTGGGGTGACTTTAATAGGATTTTGAACATTTTGAACGTCAGTGGTAGCATCATACTACTGGAATAAACCAACAATGCTAAAATATCAGACAAACAAAAAAACTGACATATTGTGACTCTTGCAATTCCAGACTGAGCAGGTTTTAACTTTTTTGACAAACTTTTCATTATGCTGTATTTATATACAACTTTAAAGTTTTATAATTGTTCAGTGATAGGCCTAATGTTAATAATAATGTTGTGTTGGTTTCGACAGTTGTCGAATATGGTCGTGTCCATAAATTACACACAGAATAGGCCGAAAATATTGAACCCTGTGGGATGCCACTAAGAATATCAGACCAATGTGACATAACTGAGTGAACTCCGTGCAATTACTATCATCACAAGTTTCGGTATGACAACAGCTAAATAATGTACAACATCTTTTCAGCTTTGTGTTCAAACTGTCGGTAATAAATTAGTTGTGAATAATAAATAGAATTTAACCAAAGTCATCGGTATTATGGCCGATGATTTTATCTCAGGGCCAAGGACAAAAACAAGGGCTTGCGACCCGAGGACAAGGACACAGCTCTTTGTCGATATGAGGACAAGTCATCGAGGACATGCGCACCGTCACTGATATCCGATCTTCGCTGACCAACAACGGCACACGTCAAAACAGTGCAGAAAGAAAGCATAAATGTAAAAAAACGTTCTAAAAAATTAAAAAAAACGTTTAAAAACGTTGGATAAAAAACGTTGGCCATAATTTGTTCAGCTTCTTGCCTAATGCCTAATGTTGTAAGTGCAGTATACCTGGAATTATAGTTTAGATAGAGAGAACTTCATTTAATTTCAATGTAGCAGTGATGTCATAAGACCATAGCATTAAACTAACTAAATATACTGGTTAACAAAACTTTTTATTTAGTATGTTTGGACTAGCTAAGTAAACTACATCACTGTGATCTACTAATTTATTTCTGTGGTCCCAAAAGTGCTTCACAAAGCCTTTAATGGGGTTTTCAATACACGTTTTTTAAAAAAATTAAAAAACGTTGAGCAAAATAAAAAACGTTAAAAAACGTAAAAAACGTGGCAAGAATAAAAAAACGCAAAAAACGTTTTTTTACATCTATAAAAGAAAGCAAGCACATAGAACCCTATCGACTAGAGCAGTGCATGCAACAGTTTATCGCATCATTTCGTGTAGGCCTATACGACCCATCGAACATGCGCAAGCCAATTTGCTGTCGGTAGGCCTAGCTACGATTGGTGATGTCACGTACAACTGTATTTTTCGAAGTTCTGTCTAACGTGTTTCAGCGAGTCATTATAAGACTAGGTATATTTTATCCGTTTTGGAATGTTTGTATATTTTAGAAAAGAATAATTAATATTCTTGTAAATGTGAAAATCTCCGTGAGCATCTCTGGAGATTTCTGTAAGTTTGAACACTCCTGCTGCTGATTGTTATTGCTGTTTTCATTAACATATAGTTAGATTAAATCAAGACATTTTTCTTCTCACACGATATCGCTAAACACGTTCGCAACGGGACACAGAATAGTTTAATCTTTACGGTTTAACAGAAACCTACAGTTTGATCTATGACAGAAAATCAGGCTACAGTTTATTACACTGTTTACTCAAAATAATGATAGGCCTACTCACTGGTTTTCACAAACTGGCGAGTTTACCGCAATAAGGGTTAATTTGGTTATCTTGTCGCAGCACTAGCAATGTAGAGTCAATTTTGGACGATCGATTTGATTGATTCCACCAGTAACGAGTCGCTGTCAATCCGTCTATCGCTGCTGGTCAAACAGTTCTTGGACCGCGCTGCAACTTGCAAGAGGTCAAACAGTTATCCGCGAACACGTCTGACCCTGACCGTTACATATCAACCGTCGCAATGTTTACGTAGGCGAATCCACCGGAAAGTATAGGCTATTTGGCATCCAAACATTTTCTAAAACCCATAGGCCTAAGCTTAGCCTACAGCCTATACCGTGTTTTCATGATTTCTGGCGCACTGCATGCAGTTATGCTGAGGGCTTATGGCACGATTGTCGTCTATCTGTCCGTCTGTCACGGATGTATTGTGCTAAACGGTGCGAGATAGGGCCAATGTTGCTCACTTATTTTTTAGGAAGTCGCATATTGGCTTTCAAATGACATGCAAATCATTGACCTAGACCTTGAAGGTCAGTACTGCAACAGGAACTGTATAGGATGTAGCGCATGTTCCCCAGCGACAGCTGGGCTTTCTTGTGCTGTTTGTGTAGCCTATAATTATGATTAATTATCACCAAAGAAAATGCTCAGTCAACGTCTTAGCCTATAGCGCGCCCGCGAACGATCCTTTGCAAAACATCCGCCCAGAAAACGTCAACGAGTTATGTGTTTATAGCTGCAGCGACGAAGACGACTGTTGCCAAAAAGCAGCAAACTATATACACGTTTAAGCCGTGTCCGTCCGCCTTCATTCTGTCTGCGAGTCTGTCTGTCCTATGGAATGTAAGTCTTATAGACAGATTGTTGCCATGACGTCCAATGCCAAATTGGTTCTGGGTTCGAATATCGACGAGCGAACTGCTGCAGTCAGTGAGTGAGTGTTCTTGACGGTACACCAGCACACGTCGACAGACGTGTTTTTGCGTGCCACAGAATTGTGAAGCAGCAATTTACGCCGAGACCTCCGACGCTGTTGTTCTAATGCTGAGCTGGTCATAAAAATCAAACCACAGTATTAGCCTATTATCCGCATCACCCATGCACATATCAGCCAGATCAGTGCACTCCCACGCACATACAAAATCCAGCCCACTTCGACGTCTTTGCCCTCTCTGTAGATTCAGTCGCGTTCACAGATTTATTTGCGTGACTAAGATTGAGCGTCCCCAAACTTTTCTCGAAGCGACCAAAGAACTTCTTCCGAATCTAAACCTAAAACGGATCTGTTCACAAAGACAGATACCGACTGACAACGATAGGCCTACATGCATATTAGATGACGGAGACAGTTAGTTATCAGTTATCAGAAGCAGCAGCAGCAACCGAAGTCATCGGATCGATCGTATTTGCCGGTTGTCATGCTGCAGCGACTGACGATGTAAACTCCGACGATCAACAGATAAAAACAAGTTCCGTCGTCAGATAGCCTACTGCATGCATCGAGACGAACGCGAAGCACGTATCGAAATTTGTTGCATCGAAAAAAAACTTTGTGTACATTACTCTGTGCTTCGTGGGGGAGAAATGCTCGTCAGCTATCGCCAGCGAAATCCTTCTCGTATTGCAAGTCAAATCAATCAAATTAAGTAAGCCTATTTCTTCCATAAAACTAGCTTACTGATGGAGCGCAATTGCACCATGTATACAAGAACGGGATATTCAAAGCAACAGATGCAGTCAATAACTGCAGTAACGGTGTGTTCATAGCGACAGAAATAAAATAAACTAAAATGAAATTACATATAATTCTGCTGTTTCAAGTGGTTTCATTTGAGTATACCTCATTGCGTTCGCTCTGTATACGCGCCGTGAAATTGAGAAAGCATGCAACAAGCGTTGCTGTTCGCTACAGTCTGACTCAGCGGTGGGCTATACCAAGACTGTCTAGACAGATCGACCTTTCCGGATAAAAATTCTACCGGAACTGATTATAGTGTAATTTCACGAAGCCGGATCAGAAGCCGGATCAGCAGGATCAGCAGCGCAGAACACAATGCATGGTGTCGCTGTATATCCATCGGCGTTTGTAAAACAATCACGTTGCAGCGGCTCAATGGCTTTGAGTTATCGCAGAATGATTAGCGATGAACGAATTAAACCGGCTGCTGCTGCTGCTGCTGCAATGATACGGACTCGTATCAGTAGTGTCTTCATCTGCTTAGTGTCTGAAGTCGAGAGATGCTCTGATACATCAGATCGCAACCAATCTTGTAGACTACAAGATTACGGTACGCCATGGTTGTGGTCTGAATTGGGACGAAGTGGTAAGCGAAGCTATGGGGAAAGGAGTAAACCTAACAGACTGATCGGGTAAATGAGTGCACAATAATAGGTTATTTCGGACTGAGGATTATTCGGACTTAACAGCATATTGTTTAATTAATCGAAGATCGTTCCAAACACTGAAAACTCTGTTGCCAATAACGTGCAAGTTTGCGTATGCAAATACAACGTTCCAACACTCAGATAAACTCAACCCAACCATTTATTCGTAGCTAAACGCAACATGCTTAAAATTGGGTTGATTATGGGGCCACTTTCTAAGTTTCTTCAAGTAGCATTCAGGTCGGACAAGGCCATTTTAGTCTTTGGATTGAATATCATTGTGGTTACAGGACGTTATGGCTACAAAAGCAGCTGCAGTCTGCCGTCAGACATGACCGACTCATCCTAACTGAAAAAAAGATCGAATAAAACTACCCGACCGTTCCTATACAATTGTAAACGATGTCTGGTTTGACATTATACATGTTCCTATTCGGCGTCATCAGCGTCATCGCCTTACGTCAGTGGCAGCTCGCTCTGGAACCGGAATATGCCGATGCCAACTGCAGCCGGATGAACTTTGACCCGGCTAAACCAAACTCTGCAACGGAGCATCAGTCACAGAACTCCCAGAGGAATAAACGATGAATAAATATATTACGCCAGTGACCAGTGACGCAGCCAAAAATTTCCCTGAAGGGAGCGGGAGACGGGAACGTAATTGACATAAACTCAGGGTGCAATTATCATCAACGGATCTCATTTTAACTTTTAACACGCTGTTTAAGTCAGAGACTGAAGCATCTGGATAGTTTGTGTGAAAGGGAAGGACAAAGTGGGTCCGACAGAGCTCATCAGGGCTTCAGGTTACAGAGTAGCCTACTCGTGGTCACAAACGTCGTCAACGATGGCACGGTACCTTAACAACAACGTATAGCTGTTGCAATTTTACGCTCGTACTTCGCTATATTGTCGATTCATAGCTGCAAACCAAAATAATAGCAATACACTTGACATGGCCCCACAAAACCAGATGTTTCTTCTGGCATACGACAGAAGTCTGCAGGCCAACCATGATTAGGGTGAAATGAATTGTCTCTTAACCACAAAACTGCGCTGTTTGTGAGTGGCTTTTGTAAGTTTATGGAAAAACAATTTTGCTCATTTAGTTCATGGTTACGCCACTGTTATTAATGTGCTAAATGTCGTCTCCTGCTTAACACGATTGTCATCCGCTTCTTTTACATTAGTACGTGTCAATCAGATGTCGAGGTCTACACAGTGTAAAGCGCACGCGTTCAACAGTATACTATCGCTAGAACCAAGGGCTTCTATCCCTATACCTGGTGGGTGCAATCTGCGTCCAGGGATAACGCATATATGGAAGGGAAGTAGGGAAAAAAGCAAAGAAAAATGGGCGGATGGCAGGGGGAGAAAAGGAGAGGAAGGAGCGTGAAATAAAAGGTATACTTGAGCCAGAAAATTGGGGAAAACTTGCGCCCGATTTTGATTCCCGATTTGGGGGGATTGAAGCCGACTAATATACAGCTGGAACACCAATGCAAAACCACAAAAAGATAAACCTTAAAATGGTAAACCATGCCCGCAGACCCCATTTGCAGGTGACTTGCTAATGCAATCTAATCTAGTCTCAATCAATTAGATAGGCTACTCGTAGCAGAAATAACCTGTTACGCGTCGGGTGGGAACGCAAGTCTCTCTGCGCACTTACTGGCGCCAGTTTCTTAACAATAAGCAAACAGCGTGATGGTCGCGGGACACGTGGCTTTTCCTAGCCGGACTTCTAGGAGGTAACGTTATACGGCCGGCTGGCTTACAGTTACAGTGTTACACATCTCACGGTGTGACGAAGGAAAGATGCAAGTGTCGTTGTTGCAAAGAAGCACATCAATCAGTCATGCAGACACGTAGCAGCAAGCGTCGGTCAGCTGTTGCAGCCTCTGAAGCACGAAGGCGAGAAAACATAAACTGAGTGAAGATCGTCCGTTATCTCGCTGCTTAATGTTCCACAAATTGTGACTTGAACGAACTTTCGTGCGGGCAACGGCGATGCCAAAGAAGAAACGGGGGACCACATGTCTTCCCAATTTTGGCTTGGCCTTCCCTTTGTAAGTAAAACGACAAGTAATTTGAGCAAAGCTCACAAGACGCGCGAAAGCCTATACCAGTTCCTGTTCGCAGGTAATCGTAGTCTATCTCCATCCATTTCACTCTTTTGCAGCCAAAAATCGCCAAAAAATCACGTTAAATCAAAATTTTTAGGGTTCAAGGTCATTCAAGGTCATCGACCTTGATAAATTTAAAAGCCTGTCACCAGTGCTTGTTATGATAAGCAGCATGTCTGTGCTTATCTGCAACCGTGTTCACGCTACACGAG
>Ga0209671_1003488_pt1 | contig 15151 bp, 8 predicted proteins | sample WorMetHERISLAND2_2_FD_187401 | JGI IMG/M metagenome (GOLD analysis project Ga0209671, IMG submission 187401) | Marine gutless worms symbiont microbial communities from Max Planck institute for Marine Microbiology, Germany - Olavius geniculatus... | ecosystem: Host-associated > Annelida >... | reverse complement strand
GAATATCACCAGGTCCACGTGACGTGGGAATGAACTACTGAGACTTTCGTCAGTCATCTCTGTATGATTTGTATTAGTTTTCGTTGCATTTTTCTATTCATTGACTGAGCGTTATTCACAAGATCACATCTCTGCCTGTGAACTTATGACAGCATCTAAATGACTTTGTGTGGCTCTTGGTCGTTGTTTTTTGTAATCGCTTTAGGTTATTGATTCATTGATGCATTTCTGCAATAACAACTGCAGATCTAGTGGCTTCATTTTTTACTAGCTGATGTTCAGGGGTCTAACTTACACAACTTACTAGGAATTTTCGTAATATCTTAGGTTCTTTCTAGGTTTAACAATTTACGATTTCTTACATATTTCCTCAGAAGTAATTTTCAAACGTTTTGCCTAAGTCATCTCATCAGCTGCTCTAAGTTTGTTGCATAACTTGTTCCTACGTTTTTCCTAGGACTTTTTGTAAATTGCATTTTGTTCCCAATCCTAAGGCATTTCTACATCAGACTGTCCTAGGTTTTCCTAGGAACAACCTAAGAAGTTTTGTAAATCAAGACCCCAGATGTGGACATATTTGTCACTGACGTCATTTGCTTGATTTTTCTTGGTTGCAGTGTTGAACTGTGCTTGTGAATGTGCTGTGGTATATCACTTGTTGCCATGTTGTTTTGTGCTTGTTTAATTTGCCCATTCTAGAGTTTTTCCGGAAACTTTGCCTCCAGCAGTACAGTACAGGAATTGTCCAAGAGGACCTGCTAGGAGCTTTGTTATACTGAAAACTTAACTAGTAGTATTTTAGATAAGAAGCATATCTTGAGGGTGGAATGGCAAAACATTCTATGATCTGTTGTCGATGACATTTCAGGAACACTGAGACAACTTTTTACATGATGCATTTTTTCGCATTTCCCCTGTATTTTTAATGTTCTTGTCAAGTTTGTTAATAACTGACATACATATTTGCTTGCTGTTTCATTTTGCAATGAGATAAATATTTAAGTAGCATTTTGAGGGGCTTTCTAGTTTGTTGTAGTTTTGCGATAGGCAACTGTAGATATGATGTTTTGCCATTCTGCTTTCGATCTGGTGCTTGTTGTCATGTGCTTACTTTGTGCATTTCCAACAGTTGAATTTTGCACTGTGGGCATTACTCTTGTTGCTAGTTTGTCTTGTTGCTACATATCTTCATGTGTACAGGGATGGGGTTTAGAACTTTCCTCGATCTCGAGGACAAAAAGTTGTGGCCTTGGTCTTGGCGTTGAGCTTGAAAATGCTGGCGTCGATCCATCCCTGCATGAGTGATGATGGAGGGATGGTGCATTAGTTAGCATCCCAGTTGTCCACGAATGCATCTGAAGTTGTAGTTTAGTGTTAGTGCTGCGTCACTGCCAAGCCGTGTAGGCCTGCTGTGGCTAGTTCAGTTTGATTCAGCCTATCAGCTGATGTCTTGAGCATATTTGCCGATTAATGTACCCTAGAGCATAAAGTTGGCTCAGCATTTCTGTTTCTTCAACCTAACCGATGTTATGGTTTTGTGTTGGACACACGATAACGAAGTCGTTGTTGACTTTTTGGTATTCAAGATGTGGCTGCTTTTTAGCGGTCATCTCTTGGTAGTTTGTTGATTTTTAAGATGTTAAGATGTTAAAATTATGTTGCTTAATTTTCATGTCATTTTTGTGGAGGTTTACAACACATACTGATTTACATGGTCGTTTCATAAATAAGTAAAAAGAAATAAATAATTGCACGTTTTCACTCTGCTGTTTGCTGTACATTTTTTATAAATCTTTCTCAGTTTTATGATACATAGGAGGAGTATAATTTGCATAGTTAGGATCTAATTATCTAGATGTAGGGCGGCAATTGAAGGTGGGGTCATTGGGGTGTGAGAAAGGGATGAGGAAGGATACCCCTCCCCACCAGGAAAGGGGTCTTAGGCTGTGCCCCTTCCCCAGAATTTTTTTTTATTTTGCGTGTAAAATGAAGTGTTTTGGTACATTTCTGGCACTATTTTTAGTAACTGAGCAGGACACGTGCCCCCAATACCCCCATGGCTTCGCCAGCGCACATATTTAGTGCGTAGGCCGACGACCAGACGTACCAAATAGGGTATTTGCCTATTTGCAGTCGTTAGAAGAACGCCGATTAGTTTGTCCCTGCAGCTATCGTCTTGGCTCGGGAGTCGTGACAATATGGTATTAAACGGCGACACGTATGATTGTCACGTCGATGAAGCGACGTAGCCGTGGGCTGCTTGTTGTATATTGTTTGTCTGTCTGACTCTGTCCCACACAACCGCACGTACCTACGTAGGCCCTTCGTCATTGCATTGCCGCCTTGTCGTGCGCGCAGCTGATCTACAGTACCCAACCGGTTCGGTCGCAGATGCTCGCGCTGACTAATCGCGTCAAAGTTTATTCCTTTCAATAACATGTTAAAGTATATATGCGTCAGAAAGAAGGAAACTAAAATGACACAATCGTCCTTTAGTTCCCGTACTTTATTTAGTAAGGCCTAAAATTGCTGTGCTTTCGTTTCGGTTGCACTGGCTGCAGTCTGGCGAGAAAGTAGAGCGACGGCGGCGAAAATAATTTTCTTAATTTTAAAGTCATGCCCTGTAAAAACACAATAACTCTTAAAAAAGAAAGTGACACACTGAATAGTACTCATAAAAAGAAACTGCAGAATAACGAAGATGCAAACTGGTTTTTAAGTACCGTTCATAGGCTTTCGGTATATGGTAGGCTATAACTTAATGCAAACAAAAAACTGCACCAACATTCTTGAAAGTCTAATAAACATTTCTGCAGGTTTTATGGACGGAACGTAATTTTCTTACGCATAAATAATGAAATATCTTTAATTCTTCAGTTGTGCAGTGTGCGATGGTCCTTCCTTGCATGTAGGCGCATAGCGAACTGGTTGGGTATAAGTGAGGGCAGTGGAACATGACTACGGCGGGTACTAACCAATCAAGTTACCTGTACGCTTACCGTGATTGTGTGTAAACAATGGATAGTACTTTGTACTTAAATTTAATCTGACGTTATAACATTTCACAATTATGGCTTTAGCAGCACTGTACACAAAGGTAAGCGTGTTACGTAGGCTTATCTGTTCTACCGTAATCGGTTATTTATTTTACTGTTATACAGGTCGATACGTTTTCTGGTAAACGTGCAGTTTAGCGGCCTAAACAAAATACACAGTCAACTTACTGCCTATACGGGCCAAAGCGTGCATGCGGTCAGTTAACCCTAACCCTAATCCTAACTCTAACCCTAACCCTAACTCTAAACCTAAGCCTAACCCTAAGCTTCGCCTGTATATAGGCAGTAAGTTGACTGTGTATTTTGTTTAGGCCACTAAACTGCATGTTTACCGCAGTTTGTTTTTAATGTGCTATCACAAAACTATATTTATATTATGATTGAAACAAGTAAAGATGTCTCCCTTACCAACTAGAACTGAAAATTCCCTGGCTTACATCATTCCAACTTCAAACTGTGATTACTATCTGCATTCATTTTTAAGAGCTGTGGGTGAATTGAATTTTCAGCCAGAACCTGTTGTTTAATTTAGTACTTTTGAGGCTTTCAGAAGTGTGCTGTCATCTGCCTAACCAGGACCCGAGTTCTTCATGTCACTACATGCAGTGAATTGAAGTCACATCCCATCTCAGAAGAGCAAGAAGTTCACTTCTATTTCAACTATTTGAACCAACACTGTTTTTATGCTGGCAAAATTGAGCACACCACTGACCGTGCACACTCGATTCAAGTGCTAGAGCTTTCAACTTATTGAAGTTTGCACTCAACCCTGATGAAGAAGTATTTTGTACCCAACAAGATACGTAGCTGTTGCAATGCATTAAACACTAACAGTGACATATAATAGTGTTATGAATATTGTTTGTTATAGTGTCTTGTTTGACAGTTGGTATGTTTTAGGGGGCAAGCGTGATGAGAGACTTATCTTACCAACAAATGGTTCTGTTAGTGTGACGCTGGATTTGCAGCAAGTATGATTAAAAGATATCTTCATGGTTACTTTTATCTACATATCACATATTCAGTAGATAACTATAATTTATAATTTAGTAGGTGGCAACTTGCTGCTTACTTTATTTTCAATACTGGTATATAAAAGTAAATTACTGTTGAATAATTTTAGTCAGATTGTATCGTTTGTGGGAAGTTTAATGTAGATGTCTAGTGCATCAATTCTGTTGATTGAGTGATTGGAAGTGCTTGACTTGAACACTGTACTGTAACTAGCACTAGCAGTTTTCTGAGTCTGACTCTGGGGCATTAGGCTAAAAACAAGACAGTGATACTGGTAGCAGATGCTGGAACAAAATAAATTAAGTTTAAAACTGTCTGCATTATTTTAGAAGAGTGATGCACAGTGGCTGGCCCATCCACATCAAGACACAAGTTGTCACAATATGACGTACTTTGTAAGAGAAAAAAGGCTGGTTGCAGCTATGTAACTGACTGGAGTAGATTCAGATGTGATGATCTTTTTGTGTTTATATGTTACATTATGAATACTGCACCAGTTATTGCCTTTTGCAGTTGTATGCTTTAAGCATTTTGTCATTAGTGAAAATAGCATTCTGCTGACATAAACTTAGCTGTCATGTTTTTTGGTACACAGGGGCTTCAAGACCACTTTCAATGGCCCTAGCTAATGACTATGTTGTCTGTCACCATTCAAGAGTAATTGTGTTTAAGAAAGATGTTTAAGGAAATGTCACTGATACATACCTGTGACTGAAGTTGTGTATATGTTTTTAGTGTATCCGGTTTGATGTGTTTTTGCATTGTTGTTTATGTTGTTTGGTTCAGATGCATGCAAGAACCACAGCAGCCATCAGTCCTCACTTTACTTATGACAGGATCTGGCTAAATGGCGTGTACGTAACATCCTTAACTAACTTTTTCAGTTAATCATTGCCATTTTTGAATCTGTGTAACTGACGTTTTTAATGTGTTTCCAGTTTTTTGATGAGTTTGTAGACATGCATATTATATCATCTGCAAACCACAAACGCGCAATTTATGTAGATTTAAATTAGATATTTAACCTCTCATATATAATGGGGGCAACTGAAAATGCGAGACTGGAAAATGAAGGACAAGAAATGCAGGGGTGGAAAATGCGAGACTGGAAAATGTAGCACAAGAAATGCAGGGGTGGAAAATGCGAGACTGGAAAATGAAGGACAAAAAATGCAGGGGTGGAAAATGCGAGACCGGAAAATGGAGCACAAATTAAATGTTAATGATTGTTATACGTAGTTCTACACTGTCCAAAAAAGTAACCCACTGGACACCGTATTTTTTCCGGACACAGTGTATAATTAAGCGCTATGCAAACAATGAGCCGAATTCCAACGACACTAGTCTTGTCGGTTAGTAGGCCTTGTGGTCAGTTGATGGCACCAACTGAAAACTGTCAACAGTAGTGAGGTCATGTCTAAAATATGGTGTAGCTAACCGAAGTTTTTATACGCGATAGGGATATTTGCATAACTGTAATAACTGCATATGTGACATTTATTGAAATCAGGAATTAGTGTGTTTTTAACCGAACAGTTTAAGGTATTTTTTGCATGCAGTTATAGCCTTAGACGCATATATCATTTTTGCAACTACAGAGTGGGCCATAAAAAACCGTCCCCTATATTATTTTGCTTAAAAGGCTACTGCATTTGTTTATAGGAACAAAATGACAAACCATATAAATTGCTAATTTGTTCTGCACATACTGATATCAAAACCTGATGCGTACGTCAAAATGTTATTAAAAAATAATGCGATAGAATCAAAGCATCCCAGTCCGCTTACGTCCACTGCTGACCTTTCGAGAAATCGAGTTCGTCTTGTCAATTTTGCGCAGAAGATCTTTAACGGAACTGGCCGCCCAATTCTTGTTAGGAAACTGTTCACAAATGCGTTTAGCACCCCATCCATTTTGTTGGCGAACGAGTTTGATGGACGCTTTATCTTCGTACGTTAAATGACATTACACTGTTTCTCCCATTGTGTCTCCTGTACAGTTGGGTTGCTTTCATTTATTGTATCCCATTACAAAATTATTGAAAACACTTGCACGAAATTTGCACATGTTACTCGGAATTGATTATACTTCAACGTGCATTATCACTTTAAATGTACAGTACTTTTGGTAGATATAATTAGCTGACATGTAAGGGGACGGTTTTTTATGGCTGACTCTGTACATTAACCACACACATAGGTTCCTAGTTTGTTTTTCTCGCATTTTCCACCCCTGCATTTTTTGTGCTCCATTTTCCAGTCTCGCATTTTCCACCCCTGGTTTTCTTGTGCTACATTTTCCAGTCTCGCATTTTCCACCCTTGCATTTTTGACCGCGTTGGTGCCGAAAATTCCAGTCTCGCAACATCCAGTCTCGCATTTTCAGCGTCCCCATATAATGCGTTGATTTGAGCTTCATAAATATATGAAACTAATGTGCAATTTCAAACGAAATACAGCATTACGTTACATTATGCGAAAAATTCTAATTTATCACTACCCCTGGTGACGTCATGAGTCTAAACCCATAGACATCATAAATATTAATGTACTAGCTGGTGACATCATAAGTTTAGGCTAGGCCATTAATGTTCATGGGGTCGTATGCATAACAACATCTTAGGCGCGTCTGGCAACTTAGCCGCTGCGAGAGGCTGGCAGCTGCTAAGCTACTGGACACTCGGCTACGTCAAGCCACTACGAGCACATTGTAGAGTAAAAATTTTATGCTACATTACAGTTTAGGCCAACATCCGGGCTTCTGAACATATCAGTCTTTAGACAAAAGTTGAAAAATCACATATCTACATGTGCCACCAAACAGTATAAAACAACATTAATGCAAAATCGTTTTCTTAATTACTGTTTTTACTTGAAACTCACCTCTTACAAGCAGCAACAGCCATTTTAGTGAACAAATAGACGTGTCACATTCGTCTCTGCTAGCTGCTAACGTAGATTGTTGTCTGACGAAAAGTCATAGCGGCTAGCAAAGCAGCTGCCAGCCGCTTGCAGTGGCTAAGTTACCGGATGTGCCTCTTAGTTTACGCTGAGACTAGCAGCTAAGTCAGGACTAACAAGTCCAAGACTTATCGACAAAGTTAGTCGGTATGCAAAAAGATGGCATAGCGTTCGGACTAGCAAGTCTTGGCGTAGTTGATGTCAAGTAATTTCGTTCTGGAATTTTCTTGCATGAAGTCACCCATTCTTGCGCTGATGCATGCGCACGCTGGCACAGTTGTCATCTACCCACTCTTTCGCGACCACGGGTCGTACATTAGTATTCATGACACCTATGACCTATATGATAAGCTAATTACAGCAATGCGGGCAGTAGAAATGCGCGATGCAAAAATGTGCAAACAAAATCAGGCAACAAATGTTCTATTCCTCAAGTTTTAATACTAGAACTGTGTCAGTAATGTGTACTGACTAGCCATAAGTGTTGTATGATGCACGGTGTTCATAATTTTGTTAATAACTTTACACCAGACTAAACCAGTTATGCCTGGTCACGAGGGAGACTAACTTTTGTCCCTCATTTACACCCCACCCAAACTAGCGATAAGTTGCTGTTTTGCGTGCCAACTTAACAGTTAGTTTGTCGTAACTCGGATTTATTCCGAGACAAAAGTTACGACGTTGTTATGCATACAGCCCATGATGTCTATGGGCTAGACTCATGACGTCACCGGGGGTTCCTGCCAAGCCATCATGGGGGCGCATTTTCTACATCATTTTCGTAGATCGTTGATTTAAAATGGTTTTTTTAATAGTTATCAGAAAATTCTGCGCTTTTAGGATAGTGGATAAAATGTACACTGTGTTCAGAAAAAAACACCTTCTTACGTTTTTTTTATATCTTCACCGAAAATGTTCAGATTTTCACAAAAAATTCAGAGAATGCCCAGGAGGAAACTAGTATTTCAACTGGTGATGTCATGCTGACGTCATATTTCCGCATTTGTAAATTATGGGTTTTTATCGTTGAAGAGAGAATCTGAAAAAAGGTTTGTGAGTCACCAAGGGTTATGTAGCCGCAAGTTTGTGCTACATGTTTCTCGACAATGGACAGACAATGGAATATTGATAAAATGAAACATTTAAATAAAAAATTGACATGATAGACAGTATCAAGCCATTCGACTGATAGCGGGCAAGTGGTCCATGCATTGACGGGGTGTGCATACGCCTGCCAACATTAACAAAGTTGAAGATCTTGCACTCAGACAAGAAGATGAACCATGAAAACAGTTTATAATGGAACATTGCGTGATGAATTAGCGTATTTTTCAGGTCAGTTAACACAATGACCAATTAGTGTGTTTTAACATTTCATCAAATGTCTGTCCTTGGCGGTAAAACCCATAATTTACAAACATAGAAATATGACGTCAGCATGACGTCAGTGATAGCAAAGAATATTTAGCTTTTTCACCTTTAGAATATTTGTTTCTTGTTAAACATTCCCTGAAAATTTTGTGCAAATCTGAACATTTTCCACAGATATATAACAGAAAACGTGAGTGGGTGTTTTTTTTCTGCAAACAGTGTATATGTTAATTTTGGTGTCCATGGATATTTAAGATTATTTCAATGATGAATGAATGAAAAGCACAATTCTTTGTTTTGCCAAACTTGACAGTTAGATATTATAGTACAAAAAGGCTGTGAACATATCTGCGAAACTTTTTTTGTATATTTGTGTATGCTTATTGTGAAAATATTTCATCTTATTTGTGAAAAAATTGTTTGCATACGTGTATGCAGAGAACAGTCATTTGACAGTGCACGACTACAGACCGTGTTACAGGAAAGTATGTAATATTTCCAGATAAATATTTTGCAGCTTTTTTGTGAATATGTTTTTGCAGATATTTCTGCTTGCAGTTATCTAAGTTATTCATTCATCACTCATTCATTTATTTTAACTGAGGCAATTTGACCATAAGCACATGATGATGAGCTTAATCTGGTTTGCTAGTGAAAAATGTTTATTATGTCAGCACTAAGCAACATGGGGACGTGAAATCAGGTGTTTTGCGATCCAAAAATGCAACCATTTTGCAAGCTTGGTGTGCTAGTGCACTGTCTTGCTCGAATGCGTAAAAGTCCAACTATCCCCACAGACACATAAATGCCATCGCTTTGCATGTTTTTGTAACTGTAACTGTAAAACTTCAACAATGTCATGAATGAACCAGATTTTTCACCATTGGAGTAGGGTAGCAACTGACAGCACCAGTTGAGACTATCCAGTTTGTACCCGTGACACATTATGACATCAGCATTACGTCAGGACTGACAAAGAGTATTTAATCAACTGTCACATTTTGTTGCAACATTTTGAATTAGTATCTCTTCAGCTACAACTGGTACAAATTTTGTGTAAATTGAGCGTTATTTGAGTGAATTATGAACAAAACAAAAAGGGGTCTTTTTTTATGAAACATCACGCATATGATATATGTGATTTAATTCAGTGCTGAACTTGTCATGAAAAGTTCCATCTTTGGACATGCACATGGTGTGATCAGCCATATAATGCAAGTGGGTTGCAAAAAAATGCATAGTGCAGATAGCTATGTGCATTTGTTGTATTTAGTATCAGTTTAGCAGCTTACACATTCCATTTACTATACATTATGTATTTGAACAATAAGAAGTGGCATCTGAGTCATGTGACTTTGTTGTTAGTTCGGCGACGTGCAAGGAAACGTCACTCTGGGGTAGCTGAGCACAATGATGTGAAAAAGCAACTTGCATGGAAAGTTCACATTTGTTCTGAGAACAATTTTCCAACTGCAGCTGGTCTTGCATCATCTGCAGCTGGCCTGGCTTGCCTTGGTCTGTGCTCTTGTTGCTGTATTTTGTTGTTAATCTTATCACTCATGTATCTTGTATTGCATCACGTGCGGGAGTATTTATCTGATCTGGAACAAGTTCCTACTTTATCTCTTTTCCTCTCCTAGCCTCCTTTTTTCTTTTTTGTCCTTCCCCATTTACGGCCACTTATAGCTTGAAAAACTCCATTAAAAATTGTGACCAAACCGCTGCAGATGGAGACATGGTTACTATTGACAGCATATAGGAAGTTGCCAGCACCTTATCTGATGGCACCATCGCCAATCCCCTATGACTTACTGTTTCGCCACAATACTGCGCGATTGGCATACCGTAGTGAGTTATGACCCTTCAAGGTCATCTAAGGTCAGTGATTTTCATGTCATTTGAAAGCCAGTATGTGACTTCTTATTAGTGAACAATAGCAGCCTAGGCCCTATCTCACACCGTTTAGCCACAATACATCCGTTACAGACGATGACAGATGGACAGATGACAACGAACGACAACCAAAGACACCCTGCAGTATAGCTGTAGCGTGTCGGTGAAATTGTATGATGTAGTCGTGCTGCAGTGTGTGAATATTTTTGCATTCAGTTTTCAAGTTTTGCAACATAACAAGTCACTAGTTCTGTTTGCACTTATAAAGGGCATCTGTAAAATAAATTGATGTCAGTAATACTGTGGGCTGTATTACTTTAAATTTGATCTGTTGTTAATTGTTGCAGTGTTTGTCCTTGCTAAGCTGTTTCACATTGAAGGAGATGTATCTGATATTGCCAGGTCATTATTTTTTGTCTCGTTTTTTCTTTGTCAGCATGATTATGTTACGGTATAAGTCATTTATTATTTTTTGTAATTTGGTTGTGGAAGAGGTTGATTTTGGACCAAAAAAGTTAAATTTTTTCAAACAATTTTGGTTCCGGAATATTTTGCTATGTTTAGCAATAACGTCAGGAAGTAGGTAAATGTTACTTTCACATTTATGAGTAGTTACATTTTGATTAACTTCGCACCAGGACACTGCCGGGTAACGACCTTAGGCAAGTTGTTCACACACATGTGCCTCTGTCACCAAGCAGTATAATTTGGTACCGGTCATAGGGCGGTGATGCCCCGAGGCTGGGAAGGTAACCGTAGGTCTGGCGTCGCACTGGCCATGCGTCACGGACTCAAGTGGTTTATCCACCTACGGGCTCAACGGCCGCGAGTGGGAGATGAGCACCCCGCCTACGCCCCAGCTGGGGCATGGCTCCCTTTACCTTTTACTTTTACATTTTAATTAGAGTGCTGATGAGTATTAACCATCAGGTGCATGAAATTCTAGCATTCTAGGATTTGCAGTTTTTGTTTGCTGCCTGTTTTTTGTAAGCATTCTGTTACTATAACACGTGGAAACTTTCGTCATTTTTGTAAAAACTTTTTGATCTCACCTCAGTGTCCCTGGCATGTAATTTTAGGATGTCACTGTAGCATGATCACTCTTTGCAAGCTGGATGCACTTTCTGACACTTAACTAGTGACTTATGTGAGTTTATATAGTTTGTCACCTCCACCAAAGAAGGCAGAGGCTTAATGGCAGGGTCTGTCCGTAGGTTAAAAGTTGCGAACTGATTTTCGTGAAATTTTATTGATGGATCGGTAGTGGTTCTAGGACCAATCACTTAGATTTTGGCGGCAATCTGACTCGGGCTCGAGATGGAGGGTTTTCGATTCAGGAAAGAGATTATATCAACTTAACTGTTGTATTTGACTTTGCTGTGTTCGTTTGTTAGCAGCATTGCTTGATTTTCTGCTTATTAATGTCATGGTTAATGTTGGCTGTTGTCAGACAGGGTTCCGGGAGTGCATGTCGTAGTATGTATGGAGGGTTTGTGGAGTGGACGGTAGGCAGTCGAAATGATGGGACAGACTCTGTAGCTCGACAGATTGCGACTGAACATGACTGGCCGAACCTACACGTTCTCATACTAGTGGTACTGTCCAGCTGTCCTCAGTATAATTGTTTTTCAATCAGTTGCTGTTTATTGTGAATTGTTGTCTTAAATGTCTAATTTTTTGCATTGTAGATCAACTAACAGCAAAATCAGCAAAAAGTTTCTGTTTATTGCTTCAGCTTTAATTTACCGTAAATGATAGTGAGTATAGGCTGCAGATGGTTGCTTCCAGACCACAGAATCTAGGACTGTTTTCGGATCTTTCTTGCTTGTTGGTTTTTGCATTTTTTCGGGTGTTTTGGAGTAAGATTTATGAACATTAGTTAGTATACCTCAGTAAAAAAGTTTTTTTACTCAGCTTTGTCTCGTGGTAGTTGCTAATCTAACTGCCTGTTCCTCGACTCTTTTTTTTGTTGCCAGTGCTGCATTGTTGCCTTTAGAGCTGTTGTTTTAAGTTTTAAATTTCGATTTAGTCTATATATTTCTTATGTTAATAGTTATAATTTGTATGTGAAGATTAATGAGAATGAGTATGGTAGTTGTTATTGTTCGGAGCTGCTGGTATTGGCTGGCAGGTGAATGCGGGTAGAAAGCACATCGGCAGCACGGATGGAATGCAGCTGAGTGTCGGAACAAGCCAGCTGCTAAAGCATCGTGCTGCACACATTGTTCCCGGCGTCATAGGTAGCATGACTGATGCTATCCTCAACAGAGACTTTGAACGGTTTGCCGAATTGACAATGAAGGTTTGTCTGTCACTGTCTTTGATGTAGAACTGAATAAAAGCAACATTGTGTAAGTAAGTAAGTAAGTAACAATTTATACAGTGCCAAAATTTTACATGAGAATCAGTCAAATGGCTGTAGTATCTTCTTGTATTTTTTAGTTGAAGAACTCTTGTTGATTGCTGCGTGGTTTAAACCATGTTGTATTAATTAGCATTTGCAATTTTTAACTGATGTCATACTGAACATTGTATTTCGTCAAATTATTTTATACTTTGTGCGTTTTATTTTGTTGTACTCTGTAATTAAAGTTTTGGCTTATTCAATCATTGATGTTTGTTCTCAGACTCTTTATTGTTGAGAAATGTATGTTATGTTTTTCCAGATGAGGCTCCCTTTGGCCTTTTGGGACAGTGACAGAAATGGTATTTTGCATGTAAAAAGAATTTTTGTGTAACTTCTGAACAGTCGAGAGACATCTGTCAGAGAGTTGCATTTGAGAAATGTTGGTTTTGTTGCTTATAGGAGAGTAATCAGATGCATGCCGTGTGTTTGGACACATTCCCTCCAGTCTCATATCTCACTGACACTTCGCATGCCATCATACGCCTGGTCCACGCCGTCAACAGGCACTTCGGTCAGAACCGGGTAACAATCAGATTGTCACGTACTGTAGTAGTTTAATGAAAATATTACATATATTGGTTATGGTGAGACAGTCTTTTGATTTGCTAAATGGTTGAAGGTTGCCTGTAGCTCTTAATGGTTACCCATCTCGGAGCTACGGAGCATCATCTGCATGCGGGATCACATGACACAGGTGAACGTTCTTCACTTCAACCACTGCCAAGCAGGCAGATACTTGACTTACCTCCCGCAGAGGGATGGAAGGCTGAGTTGACTGGTGGTTGGTTTTATACCAAGATGGTTTGCCTGTCTGCAGATAGTTCTCATCTGAGTAGTAACCACTTGATAGCGACCCAGCTTGGAGTCTAACCCACGACCTCTGGATGATGAGTCCAACAGCCTAACCATTGTGCCACCAACACACCTCTTACCACAACAGGAATGTTAAGGATTTTTTTACCCATTGTCTTAACCCATTTTCTGTCTGTCTGTCTTATATCACATCGTTGTTTCACACATTGGTCACTCTAAAATGTCGTGTGAGAGGAGTGTCAAGCTTACTCCGTGCATGAGGATTTTGGCAAGGCTTTACCTGGCATTTGCTCAACCCACTTTTTTGTCTAGCTGAAAAGCTATGGCCGCTTCATGCACCAAATTTTGGAAATTTGTAGCGGGCATCCAGAGCTGGTCAGAGGCAAAATTTTGGGCAAATACATCAAAGGGATTTTGAGGGGGTATGAGGGGAAAATTTTTCTTTGACCCCATATTTTTCCCATTAGGAGAGCTGGAGCACTGAAATTTTTTTCCCCAAAGGGCCTCCAAGGGGGACGTGTTCCGGCACAATTTCAGCTCCCTCAATTAAACGGGGGATGACGGGGCGAATGTTAAGAGATTTCCACAATTTTGGGGGTCGATTTCGGTCCTAGCTAGTTATCGGAAACTATGGGGTGGATCAGTCTGTTTCATTTACCAGGTCGTCAAGGAATAGCCCCCATTTTGTATGCTGTAGTACAAATTTCTAAATTTTTGCCTATTTCTCAAAAATCGCCCCCCAAAGTTGACCCAATTTTTTCGGCATTTTCCCAGAAAACCTGCAAACGGCTCAAATTTTTTTCATGTGGCACATTGTAGACTAGGTATCCCTAAATGCAACGCGCAGCTTCATTAAGCCAGGGGCGCTGGGAGTTCAGGGTCACAGGCCCCCAAAATGTGGTGTGAAAATCACCCATTTTGCACACAGTGTTCTGCGTTGCCACAAGCCCGTCTGTCGCACAGCCTCGTTAGTGCTAGTTGTCCCCTAGCTGTCGGTGAAAAAATAATTTGGATATATTCAAAAACGGTGGCGCTACGAGCCCCCAAACAAGACCCCTTTTTGGCCTTATTTGGTGCATCAGCCTCGTCTAGTGACTCTGTTGTAAGCTATACCGGGTGGCGCAAAAAAAACGTCCCGAACATTCACATGCGTTATTCAGCCAAATGGTCAAAGTGAATCAAAGCAAAAGCATTTTTGTAATGACCGAACATCAGCGAATATGTGCAGGAATTTTCGCTTAAAACACTTTTGTATTAGCCATGACACAAACAAACTAGTGTTACACCCCATGAAGCAATTTTTGCAAGCGGTTCATCATTTGCGTTGCCGCTCGTACGCAGGCTATGCCAAAACGTCACAGTAGGCTGAATCATCAGCAACTGATCAGCAGATAAAGTTCTGAATCGGTCCTTTATTCTCCTTTGCCACTGACACTAGATGCTTTTTCCCACTGCTCTATGACTTTTCTGATTCTGGCCATCTGATGTCGATGTCATGCCATTTGTCTGTGATAACATTTAGAACAGTGCTGTCCAACCCGCGGCCCGCGGGCCGCATGCGGCCCGCGAGGGGATTTCATGTGACCCGCCATCGTCCCACATAAATTGTAGTTTTGGTCCGGTGATTAGTCAGATG
>Ga0209671_1003485_pt1 | contig 15154 bp, 11 predicted proteins | sample WorMetHERISLAND2_2_FD_187401 | JGI IMG/M metagenome (GOLD analysis project Ga0209671, IMG submission 187401) | Marine gutless worms symbiont microbial communities from Max Planck institute for Marine Microbiology, Germany - Olavius geniculatus... | ecosystem: Host-associated > Annelida >... | reverse complement strand
CTTGTCTAGGCCCAGACGCTCGAGAAACTGACGCTGTAGTTGACTCTGAATATCTGCTTCCATCTCCACCTTAACACCGTGCACAGATAACTGCTAGAAAATATATAGGCCTGAACGTCAATAAACATACTTTTTGTGAAAGAGGAGAAAAAGGTTTACAATACCTTATATCCATATCTACGCAATCTAATGTTTCATAATCATTTGAGCAAACATGTTTTATGCCGACATGTATGCGGCTGTCCGCCTGTAATTATATAGAGTACGTGTCTACTGCACTGCGTCTAGTGTGCAGTGGGCACTGAAGCCGACTAACGCGCGTGAGCCGGCCAGCCGCCAGTCGTAACTAAACATGTACGCAAGATAATCCGTTATTTTTGCAGAGTTTTTAAGGTTCTGTGACTTTTGGAATTTGAGCGGAATAGTGGCACACTGACCAATCCTGCTCTAATCAACGTTTGCGCCATTTTTGGTTTGTCTGCGGTATTTTTGTTTTTGAGTTAGGAACGCATTCGAGACAGACGGGCAGATAGATAATTTTTATCGAGACAAAAGTATTAAGTCCAAGTCGCGACATTTAGACCCGATCAACTGCAAGCCGTGCACTTACGTCATGGCGTTTTCTTTCCGGTATGGAGGCACTTCCGGTGAAAACGTCACGTGACGTAATCACGCTGATTAACACAATAACCGACTTCGTTATTATAAACATTGTTCCAGTCACGTTTGATAGCGATACGAGAAACAACATAAACTATTATGCCGGAAAAAGAATGTTTTAAAGTTTAAGTATCGTCCCCCTGGACTAATATCAGCACACTGTGTGTTATTTTCGCCAGTGTTTTATCTCGTCACTAAACCATTGAGAACGAAATATAGACTAAGAAAAACAATGCGAGACCCGTAGGCCCGCCGAGAAACAAAAGCTGAAGAGGAATACTTAATGAGTGGACAGTGAACCCCCACCCAATCAGCTGTGCACATTTTGGGCAGTTCGGCCAAATCGGTAACCATTGGGCAAGTAGGCCTAATACGACAAATAACATCAAATAAAGAACGCTTTAGACTATGTTAGTGATTACCAACCAAAGTCAGCTTGTAAGGACGTCATATGCATAGCCCCATCTAAGGTTACCCAAATAATTTTGGCTGTTTTAGAGGATCTTGGTGATATTTGTTGTACATGCCGAGGTATAGCCCATTTTGTCTTAAATTTTGTTGCCATGGCAAGAAGGGTCGGTCGGGCATTTGATGGCCCATTTCCGAAAACTCCCCCACAGATGCAACAATCTCGCAGATATCTCCCAAGTTATAGCCAATTCTGTCCCGACTCTCGTTGCTATGACAACGACGGTCTGTCAGGGGAAAATGCTAAAGGGATTTTTTTACTATTTTCGCACTTGGGATAATCTCTCCTAATTCTATAAATTAATTAATGTTAAATTACAAAAAAAATTGTTTATCGGCGGTCTTTAGAGGCAAACAGCATTTTGGGGAAATTATCGTGTGGCCCAAAATCACATTGCATCCACATAACGATCATGCGGCGCAGCAGTGGAGGCTACGTTACCGCGACATCAAACCACTGATCATGACATTGCAAACAAGACTTATTTGACGACTACAACTACTAATTCGCTTTGCACAAGTGCAAATACAACTATAATTTGCAATACAAAAATTGGACCCATGGCATGCAGGGACAAAAATTTATTTTAAGGTAGCTCGCTTTCTACGGATACCGGTATATCTCATTCTGCTTAAACTTTCTCCAAAAGTATCGACAAAGATGTGAAGTCTTGATGTCTCAGATAAACATGTTTGATTTGATTTGATTTGATTTGATTTGAAAAAGCATCAGCCACCAGCAGAATTAAATATCAAAACAAAACTCCCAAAAGCATACAAGTTACTGAGCCATAGAACCCGAAGAACAGCATCCTGAGTCCGAAGTTCGGGCAACTGCTCGTGCGGGCGAATGTTCGTGCGAGTGGATGTCGGTACGGGCGAATGTCCGTTCCCTGCTGGAAAGATACTGTAGAACTAACGGGTGTACAGAAACTGCATTCGCAGCATGTAGGCCAGTGTCCAATTCAGCAGCAAGATGGCTTTCTGTCTTTCGCCTACCTACAACACTAGCCAGATGCACGCTAAAACGTACGTTCACAATATAGTAATTAATCGCATGATTGGGTCTAACGCTACGTGAAGTTACTCACTGGAAATCTCTAGCTTTAACTGACTGATAGATTGATTGGCATAGGCCTAAAGGGTCACCCAGTCGGTCAACGCCTGCAAGAATGTGACGAAGTCCACTAGAAACGTGTCAGAAAGCGTGAGTGCATCGAACTGACTGGCGTGAACAGACTTCAGCGTTCGTAGTAATCCGGCCATTCATCACGTTATTTACGCTGGCCGCTTTCTGCTGCTCCGCCGAAAATAACACATCAATTAACAAGACACAAGAAATCTGAGTTAATGCTCATGGGACGCGCAAGAGCCCAACCAGTTCCTGTTTGCAGGTTGTCTTGGTTTATCTTTATCCATTTCGTCGCAATTCACTTTTGAAGTGTGTGCTGCAGCCTAAAATTGCGAAAAATTCACCGAAGACCCTTATTTTGAGGGTTTAAAGTCTTTCAAGGTCATCGATGTTAATAAATCCAAAAAGCTCGTTACCAGTGTTTGTTATGATATTTGTGCTTATCAGCAACCATTTTTACGCTAGACGAGCCAATAGCGGTAGAATAACGTTTCAAGGGGGTTGTAGCCTTCGTTTGAGGGGAACCCCCTGACCCAGCGGCATCAAATTTCGTCGCGAAATACTAGATACTCTAGGCTATCATAGGGCCTACATGGTGGAAACTGGAAACCCCGAGTCTCTATCTTACTAGGGCTTGAATTGGTACCAGTGTAATGTATAATAATGACCCCCATATAATAATAAATCCCCAGTCATTATTATATGTATAATTTACACTTCCCTAGTCAAAATTTTTACTATTAAGCTATAAACATATACTTCATAAGTAGCAACAACGATTTTCAAAGAAAAAAACTGTTATTAGTCACCGTAATATCAAATAAAAAGTTAATATTATACTAGGGGGAGTGTAAACTATACATATAATAATGACTGGGGAAGTTATTTTTAGAGGGTATCATTATTATACATTATACCCGGTTTAGCCGGACAGACAAACGGACAACGGTCAGGACAGAGTTACCAGTCATGGGAATGAGGAATGAGAAATCAGTGCGTGTAAGACAACAATAGTGGGCCGATAGCATAAGACTTTCGAGCAGTTCCCACGAACTATCGTATGTCTGCTGACGCCAGAGTTGACTTGAAATGTCAATCACGCATAGCCGCAGAGCGTGGCTTCCCAGTGCCGCATTTTAGGCCTGCTAGGTCTATACTTTGTCACAAAAACCAAGTTTTGAAACCGAATGAAAAACTTCGTCCAAGATGTCACAGTTGAGGCATTCGTTTAAATTGAGCTGATTACTTATTATTGGCTAATGTGATCCTTAGGCCTAGGGGCCTATTTTTTTCTCGAAAACTCGTGGACAAGCTGAAAACGCATAGAAATAAGGCTACTCGTATTTTACACGAAAATCAAATGAAAACAATCAGAAACGATCAGAGGCCTACTGGAATATAAAAAATCACGAAACACAATAGATGCAACACAGCGAGATTACGAGAACACTTGTTGGCCAATGACAGTTATAAAAAAAATATCCCGTCATGTAGCTAAAAGAATATCACGTCGTCATTTTCATCAGTAGGCTAGCCAAAAAGCATAATTAAAAGCAAGGTGCGCACCATGGAGAAAAAGTAAAACTAGACAATAGCACATGCTACAGTAGTGTGACAATAGGGTGGCCCAGACGTTGCATTGCTAGTGTTTTACTGCACTTTGAATAATGTCGAAATAGCAATATGTAATTTTCTCTCAGATGTCACGGAGCAGTAACGTAAACACGTCGTGTACGCTGTATACTGGAGTTCCTCGACCTCTTGGCCTATGATGTGCTGCTGCTCTAGCATAGGTTCACGCAGCGCCATGCCATAACAGCGCTACGGCACAGAAGTTAAGCCACAGAAGGCACAGCGTCTGTATATGCCAAACCACTGTCTGGAGTGGGATAAGACTAAAAGTTATACACCCCAGTCAGTAGCTTAACCGACACTTATTCCGCGGTCGTCGACGGTCGGTCGTCAAGTGCACTATCGTTCGTTTGCTCGCACTTATGGCGTTATATATGTAAAAAAACAACTTACCAGTTTACAACTGTGTGTAAAAACGATGTGATGATATCAGTCTTCTAAAACAGTAAAAATCATTTGGGTAACCTTAAATAAGGCTATGCATATGGCGTCCTTACAAGTTGACTTTAGTTTTACGACTTACTTACTTACTTAATTCACTGCAAACTTATTATGGATTTCAACTTTTACCGGCACTGTGAAACCATGACACTAGCCTGGCATTCACGAACCGGGTCAGCGAAGCGTGGAAAGTGCGAGCCTACAGTATATGGCTCGTCAACACTGCTAGGCACTGTAGGCCATTGGAAGCGTATCTTTATACTGTTGTTCTGTAAAACGCTGTCTCCACTACTTCGATCTTTTGCCGACTAGCTGGAGAACAAGTCGTACAACAAACTGTTTAACGTTTTGATATTTCGAGATATGAATCTATCGCAAGCCTTCGATTTTTGCGGATTTGTGTTAAGTTGTACAATAAATTGAAGCAAGTGGGGTTTGGACTTAAGCTCCTACCGCAGTATGTGCAAAAGTCGAACTACCTATTCATTGAATTGCCAACAACAAGGAAGCTAATGACTTTACTTGTGTACAGACGATTGTGACGTATATGACGAAAACTTCGCAGTCTATTTTATACAGCTATAAAATTTACCATAATTCGTAAAAACTATTAATACTGGATACAGCATTGTTTAACTGATAACACTTTCGTGAGGAACGCCTGCGTCGAAGTCGTTTGTGCTGGAATTAGGCCTATATACACGCCAAAATATCTACTGGTCAGTTTATCGTTCGACAGTTTATACGTTCTTCTATTTGACAGAGAAACATTCTTTTAGGTTTCTGGCTCCAATACTTAGGCCTATTAGAACGATCTGCCACACTGGTAACTTCGGATCTGCGTTGCCTGTAGGCCCGCTATTAAAACTCAAACTCCACTTACTTCTAGTTGTTGTGAATTTGCTGTATAACATACTATACGACAGGTTCACGACAGATCCGAAGCCTACATCAACAATTGACAACATCTTCACAATTCATAAGCAGCAGATGTTGAATAGCTTGTTGTACCACTTGTTGCAAAAATGTCTAGAACAAATCGAAGTATAGTGAAGTTTGGGCTTAAGGCATCTTCTTGGAACATGTTCTGGTGCCGTTCCTGGCATGAGACTATACACATATTAAAATCTAACCTTTACTCATCACGACACTTTTATTTGCCGGGGACTTGTTAGATAACAAGTTGGACAACAAGCTGTAAAACTTTGTTGACCTATATCAAGATGTTGTGACTTTGTTGTAGGCTTTTGGTTTGGGATCGATTTATTGTACAAATTGATGTGTAACTTTGATTTGTTGTACATTTGTTGTAAAAAAAATCTATAACAAATTAAAATAAGTAGAATTTTGGAATTTTGCCATTAGTGACAATAGTCTTGTTCTTGGTCTTGAAAAAAAGGTTTCTTTACATCACGGACAAAAAAGTGCACACCGCTGTTTTCTTTAGGCTACAGTCTGTGGTCTGGACATCTGGCTGGCGGATAGTCCTATAGATCCTGGTTCGAACGCTGACTGGAAGTGGACACCGGTAGGATGGCTTATCTAAACCAGGACGTGACGTCATCAGGTGGTGGAGCAGTTGAGCAGACTCAGCCGGAGAAGCGGAAAGCGCAGAAGCTAATCTCGCTGGCGATGACAAATTTCCTCGAGCCGACCGTCCACCGTCTGTACAAGGTCAAAGCTCCGCTCAGAAGTGCCTCCTCCGTGCTGTTTTGCAGCCCCTTCTCCACGAAGAGTTCCTACAGTACGGCGGGGGATCTGCAGCGCAGCGGAGGACTGCTGGTGGCGGATCTGAGTGCGGGGAAGATTGTCCAGTTCTCGGCGTCAGACGGTCGGTACTACTGCGACCTGGTGTCGGACGTCGATCCACACGACATGTGCATGTGCGGTGCCAATCGTCTGGCAATGGTCGACAGCAACGAGTGGGGCAGCTGCGTCAAGGTTAGATCAATCAATCGTCAACGATTACGTGATATGTTACTCATTCATTTGTTTCAAGAATACAATATCATGCACTCTAAACTGCATGTACATGTAAAAAAGTACTAAAACATTGTGTTCTGGAGGCCAGAAAAAAAACTTACAATTGGAGATTTTAACCTTCGAAGTAGTGATTCGGTAGCGCACACAGAAAAAATATTGCAAATGGAAAAAGTGTTGTTACATATAAATAAAAAAAATCAAGAAGCAAGTTACGGAACATATGGGCTACCTATAGCTACCTACAATTTGTACAGGCTATATTACATCGTATTGTATCAATAAATTTGCTCGTGATGCGGATTCTGTAGCGTAGCTTAATCTATTGGAATTGTTGTTAATTTCTTTCATGCCTTTTTTCTGTCATATTTTGTTAAAAATATACAATTTGTTTACACATGCAGCTAGTCAGTGAACATTATACTTTTTCGACAGCATTCGGACCAAATTACATTTTATTATTGGTCTACTGTGATCTGTTGTACTTACTTGAGAAAGTAACCTAAATACTATGACAACGATGGTGATGCTGATGATGCTGATGAAGATGGTGTCTATGGAGACGGGTAACGTTCTGTCGACGTGGGGTCGACAACTCAAAACTTGGACTCCGAGAGCGATCGCTACCACCAGAGATCAAAGTCTTCTCGTTACTAACATTCATCCACAGGCAACCAGCCGCCTGACGCTGTTCACGCCTGACGGAAGGGAGGTAACCACTCTTGATTTTTTCTATTTCTAATAATCTTACTATAATGCGCGAGAAGTTTGTCTGTTTGTTTTTTGTCTGTCATACCCCTATGGCGCTTTTTGTGTTGCACGGTTACCCGGTTGCGGACCCCGACCGCGGCGTTTGAGTCCTGGGCCTTAGGTACGGGCGCCTCCACCTTGCCTCTACCTTCTCTCACGGGTAGCCTGAGGGGGGTTAAGTTGCCGGCCGGCTATCAGTATAATGCTTAGTGCAGCGTGTAGTGCTTCGTGACGCCATCTGGCGAACGACGGCCACTTAAAGGTCTTCTCGCCCGTAAGGGGGTACTTTGCTAGTAATACTAATAGTAGCAATACTGATAGTAATAATAAACTGTTGGCTATACTGTCAACGATCTTAAGCAGGTTTTCTTATTTTTGCCACTAGCTGAGTAAACCAAGTCTTTCAAAAGATCTCTTTGGGAAAACCTTTGAAAATTACAGGAAATCATGTGCTCTTCTCCGTGCCTATACCCAGTGTAAACGGCGTTTGCATCATTTTGTGAATTTGTGTCATCGACAGATCAGTCAGTTTGGTCGCGCGGACGGGCCAGGAGATGCCATCTTCCGGTCGCCGCTGGGCGTTGCCTGTGACGTCACTTACGGTAGAATGTTCACCGCTGACGCCGAGACCGGATGCGTCAAGGTCTACGACGCGCGCTGCCACTACGTCGCTGAGTTCGGCAACAGTAACAACAACAATAGCACTTCCACTTCCTCCGGAAGTCGTCGTGCTAACAGCTCGACCACCGCCATGTTGGATCGTCCTCTAGGCCTGTGCTGCGACGGTCTGGGTAACGTCGTTGTTTGCGATTCCGGAAACCAGCGAGTCGTCCTGTTCTCGTCCGACGGACGATATCTCTGCACTCTCGCTGACTTCAGAACCGCGAGTGGGAGACGATGGCGACTCAAGACGCCACAGAGCGGCGGCAGCAACCGTGGAAGGCTTGTTCCGGTCTGTGTCGGCTTAGCGTCGCCGGGAAATAGAATTGCGATTGGTTTGAACGACATTGCTGCCAGGTCGTCGCGTTGCTTCCGCAAACTCATTGTCTACAGTGTCACTCCGGAACTGTGAAATGAAAACATCCTTATTAAACCTATTTGTTGCATAGAACATAAATAAATACTAGCCTGTAACTAAATAAATAAAATCGACTAAACGTAAAATTGGTTAAAGTGCGTGGCAGAATGATCTTGCATAACGAGCTGGCCTCGTTTTGAGCAATTCGTACATAGCAGTGATACGACCACGCCGCAAACAGTTAGATGACCTGAAATATTGCCGACACGAACCGAACATTGGCAGTGCATGTAAGTAGCCTAAATCAGTAAATAAGCAAAACGTACATTGTTCTTTTGTATTCGCCAGGCGGTAGCACCTATTTCATCAGTAGTTTGAGATCTCTGATGTCATATATTTTCATTTTTTTCACAGGGGTGGGTCGAAACCAACCACCCTCAATTGCAATCAAGACTAGCCTTTATGAGCGGCCTGCGTTTCTGTAGAACTGCAGGCTGGAGCTGCAATAGGCTTACAGGTTGGATGTTGTGTGGGCGGCTTTATCCGCTGGTCTGGCACGTTTATAAATCGACGGCTTTTCATAATCCGCTCTGATAGGCCGCATTACGGCTTTTGCCCTCCGTTTGACTGTCCGTTCGCCTGTTTGGATGGGGCTCCCAACCCGAAAATTGAAAAAGGTTTAGAGAAACCGACATTAGGCCTCTCGTGAATGTTTCCCAGTGTGTCAATATTTAGTTTATAGGGTCAAACACAAGAGTTACCGTTAGGGCTGCACCCTCTAGGTAGACGGCCGCTTATTAAGTCGGCACTTGGCTGACATTTTTCTAGTTTAGACATACTGTCTAAGCCAGGTCTGGTATACCTAACTCAACTACTGAAAGTAAACGGAAACGGAACCGGAAACGCTTTGCAATCTATCGGAAATTTTAAAAACACTGGTTGACTATATGCCTTGTATGCGTCAATGTCGACAGTAGCCGTTACGTGACACCATATAAGCCTAAGAAGACGGACCAAACAGGAGGCGATGGACGGGCTATTTATTTGGCGCGACGGCTCTAGTCTTCAGTAGCAGCCATTGTTGCTGGGCGATTGTTGGAGGCTGGGGCGGACGGAGTTTTAGCGTCAGCGAGTGCGTTGTAAATCGTTAACCGGTCGTCGCTTGACCAGTCCGTCTCCGCAGACTGTCTTGCGTCCGTCTCCTCGCACGGTTCTATCACTTGACGGCACGCTATCCATCCCGACCACATTCACAACACACTGTACACACGGGCTTTAATGTGTTGTAGGTTTGTTGTACAAAGTGTTATACGACAAGTCTAAGGCATATCCAAGTAATAAAGTTTGCATCTTTGCCCTGTCCAGGAAATGCTGTTTTCAACTAAGCTCCGTTTTATAGACGTGCTTCTTGGTGTTTAGGGAATGAAAATTGAGGCGTAGAAACTGTGAGATTCATTAAGCTCCAGCCTCCCCTCCGAGTGAAAACGGGTGCGAGCCCCTGAAAAACGTACCGTACTTATGCTAGGTTCTTCCTGGCACTGTCAAAAGCAGCGCACATAGTTGGTCTATTTTTGACGCCAGCTCAAACATCTATTTTTTTTATTAAAAGTCATTTTAGGCTTCCATCTTTCTCCTTTCTTTTATTTGATTTCCTTAGTTATTTTGGTATTACACAAATTAGTTAGATCAGTTGAATATTGAGTGCTCGGTCTGTAATTTCATTAGACCTTGGCCTATTTCCATTTCTATGACAGCCACTACGCGTGCCTCTGTTACAAATTGTTAAATTTTATTTTACATGAAAGCAAAACAGATAAAAGAAGCAAGAGTTATCTGCGGGCTGTCTCGGCCCATCGAAGAAAGGGCAACGTTATTGTCTGTGATGGCGAGAGCTATAGCGTTGCGTTGCGTCGATCTGTGAATTTAATTCGCTCGACCGGTCGCGCGCCTCAGACGCCAAATTGCGTTTTCCCGGCTGCGTGCCCAGTGTGCACTGCTGTATATCAATATTTCACCGCGGTTTCGCTGAATAATTCAGAGTTCTAAACGACGTCACCAGCTGATCTCGGCTTGTATGTGACTGGTGGTCAGTCAATGGTCAGTGCTGTGGTGACCACTGACCGGAAAGTCGCACCGGGCATGAGTGCGTTATACGCTTGTCACTTCTCTATGCAACATGTTATGCCATGCACGCCCCACCAGGGATGAGTGCTGTCTGCTGCATTCATGCCTGGTGGGTCCACAGCTTCATAGACCGACACGTATAGAATAAAACTGCCGCAGTACTGCTGAACACTTTTTACCTCCGCCAAGGAGGTAATGTTTTTGCCAGACTTTGTTTGTCTGTCTGTCTGTCTGTGTGTGAGCAAGATAACTCAGAAAGTTATGGACAGATCTTTCTGAAATTTTGAGGGTATGTCGGGCACGGCACAAACTACCAGCGATTGAATTTTAGGGGTGATCCGAAAGGAATCCTGGATTCTGAATCACTTTGAAATTTTCGTTACCATTGCGTTAACGGGGGCATAAGGGAACCGATGGCAAAGTGAATATGGTGACGCCACCTGGCAAATAACATTGCCTTGGCGAAGGTACCTGCGGGCTATGACTGCTAGTTTCTAGTTTTATTTTTTGACCGCATTCGTAGAAGGTTTAAGTATCGATATGTTTCAATATAAGCTTACGGACCTAAAATATGGAACGATTTTCATTCGAGTCATTGTGATCCACCCACACATTTGAGTGTCAGGCACCCTGTCCGTGATGAGACTCTTCGGTTGATAAATCTTTCGGGTTTATAGTAGACTGACCTGACTTCATAAGCTTACATGTTCATGTCCTTGTCCCAACCGCGGTACTGTTATAGCAGCGGTTCTTTCCTATAGTAGTGTTTTATAGATTCTTTCGCAAATTTTTCACAATAAAACAATTTTAGCGACACCGGCACGCGACATAGTGTGTCACCTTAATCTTCTCATGACTGTCGCCGCCTTGTCCTGAAAAGTCTCCCCGTGGTTTTTCCTGCTTTTGCGAATACATGAGGGACATTTTAGGCCTACTACGATGTCAGCAAACGACCTATATCCTATTCAGCAGATGCGTTATTATAGGAGCGCCTCTTCGTAAAGAGTCTTCTCGGCGAACTTTCCACGAGGACGGAGAGGAAGACTGGTGTAACACCAGTTCACAAGACGTCGCGGTGTCGGTGCAGACCCCGGCGAGACTGAAGCCTCCCACATGCAGCAGTTTGTCGTGTTGCTTGCTCGTTGCGCCGGGAGGTCAAGTTGACAGCTGTCAGTTCGACTGCGTTTTGTTCATCCCAGGACGTACGACCACACGACACGTTTTGTCACGAGACCGCATCATCGCTCACTGTCACTCAGTCACCGGCGTAAAAGAATTAAAAAGAAATAGATTTTCTCGACGCCCAAGGACTTCTGCGGCTGTCGCACGACGAAAGGGCATGCGGCTCCCATTCAGCAACAGCGTGACCTTCCGGTTATATCAGGACTGTTTATTAAATTTTTAAGCTAATTGTTTTCTTCCTCAGTATTTTTTACTGAAATGTTTCAGCCGCAACCGACCGTCTGTGGCTTGCAGGCCTACCACCTGTCCGGCAAAATATTTTGCACGCTGGCATTTTTTGCAAATGTTCATGGACTTGAAGCCGCAAGCGACAGTTTAAACAAAATCTTAAGATTTGGTTATACGGTTGTGCTTACTCGTAACAGGCGCCTCTGAGAACTTTTGTTCAAGAGCTGCCCAAGAAATTCACGTATTGATTGATTGATTAATTGACAGTTTTGTGAACGTGTTTAAGCGTAAACATCTCTGCAATTGTCTCGGACGTTGTCCGTGTAAATTTAAACACAATACATTTTGGCAAATGTTTTTCTTGTTTTACATAACGGCCTAACTATTGTTAATAATAGATCACAGTGACGTAATAATTTTAGAATATCAAAGAGTCTCACTTGTCGAATATATTAAGTCGTGAAGTTAATATTAAATTAAAAATGTTGTGTTCGTTGGTCAATTTTTTGCTCGTTGGCCAGCGATTTTCCAACAAGCCAAGACGTTACCTGAATCTTCGGCCAAGGTGTAATTTAGTATATATATTTTATGCCAACCGCAACGTGCTTATGCGTATATACAAATCAAACGCTCGATTACTTTGCGTGAAAACTAGCACAATTCACAAACTATTATGCGCATCAAACATTCAATCAATTAATCAATTATTGTAACAACATTTAAAGGCTTATACATGTAGAGGACGAGCAAAGAAGTTTTCTGGCGATGAAGAGCTATCAGTAAGCTTAGGCCTATACCTACTTGCTAACAGTTATACTTGGCTATATTATACTCGGACCTGGCTGGTTGCTTACACCTGGACGGCAGTCATAATGGTCACACGTGACAAAACAAGGCGACTGTGGCTTGCGGCATTCGCAGCAGGCACTTGCCTGCTTGCGGCGCAGTCCTACTATACTATACGTACTGCATATACGAGGCCTGTTGTTGTTGTTGCTGCTGCTGCTACTTGGTGTGACGTCCCGCGTGTCACGAGAGAACGGTCTCTCACAGCGCGTACAGGATCACCTGCAGTGGATCGGAAGTCATGATGTCCAGTGGCGGATTAGCAGTACCGAAGGTTTGAAACCGCTGTTGCTGAGTAGCCGAGCAAGTTTGTAGCAAACGTCGCAGTGTTTGTGATGACTGACGGCATTTTTGACATAATGGGTCAACTGGCAGATCGATGATGTTGTGGTACGCCGCGAGTTTGTGACGACGTCCCGTGTCTCGAGAAGACCTGCAGGATCACCTGCAGCGGTTCTGTTGTCAGGATGTCCAGTGGCGGATCAATTGTGTGGTAGGTCGTGAGTCGTTGTTGCTGTTGTTGTTGCTGCTGCTGCGTCGTAGGCCTATTCATTGCTTGCAAATGCGCACGTCGCGTCCGTCCAGGCCCGTCGAGAGGGAAGGGGTGGATGGGTAGGGGTAAGTTACCCCGGGCCTCGCAACGTTTGTGGCCCCGCCGTCGCTCAAAAAATATAAGGTGCACCATAATGCACCGTTTTAGAAAGAAAAGTTTTAAATATATATTTTCCCCCAGAGGGGCCCCGCAAGAATGTTTTCCCGGGTCCGCTGTGGCTTTCGACTGGCCTGCGTCTGTCTCTCTGTCTGTGTCGACAGATTGCGCATCGTTCAGTAAAGTTAAAAGTAACGCACACTCTCTCGGTGGTGTGATGGGGTCTATCGCTATACTATAGTGAGATCGCGCTGCTGTGAGTCTGATACTTTGATGTCCGGGATATTATGACGTGGGGACTCGAGTACCCGCGGGAGAGTTGGGTGTAAATTCACGCGCGTGCTTCGGAACGCTAAACTGTGCAGTCAACAAAAATTACTGTTAGAAACGGTCCCGTGTGGACGGACGCGTATATTTTGCGATTACGGCAGCGTTACGTAATACCTGACGATTATCGGATGATTGATGGTTACTTGTGATGCATGGTTTTAATAGTGTGGGAAAACAACCCGTACTCGTATATATGTGAACGGCCGCCATTAAAATTCACGTACACTCGTGTTTGCCGGAACTCGTATACGGGAACCCGTACAGTGCTGGACTCGTACTCGTGTCTGTGTGACGTAGCTGGAAATACCGGTTGAATTTTTGCATGTTTTTGCTTTGTTTTTTAAAAATTATAATATATGTAAAAATGAAATAAAATAATTACAGTACATTACAATTTTTTCCAAATTTGTAATTTTCTCAACCACAGAAACGGTAGCAAAATTAAATTACAGACAAATGAGGTAAACAGATGAAATTGTGAGCCGTTTTTTCACGTACGATTGTAAAAAAGCGCATTGTCTTCCTAGAAAACGTTGAGACAGCTTTTTACATCCAATATACAACTGTGCATGTATATTGACGGAGCAGAACCTGATTTATATCAATCCACCATAAACGGTATTACGTATGCAATGACAACGCTAATTAAGCCGGCTTGTCATTGCACCCGCAGCGACGTACTGTCGACGCGTCGCTGGTGTCCCATCTCGTCACAGTGCAAGAGCTGCGTCAGTCCCCGGTGCATCAAGTAGTCGAGCGTTCTGCGCGCGTGTTCGTGCGTCGTCTGCAGTGACACTCGGCAGCAACGGACCAACCGACGAGTCAGTCATCTCGGCACAGACCGGGCAGAGACTCAGAGAGTCAGACTGCTGGGACTCCGTACCGCACCAGTCCACGGTATTACGTTACGTTACGTTAGTCGTGATGTGAGACGGCCAACAGTGCAGGCATACGCCATCAGAGAAAGAGCGCGAACTATTGTACTATATTGTAGTAGGCCTACAGTAGTCGGTCAGTCAGTGAGTTATCCGACGCAGAATGACGTCAACCCAGAAGCAGCAGCAGCAGCACGCTCGACAACTGTTACTGATGACAGTCCTGCTTCTTGCATCCATCATCCCACTCTCCGGAGGTCTGTAAGAAAAAAGTTATACATTATTTCATACGTTACATACATCATATGTATTGATATTTTTTGCTCTGTACTCATATGCATACTGTATACATGTGTCGCGCTGCCGGCTTAGTTGTGGGAATAAACGCTGATAAACGTCTTATTACTACGTGTATTTAAAAATTTTATTTCTCGTTAAACGGTTTTTGTAAGAAAAATAGTCGGTGATTCAAAATAATGATATACGAGAAAATCGAACAGTGCATTTTATTGATTGATTTTTGATTGACTGATAATCATTTATCATTTATTTAGACGCATCAACCGTGCATCACACAGCAAAGCAAGTATGACCATTTTTTAAATTTTGATTTATGCATTTATTCATTACAACAAAACGTGTGATAAATATGAGAAAAGCCGCATCCCAAAACAATGACATTTTGTCCATGCGTTGCGCAAAAAGAGAATATGCGTTTACAAACGTTGTTTTTAATTTCAAAAGTTTTTTATTTTTTGATTTTTTAACGCTTAGTACGTTTATTTATCACCGCTGGCTTTGGATATGTTTTTTATTCAGCTTAAATGTCTTTATTACAT
>Ga0209671_1003484_pt1 | contig 15155 bp, 7 predicted proteins | sample WorMetHERISLAND2_2_FD_187401 | JGI IMG/M metagenome (GOLD analysis project Ga0209671, IMG submission 187401) | Marine gutless worms symbiont microbial communities from Max Planck institute for Marine Microbiology, Germany - Olavius geniculatus... | ecosystem: Host-associated > Annelida >... | reverse complement strand
TTGTTTTTTTTCGTGTGACGAGCATCATCCTCTCGACATGTATACGTTTCTCATTTTCTCATATTGTTTTCTACAGTATTATGAAGCTAGTCACCACCATAACGTCCAGTCGTCATTACCGTAACCTGAAACTGCATTATGATAACTGTGGGCTGTTAAAAGGAACTTGTTATCCAATAAGACGTTAATTTAGTCGTAAAAGGCCCACAGTTGCAATGTGCATTTAGCTCTGCTTCCGACTTGTCGTATATTTGCATCAGAAGTCATAACTGTACGATCTTAGTCATTACCGTGACTGAATCGTCATTACCGTAACCGATATATTGTCTGAGTTTTTTCCTGCAACTCAACGTAAGGTTGTTGCAGTGATTTTCTAAGCGTACTTACGTTGATAAACTGTCACAATATTACATCTGCATATGTAACAATCTACGTACATTTGTGTAAAAGTAAAGTTGGTGGGTAGAGATTTTCATTTCTTGTTTTTGAGTCTTACCCGTCGTCTGTTGTCCACATACATCATGTAATGTTAACCGTAATCTTGAGTAGGTTGCCTTATCAACAGAATAAGCCGTTGGAGCAACAGAGTTTTGCACTAACAACACTGTAGCATTCTCGTTTGAGCGTCTGTGTGATGGTTATGGTAATGACATTTATTTTGAGAAAGGCTCCTAATTTTTAATGTTGTTTGGTATAGGGTCAAGAATGATCACTGCAAGCATTTATTTCCACTTGAAGAGTATTTCTGCTTTTGAAAACAGAGACTTTTATTTAAGAAATATGATCTTTTTATATCCTGTTACTGCCAGGTGAAAATTTCCCTTTAGCAAATATTCACCCATATAGGCCTATCATTAGCAGCGAAACAAATTGGTTGCTAATGACGAGGAACATTATGACTTAATTGCTGCATTCTGCCTGCATAGAAGCGATCAGCATAGACACTCAGCAAATTGCTCATTGTTCTTCTACAGTGTATGATGATGCCATTTTTGACGATATTAATTTATAGCCAGCTGCTGCTTATGCTGCTGCTAGTGGTGACGATGATGATATTAACATAACGCAGAGCTGGACGTAGGTATAGGCTTACTTGGCTTCCAGGATGACGAGCGCCATGCAGCCAGCAATCAGCCAGTCACTGCAGCCGGAGGGCACAGCAAGCTGCTACGCCGGCGTCGCGACCACTCACGTGTCAATGAAATGTAACTGGTCGCTTGTCTACTATAAGCAGGTGCGTGAAGTTGCCGGTGCTGCTGATGACGTATGACGCTGCTGTGACGTAGATTTATTAGATGGATCTTCAGTGTCAGTACGATTGACAGGTCTAATATAGGCCTATATTGTGATGGCGACAGAAGGTTTCTTAATAATGTAGGTATTTGTACATCAGTGCTTCTTATACGCCGGTTGTTGTTGTCGATATACCGACAGTCCGGCACTCTTTAGCATCGCTAAGAACCATAGATGTAAAAACGTTTTTACGTTTTTTATTCTTGCCACGTTTTTTAACGTTTTTTATATTGCTCAACGTTTTTTATTTAAAAAAAACGTGCATTAAAAATCCTATCAAAAGCTTCTCGCAGCACTTTTGGGCCTCAGAAACGAATTAATAGTCATAGTGATGTAGTTTATTTAGTTAGTCCAAATATACTAAATGAAAAGTTTTTTTTAAAAATTAGTATAGTTAGTTTAGTGCTATGGTCTTATTACCACACAGCTAAATTGAAATTAAATGAAGTTCTCTTTATCTAAACTATAAATATTCCAGGTATACTGCGCTTATAGCATTAGGCATTAGGCGTGAAGATGAACAGACTAACGTTTTTCGTTCAACGTTTTTAAACGTTTTTTTATTCTTTCCACGTTTTATACGTTTTTTAAACGTCTTTCTTCTTCATGGAACGTCTTTTACATCTATGATAAGAACAGTAAGTATGTACTGTATTTAGGGCCTACAATCTACGTTGTGTCCCGGAAAAAAAATTTCCTCTACACATTTTCGTAACGCCACCAAACAACATCGGATTTAACGGTCGGCCAACAACAAATGAATAAGGCCTATTCCGATTGCGTCGTCGACAAAAATGTCAGCGAGGAATTATAATTTTTCGTGATATAAAGTTTATGCAAATATTCGGTATAATTCTCGCACATGAAGCCCAGCGGTCGTTAGGGTGGGCCGACCGTACCGCCCATATCCAAAAGCCAGCGCGTGCGACTTCCGGAGGCGGAAGCAACGACTCCCAAAGTGACTGCAGTTTCACATGCTATAGTGACGCCGCTATATCGAACGCTACAATCAACGCTAGGATACGATACGGTAATTCGGCACACATAGGGTGATGTCTGCAGGCAGGAACATTGCATTCACAATTGCGGCGCAAAACAATGGTTACTATTGACGTACGCCTGTAGGAACTCGTTATCGCCCTATTTAATGGTACCACCGCCGACCCTTATGATGTACCTTTTAGCCACAATGCCGCACGATTGGCATAGCAGCTAGTCCGTAATAATGACTTCATATGTCATCTGAAAGGCCGGGTTTATGCGACTTTTTATTGGTGATCAATAGCAACCTTGGCCCTAATCTCTCACCGTTTCTGACACACGGCGACTGTTCGATTAAAAAACGCACATTTTCCCTACCTCATCAACCCCAAATTTGAGAATAGGCTTACGTGTGCTGCATATGAAGACGCCGAAAAGCTAGTGCGACGCCGGGCTAATTAATCGTGTAATAAGTTTTCCGGTAATATCTACCTTTCAACCACAATGCCATATGTCATGCGTTACAGACAGACAGACGACGACAGACGTCGAGACGAACAGCTGCAGCTATATAAATGACACATATCGTACCGAAGAAAGATTCAACCACAACCGTCGGCCAATAATAAACGAAATTTGACTGGATTTTGTTGGATGGCTTGGAAATACGAAAACGTCGTTTGCGTGTGCCGCGGCAAAGTAACTTTAATTCGATATAGAGTCAAATATGCAAATTATGACATCGGCCCATCACTGATGATTTTGTCGTTTGTTTACTTTTTGTGCTGTGTTTATGTTTTTTGTGACCTTGTTGAGTGACAAAATGGAAATAATAATGCTTCTGAAAAACTGGTAGCACTGGCTGAACTGCCTAAAATTGTTGCGGTAAAATTTATGCCAGCTGACAACATAATAAACATTGTCGATTGCTCATTTCCTTGTGACAAGTTGACTGCAGTCGCACTGCACCCATCCTCCTCCCCCCCCGTCCGAACTGTGGCGTGTTTCACCCGCATGGCTAATCTAATTGCTTCTCCGGGTTATCCATTTTTTCTTGCTACGTCGTCCGTATGTCTGACTGTTTTTGTTCACTTGCTTTTGCACTAACTGCCAGCGATAGCAGCAGCGTATGACGGCAAATCATAATGACTGGTGCTATGCACACGGCCGGCCGTATGTACAGAAAACGGCAACTACGTACACGGCCGGCCGTGAACAAATCCGAAAATTTCTATACACATGGTCGAGTAAGATTGCAGTATTTTTTTCACCACGTAAAATCTAAAATGTTCATGCTGTCTTAAACCTACATCAGTGAGCTTTTCTGCAAGACTGTCCTAGCAGGTTACTTTGGTCTGTGCTAAAAATCTGTCAAGGCTGGAATGTATCTGCAAACTTTTAACAACAGCTTTCTGAAACATACATTCATTTCTGACTTGACGTCAAAGGACACAGATCTCTGCAGTGGGTTATGCGCCTGAAAACCGCATGACATCGCTATCGAGACTTTATCAAAATATTGCAGGATTAAATTCATAAAAGAGCTCAAAAAGATGATTTTCTAGATCTGGAATCAAGACTCAGCCTTCCAGTAGTTTAATAAATTTAGACAAATGCCGCTAGACAATGCAAAAATGATGAAACCAGCATGCCGCAATTTTTTTTTTCTAGAAACAGAGATAAAATGCTAGACGTTGACATCGAGACACGAGCTACATGCCTAAACAGAGGGGGGCGCATATGTCAGACGCTGGTGCGACATCACTAGGACGCTCAGATCTACAACTGTAGGCCTACGTCACTCATGTTGTCGATGCCTCAGTGCCTGCACATTCATTCACGGCCACATGTTCTCAAATTCTTTTGCTGGTCAAGCTAGCTTACAGTCAATGAATGGATTTAATATAATAAATATAACCAATTTTTCTGTGCACTGCTTTAATGCAGTGAAATGTGCAAAATGTGGGAGCAGTGACTTCACATCGGAAATTTCTGTGAAGTTAGTTTGTCACTGCCATTCGCATCTAGCTTTTTTATTGCTCGTGTGCACATGCCTAATTTGTCTATACATACGGCCGGCCAAGTGTGTAGTCACTGCGAATCATGATTTGCATTGCAGGTTGCAGTCAAACTTGCCTTGCATCATTGCTGACGTCTCAGGACAACGTTTTGTCTACAGCCAGACTGACGTTGGGTGACTTTACTTTTTGACTTTGACTTTCGCTAAGCCTTTGTTAAGCCTTAACTCGGTCTAAGTACATACTTTAAAAAGTCACAAAGTGAAGTGATTTTGAAAGTTTGGTCTAAGTAGGTACTTAGACTGAAGTTTTAGTCAAAGTCAACAGACTTAGACCAAACTTTGGTTTAAGTACCTATTTAAGTACCTACTTAGATCAAAGTTTAGCTGAACTAACCTGGCTAAAGTCAGTTCGATTTGCATGGAAGAGATAGTTTTAGCCCTTAGGGCTAAACTTTCACTGAGCCTGAATCCACTTCAACTTTTGACCTAAGCCGAGCAAAAACATGGCGACTATTTACAGTCTTATACGTATGGATAGTTTAGTAAATTAAAGCAGTCTGGTACCGAAAATAAATGTCGTAATGAATACACAATGACCTAAGACATTACGTAATTTTATGTCATTTACGTGCGCGGCGCAATTAAATAAGCAAATCCAAGCGTAAATAGTTGATTTATTTCTTGTTAGGTTTACCAGTTGTTTTCCACTATTTTTAATCTAAACTTTGGTAGACTTAGACTAAAGTTTAGTTGAACTTTGGTCTAAGTATAGATTTTTGCGTTCCGCTTTAGCTTTGGCTTAGCAAAAGTCGTAAGTCAAAAGGCTAAGTCAAGAAGTGACATCACCCATCGAGTCTCAAGCAATGGTACTTGGTGCCGAATGAAAGTGATCATTTTTTTTTAGTATTAGTTATGTAGTGTTTCGTATGTGGGTGGTATTGTAGAGTCTGCTTGCTCACTTAACAGCATTTTTGCCAGCTGGCCCATGCAAGTTATTGCGGGCTGCAGAGGGTTGTAGTAGTCCATCGTGCGAGCTAGTATTAATTGTACGAGGTGGGCCAGAAAAAGTGGCATCCCTCTCAACCACGTTGACATAATACCTAATGAATGGAAAACCACCAGATATTTATACTGTTTGAACAAAAATTGATGTTAATTATTCACAATTTAAGTGTTTATTTATTTGAAGTCATTTTTGCAATTATTTCTGATCCCGAGTGTTTTTTCCATACACAGATTGTGAATCAAACAATATTCATCCAGTCAACGAGATGAAATTACAATTTATTTGCTTAAAATAGGACTTATTTATATTTGCAGATAAAGAAAGACATCATTTAATGAAAATGATGTGTGTGTGTTTGTGTGTGTAAACATAAAGTTGCAAATGTAATGCATCCAACGAGGGAGGAAATCCAAATACCAGAAGTGTGTCAGTTTTTTTGACCCATCATGTATATACAAGGACCATCCCAAAAGTCTGGTCTCGACATATTAGACAACAATATTTTCCACAATTCATATGTCAGTGAAACGTACATTCTTTACTGACTCGCACGAGTCCAGTGTGGACATGAGGTCATTGTAATTTATGACGTCACGTAGCATTAAATAGAAATGATTCCCAGCGTCTACAGAAACACTCAGGTCGTTCATCATGACATGCTCTGATTTGCTATCCACGCTGATTTAGGCTATCCTATATTCATCGATTCAAATGAGAAAATTCATAACTTCATTTGTGAGGGGTTTCATAAAAACAGATGCCACGGGACCACACTTTTACAAATCCAGCTAAAGACTGGAAAATTATCATGTACTAGGAAGCCTGATTTTATGCTGTTTGCGTTAAGGCTCCAAATTGTTTCGATTTAGTGCTCAATGACATCATATATTACAGCGACGTCATATCCACAGCAGACTCGTATGAATCAGTAAAAGATGTACGTTTTGCTAATGTATAGATTGTGGAAAATATTGTTGTCAAATATGTCGAGGTCGGAAGCTTTTGGGATGGTCCTCGTATGTTTGTATCTGTGTAGTGAAAGTGCCAGTGAGGGGATGAAGCTGCGTGCTTGCTGCTGCTGCAGTTGATCATGTTCAAAGCGAGGTGCAGTAAGTAATGGTGATGATGTGGGCCCAGGACGGTCATGAGCCTGATCATCATTGTGACACATCGTGTTTGAGAGAATGCTCTGTGGTGTTCCCGTCATCAACCTACAGCTACTCTGATCATTCCAGTTGCCATTCGTCGGATGAGTTGCTGCCACCGCTACCGCCGTCGGCGTCAGTAATGGTGGAGTCGATGTCGGCCAGCCTGCGCCAGATGGACCTTGAGATGTCAGGTGAACTGGATTGCGGCAGACACCAAGCGTTTGGTGGTGGCTCTAAACCACGACTGGACTCTGAAGAACTCTGTCTCATCTGTGGTGACCGAGCATCTGGATACCATTATAACGCTCTCAGCTGTGAGGGCTGCAAAGGTAACATGACTATATAGTGGAGCCTAGTACTTTGTGGTGGCTTGGTGGCTCAGCTGTTATGGCGTTGGATACGAGACCGGAAGGTCAACCGTTCAATTCCTAGCCGGTGCACTACCAAGTAGCAAAGTTTTTGGACAAGTTGTTCACACTTACGTGCCTGTGTAGGTGCAAGTGTCTAGTGGTTAGTGTCGACTTGTAACTTCCAGGTTGTGGTTCGATTCTCACTGCTGTTCATTTGCAAGCAGCCTTGAGCAAGTTGCTAAACTGCTGTGTTCAGGTCAACTCAGCCTCCTACCCTCCGTGGGATGGGAAATGAGTAGTAGGTTAGGCTGTAGGAGGAAGCCTAGTGTGGCTGGTTGGGGCGGTGGTATGTCCGATAGCTGCAAACTGCAGCTATTTGTTTGTTTTTGTTTGTTTGTTTGCTTAGGCGGGCAATGGATGGTCGCATAGTGCGCTGCGGTATCATTAGTTCATGCCAATCAGCTGCCACTTCCGAGATTGTAATGCGCTTCTGTAAGAAGTACTATAGCAAATGTTGGCCCTTTTTATCTTTACCTTTTTACATCTATACAGTTCAGATACTAGTGCATTGTTAGGATAGTCCACTTCGACTAATGTAAATGCAGTAAAACTTTGGTGTTTTAAAGCTATAATTGCTTGAGTTCTGTAAGTCTGTTGTTATTTACAAACCTACAAGTACTGTTATTAATCAAGTATATTGAAGTTTATTACTTAGACGTCATAAAGCCAGTCTCAGTCCATCTTTCTCTTTATCCCCACATCTGTCATCCATACATGCATTCACAAAAAAATGCTTTTGATTCCAAGAAAATTAGTTTTTTTTGGTTAAGTTCGATGAGTGATACATGACGATATGCGACGGGATCCAATCCATGGTCAAGGTCTTGGGACCTTTGAAGTTAGAAATTCTTTTATTTCAAAGTACAACTGCTCTGCCATTTACAGTGTGAGCTGGCGAAATATGATGACTGAGTTTTAAAATAGGAGACAACAAACCGACAACATGTATGTAAATTTTGTCAGTTTGGATTTTTGATATTTGGCTTAGCTTTTGTGTCACATGTTGAACTTTACTGGTACACAACATTGGGAAACTGTATAGAGAAGTCGGTTCTGATAGTTGTATATATTCAAAGTTTATGTGCATCTATTCTGCATCGGTATCAGTAATAGTTTGGAAACTATTCCCCATAAACCACCTAATCTAATCTGAAAACTAGAGCTGTAAAATTAATGCATTAATTAACGTGTTAATAAATTAACACATGTTAAAAAAATTAATGCACGTTTAACACACATGCATAAATATATTTAATTTACTAAATTTTGTGAAGCAAAAGTTCTAATATTTTGTTAAAACTGCAGTTATTTGACAATCGAATGAATTTAAGTAACTAAACTTCTGTAACTAAACCATCAGTTACTGTAAATAGATGACAGGCTAATCGATTTCTATGCTAGCGGTGACGTCAGTTATTGTTGAAAAATGTGTTTCTATTTGCTTTTCAACTTTCTATATTTTACAGGCGGCACCCTCCAAACGTCGTGGGGCTTGGAGTAACTTCCCCCCTACTCTCTCTTTCGACGGGTTTGGGTGCATTAATAACGTGTTAATTAAGGCATTAAAAAAATTAACGCAGTGCGTTGATGTATTTAAAAAATTAACGCTTTGACAGCTCTACTAAAAACAGTTTGATATAGTGTCATTGTCACAAAGTTACGTGTTAATCAGAAGCGCTGGAAGCTTTTGGAGGAAACATTTATATATTTCATGTCGTAAACGTTTACAGTTTACAAAGACGTGTAAGGGCGATATGAGTCAACACTCGAAAACGGTCAAAATGGTTTCGGGGTGAAATTATTGCCTGTTGAATTCCAGACTGGCCCTTACAGGACTAGCCATTCTAAATATGTGAACAATACTAATATATCCTAGACAAAATTTTGTTCTAGATACTTTTACAACCCTCTACAGTGCTGTGTTTTACTGATTTATGAGTTAACTGTTTCAACTGATTAGTTTATTCAGAGGCACTGCACCTATGAGAAAATGTCATAATATTGTTTGCTGTGCAGGATTTTTTCGTCGGAGCATCACTCGCAATGCTCACTATGTGTGCAAGTACGGAGGCAGCTGTGAGATGGACATGTGGATGCGTCGCAAGTGTCAGGCGTGTCGGCTGCTCAGATGTCGCAATGTTGGCATGAGAGAGGAATGTAGGCTTCGATCAGTGTTACAGTACTCACTGTTTATATTTTGCAACTAGGTCTAACATTGCACCTCTGATTTGTTTGCAACATATGGTGCTATATAAATGATGTGTCGTGTTTTGATTCATTGATCAGTTGTTATATCAGAGTAGAAAATCAAAAATGAAATTGCCTGGTGTCACAAAATGCGAGCAGAGTTGATCAGCACTGTCTGCAGGATTTTGTGGTCACTGCTAGTTGGATATATTCAAAAGCAGTTTATGTGCGTCCATTCTGCATCATCTGGTTTCAGTAACAGTTAAAAGGAAAAAAGGTGAAGGTCAGAATATAGCTCCTAAATTTAGAAGATTGAACCCCTCACAGAGCTATGGAGCATCACCTGCCATATGGGATCACACAGTGTTACTTGCCATCCAACACAGATGAATGCGCCCTGCCTTAATCCCAACCAGATAGGCCGATACTTGATTTATCTACCATGGAAGGATGGAAGGCTGAGTTGACCTAGGCGGTTGGTTATGTATCGAGATGGCTTACCTGCTTGCAGGGCAGCAGTCACCATTCGCAGTACTAACCCGGCCCGGCGTACAGTAAGTTCATTGATCAAACGAAACGTGTTACTGCTATGCCAGGCCACCATCTTAGTTGGAAAACTATTCTTTGCAAACCACTTTCTCTTAGATCAAACATCAACGTTTTTCATGTAGAAAATTACAATTTTCATTGTTGACTTATGCTGCTAAGTTTTGTGTCACTGCCATGCATGTTGGTTACTAAGTTTTGGCCAGCCACTACACTGTGTTTTTTAAAAAAAACATCTCTGACGTTTTCGACTATAACTTGAAAACCAATTATCAGATTTTAATAATTTTTGGTACAAATATTCTTGACACAACTTGCCATCAAATGACTGTTTAGTATGCTTCTGCACTACCTAGGTATAGCAGATCAAGTGAAATATGCGTTAAAACCTGAAAAAACATCCCCAACATTATCGATCATACCTTGAATAAAGATTAGCAGATTTTAATAATATATGGCAGAAATATTTCTGACACAACTGGCTATTAAATAAGTGTTTTATTTTTTACCTCACTTAACGTCTGCCTCTGTACTACCTGGGGAAAGCAGACCAGACATAATACGTGTTAAAATGAATGGAAAAACGTCAATAAATTCCATTTGTCCTAATTTGTCGGCCTTAACAGCAGGTCTATTACAAGGCTTGACTGTATTGCAGCAGTGTGTCCACCAGATAAAGTTTAGGAATGTTTGTAAAGTTAGAAGTGACTGGTAGAGCCTGTATTGGTCTGGAGCAGAACATTATCGATACTGCTGTCAAGTGAATGGAGAAAGCGTCTCCTTGTTTGTGTTCGCATAATGGGCCAACACTTCAAGCAATTTTACTCTAGGCAGTTGAAAAATGGACAACTGAATGAAATGTCAGCTACGGTTTCAGAAATGTGAAGAAAATGTGTTTTTACGCCTTATGTTAATTAAGCAATTGTATCACATTGGATAAAAGTGATATTTCACTGGCTGTGCTTTCCCCAGTTAGTGCAGATACAAACGTTGGGTTAGGTGGGAAACTGAATGGTCATTTGATGGCAAGTTGTGGTGGAAATATTTGTACCAAAAATTTTCAAAATCTGGTAATTGGTTTTCAAGTTACGGTCAAAAATGTCGGGGATGTTTTTTGAGACACAGAGTATATGTGTAGCTGTAAGCATATAGCTAGATCAAGCTTTACAATACATAGCTTTGCAAGTTAAGTGCTTGTCACTTTCTTGTGAGATGACTGTGACATGGAAGCCTTCCTGTTGGTTGCATTTAGCCTCTGGACTGAATATTACAGATATAGTTTACAAAGAATGATCCGTCTTTGTAATACAGCTTCTAAGATTATGATTTGAGAGTGTTTTGGATATTTGTTTTTCTTGCTGTTGTGGTTCAATCATTACTGGTGTCAATAGCACTTTCTGAGCAGAAATGTTGTCTTAGATCAGTATATATTTGACCTTTCTTTTTTAGTTACTGTAATTTTGGCTCACACATGACTGTGACAATTCAGCGCATCTTAGCCATTGCAATTCTGTCTGTCTGTTCGGGTGGATCAGTCAAAAACGGTGCAAGCTAGTATCACCAAATTTTTACCGTTGCCTGCCTGGAAGACTCTAGTTTTAGGAATTGTAAAGCGTTTCCATAAACTCGAAGGGGGTCACCCCGAACGAGGACGCTAAATGAGAGGTGGCGGGATAAATTTGCAATTTTTAGCCAATAAGTCGCTGTATTTTAGAAACGGTACGAGATAGGGCCCAGGTTACTACTAATCACTAATAGGAAGTCGTACACTGGCTCTCGATTGCCATTGAATTCAATGACCTTGGATGACCTTGAACGCCAAAATAGGAGTTTTTATGGATTTTTTTGGCGATTTCAGGCTGCGACACAAGTCTATATCATTCACAAGGTGGTGCCAGGCAACTATCAGTATGCGATCCAGATAGAGGATTTGGTATTTGTATATTAACTTAGCCTGAACACCCCAGTTTTCAGCTAAACTACTAAACAGGACTGCTGTAGGCTTTCACGTGTCTTGTGAGCATTAGCTAAAATTTCTTGGTAACACTGAGACTGTTACGTTGCATTCATAAGCTCATAACTTGTTCATTACATTGCACTGTCTGTAAGAATTCTTTTTCACATTATCTACTCATAGTTATTATTGCTAAGCGCTGCCATGCAGTATCGTAGGAGTGCTGTGGAAAACTTGGTTGTAATTAATTGTAACTGTAAGTAGTACACCGAATGCTGGAGCAGGTTTGCTGTCGGAGAAGCAGTGCATAGCGCGGAACACTCGGCGCCAGGAGACACAAAAGCAGGTGAAGCGTCGACAGCATCGTCTCGGCGTTGTGTCGGTGCAAGGACGTCAGGTGACAGCGGGACAGGTGACGATGGATGATTGTGTGTCAGCAGCAGCAGCAGCAGCGGCGGGAGGTTCAGCTAGTCAATGTCAGACTCCTCCTCACTGCCGCAGTCCACTGCAGCTGCTGACCGATGAACACCGCGATCTTATTGGTCTCATTGTCGCCTACCAGGACAAGTACGAACTCGCGACTGAGGAGGACACGCGCAAAGTCTCGGTTAGTTTAGCTGCCACCTGTCTGTCTGTCTGTCTGTCTGTCTGTTGTAGGCATTTCATGTAAAAAATCAATCACCCACAATAGTCATAATCTCCCTCTCACATCTCTATGGCCCTGGGGTTGTGCTCGTTTCTGTTTCCTGCCCTGAGCCGGCAGTTATGCGAGCATAGGCAACACTTCTCCAGTTTACTGCAGTTATGCCATTTTAAATACTGGTATTGGCTTTATCGAAAATCAGACAATTTTGTTCACCTTGCAATAGCAACCATAACAGTAAAAGAGGAATTGAAATAAAACATGCAAAGAACAGCTGCAATTGTTGGCACCAATAGTGGGCTACATTTTTATAGCAATAACATTGATACTAATATATTCAGTTCTTATATAGCATATATTACATTTATCTGTCTGATTTTCACGTATGGACTGTTTTTTGGGGGTTGGGATTTGGGGCTTAATCCATTGCGTGAAGTGGCAAATCTGTTCTTGCAGTTCTGAAACAGTTGATAATATTTGATGAGTGCATGCTATCATGTTTTGTAACTGAATAGCTTCATTTTTCAGCCGAGAATTGACATATTTCTGATCTCACTGGTGTGATTAATACAGTGCATTAGAAATTTTCTCAGCGCACTAGAGATTTTCTTGAGTATGTTTTGTATAAATTTACTCTTTACTTTCTTACTTGCTTATAGCTGTGCTAACACTGATCAGTAGAGTTCCTGAACTTTTTGTGTGTCATGTTATTTTGTGCTGATGTTATAATTATTAAAGGCAGAGCTGAATGCTGCTCAAGCTCCTTTGACAGAGAAACCTGTTTATTAATTAGACAAGTTTCAGATGAGTGTGAGACTGTTAAGTATCATTATGGCTGGCTTTGTATAATTAATTATCCACCAGATATTGCTTACAGTTATACCAGCTCAGCTTATCTGATGCTTCCAGAGTTAATCTGGATTAAACTAATCCAGCATAGAGCTAGATTCATTAATTTGCATGTTTGCTGTTTTGAGTAAGTGGCATTGTGTCAGGAACTACAGCAGATTGGATGTTAACATCAGCAATGAAGCTTTTGTTAATAACAAAGCTATAGAGATATGATGATAATGATGATTAAATTATTATTAATATTGAATACAAATGTAGAGAAAGTACGCATATAATAAAACTGAGCAGTATGCAGGTGTGATATGCCAGTTTTATTACACGTATCATTGTCATTTTCGGTGCTTTTCAATTTTTACAGATCTTACCACCTGAACTTCTACAAACACCGGTAATAAGCTCAACAGAAGAACATTTAAGTTTGTTTGTCAACAGTTGGCTGTCAGTGAAAAGTCCCGATCCAGTGGCAAGGAATTTCTGACTATTGAGGCTGTGAGGCCTGGATCATATCATGTCATTGTGGTTGAAGGGATTCGATCACTATAGCTAGCAACATGGTAACAGTGTACCTTTACCAGTATCCTTTTGGTAGACAGAAATCTGTTGTAATACTTGTGGGCCAGAATTCATTAAAATGTGTTATAATTTGAATAAGTTATGGCTGAAGACGAAATGTGCTGATGTTGTGTGGCTGTGCTAATTGGCCGCTTTTTGTGTTCTGCTCGTCCATCCGTCTGTCTGTCCATTTGTGCATTGTCCACTTCATATGGGCAGTTAGTTTGAAAACTAAAAGGCACAGAAAAGAAAAACAAAATTGATGCAAGTGTTCCCCAGTGTAGGGATAACTGGTGTGCTAATTTCTGCCTCAGAAGTTCAAAGGTCAGGTGGATGGCTGCACAGTGTGTTTGATATTGACACTGACACTAGGCCAACATAGTGGTCAACTAGCCAACAGGTCAACTGAGACACAGTGTAGCGTTATAAGGTGAAATTGAGTCGGGTTGCGTTTGCTGTGCTGCGTGGCAGGAGATGAACATAATGGCGTCAGTGCAGGCGTCCGGTGACATGATGGACATGGTGTTTGGACACATGGTTGAGCAGGCGATCCTTGTCACCAGACTTGTAGTCGAGTTCGCTAAACATCTGCCCGGCTTTCAGATGATCAGCAAAGATGATCAGATTGCGCTGCTAAAGGTAAGTTACAGGTGGTACTTGTAAGTCATTGTTCACTGGTCATTGATACTTGTAGGAGTGTGAAAGATAAAGGCTAGAACTCCAGGTAGTTGTGAACTGTGACCTGCTGCAGAAAATACTGAGTTTCTGACACAGTTTCTGACCGTTCCATGTGGGTTTCATAATGGTATGTAGGCCAGGGTCCTCATCAGCTGCCTTTTGCTAGGAATCGGGCTTTTTTGAAGTTCTTCCCGGCATTAAGCGAAGTTGTGTTTTGGCACCAGTCGCAGTCATGCTGATTTTTCGAAATGGGCTCTCTAACGATGTCAGCATTGGTTCAGCTGTTACCTCGATGAAAGCTTTTTCACATTTTCTACAACTGGTTTTGCAGTGCAGCATGCAGACATACTACACTATGTCCAGTAAAAAAAACGGACCCTCTAGACTTTACTTACTTTGCCTTACCTCTGGGTGGGCAGGCTCTTACACCTGCCCATCGTTGAGGCCGTATCAGTTTGCCCCAATGCACATCCCCGAATGTAACCATAAGTTACAGGTAATGGCTATAAAGTCATGAACAGCTATGAAGCCGTAAATAAACGGCTGTGAAGCCATAGTCAGCTGTGAAGCCGAAACCAGCACAAAAGCACTGGTAACTTGTAGCAAATCTGCTCTCACGGGTTTGGTCAGCTCTTAGTTAGCTCCTACCCTCCAGATTTCATAAATCTTTCGGGTCTTCAGTGCAAAGCTCCACCACCGCGACAAGGTGGCTGACCACAGTTGGGGACCCCCTAGACATCATGCAAAAAATGTCAAATCTGAACGAATTTGAATGAAGTTTTGTATACTTAATCCACAGTAAATTCTTGAAGAGATTCCCAAATTTTGTTAAAAATTTTATTTGTTACCAAAATTATTAATTGTTGAATATCGATAACAAAATAT
>Ga0209671_1003482_pt1 | contig 15163 bp, 8 predicted proteins | sample WorMetHERISLAND2_2_FD_187401 | JGI IMG/M metagenome (GOLD analysis project Ga0209671, IMG submission 187401) | Marine gutless worms symbiont microbial communities from Max Planck institute for Marine Microbiology, Germany - Olavius geniculatus... | ecosystem: Host-associated > Annelida >... | reverse complement strand
GTAGGTAAATCGAGTACCGGCCTATCTGGCTGGGGTTAAGGCGGGGCGTGTTCACCTCTGTCGGGTGGCAGGTAACACTGTGTGATCCCATATGACAAGTGACGCTCCGTAGCTCTGAGATGGGTTTGCTCATTAGGAGCTATATGCGACCTTTTTTGACCTTTAACTCATCAAGTTACTGTTTGAATCTATAAGTCTACTCGAACAGGATAGATTGGTGGAATGACCGCTAGGTTCGGATCGTGGACGTACGGCGGATCTAAGTTGGACATCGTGGAACGACAGTCCGGAAGCTCACTGGATCTGAGCAACTTCAGCCGTGCGTGTCCGTCAGTGGTCCAGAGCCACGAGTCTGAACGCAAAGTCACCTACTACGAAGGGCTCGAAGAAGGTTATCCCGACATCACCATGAAGCTGACGCTCGCCTGGCGCTAATCAGCTTATAATTGTAGCGACGCACGGCGCAACCGCCGGGGGATGGTGGGAGAGGACGCATGACTTTTTACACCTCACTGATGTTCCCGTACGAACTTTTTGTCTGAAGAGTTAAATTTGCAAAGAAGCATAACAATAATATTAAGGCAGCGTCAATTCAACGGCATATGTTGAAATAAGTTTGTCAACTGGACTTAATATGGACCCTCTGGAAAAATTTCTGGCGTTTCCCAGATCTCCTAATTGCATTGAAAATTTTTTAAAAAGCTACAAAACAGGAGAAAAGGGTTAAAAAAAATAAATGTGGACGTAAAGACAAGAACGAAAAAAGCAGGATTGAGAGAGAAAGAAATACAGTGGTTACCCATCTTTCAGAACGTAGTTGCGTTCCTCAGTGTATAGCATCGACCTGGCCAACTGCATGTGTCAACTATATTTTTACCACAAACGGTTATCGTATAATATCGGAAACGTTAAATGCTTATCACTCACGTTATAACGAGCTACAGTATAACGTATTCATCAGACTGTTGACTTTATTAGTTGCTTTGTTGACTGTTGCCTTCTTTGGGACGATTTCTAATTGGCTCTAGATGTCGCAACGGCGAACAATGGCCTACGTCAACAAATCAGTGATTTAAGGTTGTACTTTGATAAATTCATATATTGGGTTAGTTAGGCCTACTGTTTCAGCTCGTGTATTTATTCCAGTAGAGATCCGTGACATAATCGATAATTTCTGTCGAACGAAATGCTCGTAAACATACGCCGATTTGCTATAGGACGAAATGTCCCCATAATGCTAGGCACCGCATATACGTGCTTGACTCACATTGAATAGGCCTACACCTTTTCTGTACACGTACCAGGTACTGCGAAACACGAGTAGGCCTATTATCATTATTGGCACCTGCAGTGATCCATCGTATAGAAGACAACTAAAAAAATATCAGGGATATGAAAATAGAACGGGAGTTTTAATCTACAACCCTATTAAAACTTTCCCCTGCTTTTCACTGGGCGCAAGCTGCGCCCACCAGGTATAGGGATAGAAGCCACTGGGTGGAATTATCTGTGGGGGATTTTGTCTGTTTGCCATTCAAAGACAATCACGTTGTAATTGTGCTCCTATTCTAAGGCACAGCCTATCGACGCCTGTACTGTAACATCGCATCGCTTCTGTAGTATAGCAGTAGATTGTAATACTTAAGTGCTTATGTTGCTTGAGATATTCACAGATTGACATTTAAATGAACAATAAACCAGCAGAACGTGAAGTTTGGTCTTTTTGTTGCTTAATAAAAAATTAAAATTTAGGGTGGTGTTATAGCTCTTTACCTGCAGTATGAAATCACTCGGTGTTATCTGCCACCAGACACTGGTGAACGTGCTCCGCCTAAACTACAGCCAGATTCATCTACCCAGAAGGATAGAAGACTGAGTTGAGTCAAACGGCTGGTTGCATACGGAGATGGTTTACCTGCCCGCAGGCAGTCACCCATCTACAGGGTGCGGCAAAAAGTAGCCCCTAAAGTTTTTTTGCTGTTTTCTTAGCAACCGTTTGGAATTTTAACTTGAAATTTTATACTTTTATTTGCTAAAATCTTTTACATTTAACTGCCAAGTAAAATATGATTCTGCTGAAAAACGACGAAACGACGAAGTTATAGACTTTTAAAACATGACCGCCTACCGATTTTTCAGCATTAAAAATGTTTCAGCTAAAATGCTATTTAATTTTCAAAAACCGGTTACCACATTACTGCAGGTGACGTCACAGTGACGTTGTGATAAACAGTAATATAGGTTGTTTATAAATTATTACTAAATTATTGTTCTTTTAAAGCAATCGTCGGCTGCCCATCAGGTTCATCTTCTAGTAGGTATGACGGCGCGCTGGACAGCATACAGGGTAGTCCAAAAAACGGATACCTAGTTTTATTTTTGGGATAACTTCGGTAATTCAGCACCGATTTTAACCATTCTTTCACTGTTACAAGCAGAAATTTATGGCGCGTAAACGTAAAGTTTTTCCTCCCACCGCACCTTTATTGTGTGACCACATTACCTAGCAAAACAAACATTGTACAGGTGGACACTGCAGCAGGATGGAGCGCCAGCGCACACCGCCCGGACCACGATAGACTGTCTGAAAAAAGAGCACATCAACTTCATTGAACCTCACATGTGGCCTCCAAATAGCCCTGATCTTAATCCCGTGAATTACGCTAATTGGGGTGCTCTTCAGCAACGAGTCTACCACCAATGACAGTTCAGATGGAAGAACTGAAGCGAGCGATGGTCACCGAGTGGCAAAAACTCTCACAGCGTTTCATTGATAACAGTATCAATAAATGCGTCAACGTCTTAAAGCTGTATCAAGAATGGCGGCGGACATATCGAGCACCGCAACTTAACTTGAGCAGCCGCACGTCATTTTAATACTATCAACAGATAAGTTTAGTCAATAAAACAAAACACTGAACACCAATATTAGCAGTAGCAATATTAGCTTCCATTGCGAAATATTGTCATATTCTGTACCACCAGAAAAAAACTTTCGGTCCAGTGCTGACATATTATGCGGCCGTACGCCTAACCTTTGGCCGTTTCAATCAATTGCAGATTTTTTCACAGTGGCCTATAACTAATACAAAGTACTGTTAGGTCCACCAAAAATTAAGCCCAGTCCAAAAAAATTAGCAAAAGATTTCGTGAACAGATGGGTTGTGAGTCGTGTGGGAGGTCATTCCACGTCTGTGGGCCGACAACAGGGAATGAGGAAAACCCGACTGGCGACGGTTCAATTTTGACCGGAGACGTAAAGTAAAGTCCAGTAAAGTCCAGTACTTGTTATAGCGCTTCTTACATGAGACAGACTCAAAATCAAAAGCGCTTTTACAATCTTGAAAGTGGCAGCTGATTGGCAAATGGCATGAGCTAATAATACCGCAGCGCACTACGCGGCCATCCATTTCCCGCGTTAACGAACAATTGGACCCGCGCTTTGCAGCTAGCAGACATACCACCGCTCCAATCAGACACACTAGACCTTCACCCCATAGCCCGAAGGCTACTAAGGCTACTCATTTCCCATCTCACGTAGAGTAGGAGGCTGAGTTGGCCTGAGCACGTAGTAGGTTAGCAATTTGCTCAAGGTTGCTCGCAAATGACGGCAGTGAGAATCGGACCGCAACCTGAAAGTTACGAGTCGACGCTAACCACCAAACACTTGCACCTACACATGCAGTTAAGTGTGAACAACTTGCCCACAGTTGTTACTTGGCAGTGCACCGGATGGGAATTGAACCGTGGACCTTTCGGTCTCGTATCCAGCGCCCTAACCGCTGAGCCACCAAACCAGACTGCTGGTGCCAACAGAACGGAGAAGTCGACGGCCAGGTGCACGTCCGTACAAATCGTTTGAGCTGAAAATTAACCTACCGGTTACTAGTGATCAATACCGGTTACCAAGTAGGCCTATTGGCCCAGTGTCAATGCAGCCGTTCATGCCAATTTTTCTACACATTTTACGCCCGACAGCAGTTGCACGATGTCAAGCGGACATAAGAAATCAAGGTAAACCACAGTTTGCAAACGTGTTTTGAACAGCGAAAAATGTTCGCCAATAAGTCTAGCTTGCGACAATATATGGCTTAATGCGGATATTCGTTAGGGTTCTCGTGCGAGGAGGCATTAATAAACAGTAGTAGGGTAGCCCCACCAAAGTGCCATAGTGAATAGGCAATGTGGCCTCGGGAATACCAAATATGCGATTATTTTGGACCCCCTGCCTACAGGTCACGTAACACGGCGAATGCGCAGTAAACTTTTAATCTTTAACATGGGCAAATGCATATTTGAGGCTTTGTATTTCCCTAACGGTGTAAGTTAGACGCATGGTTACAATCGACCACCAATAAAAAAAACCACATATGCCGAGTCGAATGGTCACGTGATCGATGACGTCGCGTGTATCAGTCACGTGACCCCAAAAGGTCAAAGCCGTGACCCCATTATCTTTAAGGCTCTATATCTCCGTAACGGTGCAAGATAGACGCATGATTACAATGGACCACCTATAGGAAGTCGCCCACCGCGAGTCAAATGGTTACGTGATTGGTTTGGGTCACATTATTGCTGTTAACTCACAGATGCACAATTAAATTTGCTAATAAAACAACAAATATTAAATATAAAAACTTACCGGTTTATATTACTGTGTAACGGCAACCAAGTCACACATCCAAAACAGCTTAAATCATTTTACTAGGACACAGAGTGATAGAACGACGAACTGGCTGCCCTTACAAACCATGTGACGTGACCCCATTTAACCTTTTTCACTCCAGCATTCACTCGTAAGCTAATAAACGTAGTCAATGCAAATGTGATACAAATGTTTTCCAGCTGATTAAATGTACTGCTGGTCCGTACTGTAGCTAAGAGAGTCAAATTGGAAACAAAGTTGAATCTAGTCTTCCAAAAAAAGATTAAACTTAGTTTCTAAAAAGTGAAGTAACAACAAAAAAATCTATTTAATTCATGTGCACAACGGTAGTTGCCTAAAGTGGAACAAAATCTCTTCCCACTGTTAACAGCCATTAATGGCGAAATAGATGTCAACTGACTCAGTTGCTTGGCATATCTAAGCCAAAAGTGAGTTAAATACAGCTCAACAGCCGTGATTGGGCAGTGTTGCAATAATATGAGCAAGTTTCCTTGAACAGAACATACTCACCATTTTGTTCAAATTAGGGAAACTATATCTATTCCATTCAGCGCAATTTAAACAAATTTTACAAATTACTGTGCAGCAGCACAACCGTTGTTTACATCACATTATCGCTCATACACCCGACATCGATAAACATCTAGTATGCACAGCATTAGCGGCTACGAAGTCACTTCACAAATACGGTGTGAGCCATCCTCACTACTGGTGCTGCATTTAAGGTCGTCTCAATCAGAATTAACAATCGTCATTAACTGCAAATGGAGTCGATAACATACACCTCACTTACGTAAAATCGAATGCGAAACCACCGTAGAGTACTAATTATTCCTCACTTTCAGTAAGCAGCTCATAGATTTCGAGTAAGTAAAATGCTCCAATCAAGGAACCTTTTCCAATTCAGGCAACTCTCCCCTATTGTCTTGCGGAATAATGCGGGGTGGAAAACGTTAAATGGGGTCACGTCACATGGTTTGTAAGGGCAGCCAGTTCGTCGTTCTATCACTCTGTGTCCTAGCAAAATGATTTCTGCTGTTTTGGGTGTGTGACTTGGTCGCCCTTACACAGTAATGTAAATTGGTAAGATTTTTTATATTTAATTCCAGTAGTATGATGCTACTAATGACGTTCAGAATGTGCAAAATCTTACTAGAGTCACCCCAGTTGACGGTAATGTGTCGTTGTGGTAGGGCCTTTTAGACGTAATTGGTTTTGATTTTGAGTTTTTTTTGGCCTTGGCCTTAAACTTGGTCTCAAGTCCTCGGCTTTGTCCTCGGCTTCAGGTCCTTGTCCTTGTCCTCGAGCACAAAGTCCTTGATAACATCATTGCCTACTGTACAGGTTCGATTCGCTCTTGACTGATAATTCTATTGTAACTTTACTTGACGACTTTATGACCTAAACCTCGTAATTTACTTTTATTGGAATTGGACGACTGTGTATTTTTAGCCGCGGCAACAAGGTGGTGAATCTTTTCAGAATTTGTGGCGCCAACAGTCAGAAACAAAACATCGTTAAAAGGTCATCGCTTGGAACGAGTCTTCGCACTCTTTTGCCACTGAGGTTTTTTCGTCAGACCGAAAACGGTAAGGACATTAGATCTTCTTTTGTACTTGCAAAATGCTATTCCAAATATTCGCTGTCATATGCTGCGGTGTAGTGGACTTTTACCTTTTCTAAATGCAGTGATATCACTGCAAGTTGACATTTATTGACACTTTAGACCCTTTAATTTTGTTTCTACAGATTCACTGTTGTTGGCACACGTTTGGTTGATCACTAATGTTAAACGATGAAAATCAGCGATTTTAATATATAATAGATTTAATCTCGTAATTAAAACTGCTACTTTATCAGCTTGTCAAACTAAAGCAAACAAATTTTCAGCTTTTTATTTTGCATTTTTGCGTTACAGTTATTAAATAGTCAACTTAAAAATTTCAGTGTAATGGAATTATTTATATTCGTATGTATTATAGGCCCGGAGGTTAATCTACTAGTTCGGGTTTACTGACACCTGTAAGACGTATATGTTTTGACTTATTGTGAGTTACGAGAAACAAGACGTTAGCGATGGCGGTTGTACAGATGTTCGCGAAAGCCGTGGAATACAAGTCTGTTTCACAGCTGGACCTTGGATCTACATCGTCTAAGGAACTAATTCAAAAGCAGAAGAGATCCATGTGCTATATAACGACTGCATTTTAGCTGTTGACTTTGAACTTTTTTTCTCGTTACCTATTGCGGTGCTTACTGTATTGGCTCTGTTTAGCCTGTTATTCAACTGTCCTGGTCGTTGTTTTACTACCTTGTTTTGGTATTTGTTTGTTCTAATTTTAGAACTTATGGATTTATTTGACTGTACTTGTCTATTAAGGGCAGTGTTCAGTACTTTTAGTTTCACTGTTCGGTCCTACTGCATTGTCATTTGCATGTTTTAAACTGTTTTATTGGACAAATAAAGATTGATTGATTGTATTCAATAGCAATGTGTCAGTACTAAGGCCGGTGCAATTCATTTCATATACCGAAGACGTCGCGAATACTATATTCCAGCGACACGGCGTAGGTTACAAAGTATTTGCCGACGATGAACAGTTCCACAAATCAGTAGCACCATCAGATGTCAATGTGGCACTTGATACTTTACGCGACTGCGTCATTGATGTACGTCAGTGGTGCGAGTCACGTCGTTTGCAATTGAATTCTATTGAGTCGGAAATCATCTGGCTCGGCATCCGACATGCATCAAGTAAAATTGCATCAGCTGACCTTACACTCGAGATCGGTGATGACGTCGTTTAGCCAGCAAGCGTACGCAGTGCGTAATCTGGGAGTGCTCGTTGGTCTGGCGGTCGAGTTTGTTCAGGAATTTAGATACCTATGCCATATTTCATCTTGTAAGATGCGTGATGAGTGATGACTCTGATATTAAACGTAAAATTTGCAATATGTACCTACATGCGCACTAATGTACTTGCTGAGAGGTTTAAACGTTGTTCCATAAATGTAAAGATTAGTCTTTTTAGAGCTTATTGTATATATGCTTGTATACTGTTTCTTTATGGTCACTTTATAATGCTAGCATTATAACATTGTCTAAATGCAAATCTTATCATAAATGCATGAAAAAGTTTTCCGTTTTTAAAAATGTCATAGTGTTACAGCCATGCTATATGATTTAGGCTTACCTTTATTTGCAACAGTTTTGCATACTTATTGCCATTTTTTACAGACAGCGTTAATTGTTAACTGTTAATTGTAATCCATTGGTTGCATGCATACGTTGCATATGTTTACTTTTAGAGCATATTTTCTACTTAGGGTACAGTTTTCGTCGTTTTCTGTTTTTTTTCTTTTTGTAGGTACTTGTGATTTGAAACAAATAAATATGTTATGTTATATGTTATATTATGTAGTGTATAGGGGCCTCGTTGTTTTCATACAACTTTGTCGCGTTGCACAACTGCAGTCAGTGGCGTAGACAAGGGGGAGCCCCCTTTAATCTTCCAGACAAGACATAAGCATAGGTTTAAACTGCACTAAATGTGCCAATTTGGTCAGTTGACTCTCAAAAAATAATTTAAACTGTTGCCACCAAAGCTCATATTTTACAGCTACATGCACCAAATCCGATTTCGGCTGACGCTTTAACCAAGACCCCCCTGAGGGAACCTTCAGCGCTCCCCCAGACCTCCCAGCTTGATTTTAGACGTTCCTACATATAAGAGCAGGGAGAAAGGAAAAGGCAAAAGGAAAAGGAAAGGGGAAGGAAAAGGCGAGCCCCCAATTCACATTTCTGCCTGCGCCACTGACTGCAGTACATGTTGAGTGCATTTTTATTCACTCGCACTTGCAATTGGATTATTGTCGTCCTAGTTTTTGTACTCGAAACGTTTCTTTTCATGCGTAGGCCTATAATGTGTGACTTTGCGTTGTGCTGCCTAAATTTTAAAAACAGTAAACGAAATGACGGGTTATTACGATTCTTTCTGATTCATGACGCATGATTCTGTCTGAACAGTTTCGCGCTGCAAACTAAATACACAAATCTAAATGTACATAATATCAAACAATCTATTCAGAAATCTAGGCAGTTGAATGACACGTACTTGTACATTTGACCATATAGACAGAGTGCAGATGTTAGCCACTTGTTCAACGACTACAACAAATTGGAGGAATGGATGCAGTAACTTACAGTGCAGCTTTTGTACTCATTTAAGCATAACAAGTAACATAGTATGCTATAGCTTGTATAATTTAACTTAAGCTCTCAGACTAAAGTCTGAACAATTGTATATGAAATTGTCGTAAAATTAAAAGCAGACTCTATAAACGACATAATATGAGCTACAGTTAGCAATACAACAAACTGACCCATAAACTTTAATATGCGCATTAAATAAACTGTCGACAAAACAGTAAATTTATTTGTTTTGGGCAATTAATTCTTTACATATCACGAACTCTAACAAAAAATCATGCAACTGTGACGTTTTATATTCATAATGCCATACAAAAAATACGCAATGCTGCAGGTTGTGAAGAGTAACGGGAATCTATACATGTAGGTTAGGGTGGCTTCGTGGCTCAGAGGTTAGGGCATTGGATACGAGATCGAAAGGTACACGGTTTAATCCCCAGCCAATGCACTAGCAAATAACAACTCTGAGCAAATTGTTTACACTTACCTGCCTGTGAGGTGTAAGTGATCTAGTGGTTGCTGTCGACTCGTAATACTCCGTCTACACGAGAAAGCATACATGAAGCAAACACGAAGCAAACGGATTCAAAATGCACGTGCACGACGTGTGCTGTAAGTTTGCTTCATGTTTTGCTTCATCGTGTAAATGGGGCATAACTTTTAGGTTGCTGTATGATTATCGCTGCCGGTCATTTGCAAACAATCTTGAGCAAGTTGCTACTCTACGGTGTGCTCCTACCCTCCGTGGGACGGAAAATGATTAGTAACTTACGGGTGAAGGCCTAGTGTGGCTGATTGGGGCGGAGGTATGTCTGCTAGTTGCAAACCGAGGGTTCAATTGTTCGTTAACGCGGGCAATGGACGGCCGCATAGTGCGCTGCGGTATCACTGGCTCATGACAATCAGCTGCCCCTTCCGAGATTGTCAAAGCGCTTCTGGCCACGAGTTTGTCTCATGAAAAAGCGCTATAGCAAGTACTGGACTTTACCTTTACTTTTTAGGCAGTATGAGGCATGCAGTCTACAATATACCACCATTATCAATGATGCAAATGTTCGGAGATAAACCCTGCTAATCTGCTATTTCTTGAGTTTTAACATGAACTAGTATAGATTTAAACATCGAAGTTGTCGCCTTACAAAAAAACTACTTGGACGCCACGGCGTGACAACCTTATATGTCAAAACTTGTGCTACGTGCCGGCTTTCAGTTTAACTACAAGTTTTGCATTACTATCAGTTTCATATCGTAGCATTATGACAAACACCAGACAGCGACAGGGTAACATTTTCAGTTTAGGCGTAAGCGCTATACACACGCGATGTTCAATTTACTTACAATTACTACTACTGAACACGTCCGTTCTAGGCCGACTGATACTACAGTCTGTGATCTAACAGCTACAACAACGCGCTAATCTTCAGTCGATGTGCTTCCGGTTTGGATTAGTACCGAACAGCGTGGCACGCAGCTCCGGCAGCATCTAAAACAAGTTAAACGACAGCACGGATTACATAACCACGTAATCCACATCAAAATGGAGAAAAAATATTGTAAAAACGAACACGAAGCTCATCTGTCGCTAAGATAGCCGACCATAGTGGTTGTCAGTGACCTTCAAGGTCATCCAAGGTCGATGATTTTCATTTCATTTGAAAGGACGTATGCCAGTTTCTATTCCATGAGGCTGGTCTCTAGGGGGCCGAGATGGCCGGTTTGTTTTTATCTCCTGGATTTTGTATGATTTTAGTCGTTTTTATCAAAGTTTGCTATTCGTCTTGTTGTGACACTGATAGTACTGCTGTTAAACGTTGTCGACGATCGCTCGTTGCTGCTGAATCTGTTGTTCTGTCGTCGGAAATCTACACGACATGTTTGACATTGACGTGGGCCCGTCAGGCATCAGTGACTTTTCGCCATTCCGACCTAGATCGACTGCCTCCAGGTAGGCGGCGCTCCCTGCACGTCGTCAGGCCGACGGGCTCTTCTGGTAAGCCGACGCGGCGGTGGTCTGGCGGTGGTATTCCACGAATCTGTTCCTGTGCTTGCCGCGGCCTTGTTGTTACTAGCAGGAGACGTCACACTCAATCCTGGCCCGGCTATCAACAGGTCTGTCAAAGATACATTAAAACTTGCTTGTCTAAACTGCCGATCAGCTACCAACAAGATACCGTTAATGCACGATCTAATAACTACTCAGAACTTTGATGTAACATTTTTTTCGGAAACTTGGTTTACTACTGACACTCCACTGTCCATCCTTCTCGACGTCGCCCCCTCGTTAATGCAATGGCTGTAATTAATTGTGTACATTTGCGGCCTCTAATAACATTACATAAACACATATGCATGCTGTAATAACTACACTGTGTCTCAAAAAACTGGGACCCCATTAAAAGTGATTGTAAGTCGGATTCAGGCTCACAAAATTAAGCAAATTTTTTACCAAAGAACATTCAAGCCAATTCTACGTAAAAGCTGGAATTTTTGAGAAAAACCGCTGTACAGTTGCAGAGATATGCCCTTTTAAACACAAGCACCCACAAACTCGAAATTAATAGCAATACCTGATGGCTCATCATTTCCAGTCGGCTGTCAAGCGTGTTTTCCACCTTTATTTTTCCATGCTGCGTCACCAGTTCCACTCCGCCGATCCTACAATGAAGACCAGTCCTTTCGTGAATATGACTATAAATTAGTTTAACTTAACGAATGTCGGCTAAATTAATTTATTATCACTAAACAGGAGTCACTAACGCCAGCATTAAAACCATACATCATAATAAAACATCCGGTCCTGATATCGTAGGTCTATCACTAAGAAAATCTTGCGCTCTCTGAATTTGGCCAAATATAACCTTCCCTAAAAATTTCTGTCAAATCCGGTTGTAAGTTTTGATGTAATCCTGCTAAAAAGCCAACTGACAGATAAACGAACAAACGTCGACGGAGCTAATAACGTACAGTTCGTTGCTGAGGAAGTTGTCCGGATCAATAGCCATGCGCAGCTCGATGCCGGTTGCTTTACGATAGTTGCCGACACAACGATCCATCACTTCCTACAGCGTTAAAACATTGAAACAAACAAGAAATTCGAGTTAATGCTCACGAGACGCGCGAAAGCCTACGGCAGTTCCGGTTCAGTAGTTTAGCTGAATATTGGGGTGTTCACGCTAAGTTAATTTACAAATACCAAATTTTCTATTTGGATTGCATAACGATAGTAGCGTGGCGCCACCTTGTGAATGATATAGACTTGTGTCGCAGCCAGAAATCGCCAAAAAATCCATAAAACCTCCTTTTTTGGCGTTCAAGGTCATTCAAGGTCATTGAATTTAACGCCAATCGAGAGCCAGTGTATGACTTCCTATTAGTGATTAATAGTAACCTAGGCACTATCTCGCACCGTTACTAAAATACAGCGACTTATTGGCCAAAAATCGCTAATTTTGCCCACCCCCTCTCATTTAGCGCCCTCGTTCGGGGTGACCCCCTTTAAATTTATGAAAAAGCTTTACGGTTCCTGAAACTAGAGTCTTCCAGGCACCCGACGGAGAAGATTTGGTGATCCTAACTTGCACAGTTTTTGACTGATCCACACGTGTGACAGACAGACAGACAGACAAACAGACGGACAGAATTACGATGGCTAAGGCGCGCTGAAAGCAGTAGCTGCTTTTGCGCGTAAAAACTAGTAATTCATTCAAAAGCAAATAAACAGATTACAAACTTTAAACTCGTTATATTTTACTAATGGAATCTGTTTTAACTGCAGTTTTTATACGATCTATATAAAGTCTGATTTAGTTCAGTTTACTGGTTTTGGTTTTAACTTTGATTTACTAATAGTTTGATATAGTTTTTATTAGATAATTTGACACAGTTGTAGTAGTTCTATTATTAGTTTTGGTGAACTGATTTATGTTTACCTGCACCACTTGTATGTCGGATCGACGACACCTGATTACGACCAGATCTTCCATCAACTGAAACAGACCCTGCGACAAAAAACAACAGGCGAACTTTCTCAATCACTCCACAGTTGTAATAAGGTTTTTTAAAAAAAGTTAAAGGTACTGTATACACCGTAGCTCTTTATAGGAAACCCGTCACAGAGCTACGGAGCGTCACCTGCGTATGGGATCACACAGTGTTACCTGCCACCCGACACAGGCGAATGCGCCCCGTCTTAACCCCAGCCAGATAGGCCGGTACTCGATTTACCTGCCCCTGAGGGATGGAAGATTGAGTTGGCCTAGTCGGATGGTTACACACCGAGATAATTTACCTGCCCATAGGCAGTCATCCATCCAAGTACTAACCCGGCCCGGCGTAGAGTAACTTCGTTGATCGAACACAACGTGTTAACATGGTGACACTGCTAATACGAGAAAGCACGTTTTTCTAGAAAATAACAACAGACGTTATTTACGAATTATTCACTTCACAGTAACGTTAAATTATGGGCATTCTACAAAAGCATTGCTAATGCTTCAAACATTTCTCTGCTTTTAGTTGCCGTTCCTCCCTAACAACGCCACTGTTTGCAAAATTTTCATTGTACCGTCAAAATATTGGTATAGTAGTTTTTTTTGCTTGTACTTGAAGTTTTATTGAGAAAAACCGTTTGCATCTAGTCTGTTAGCAGTTTAGCGTGTCACTTTGTTTTTATGAGATGTTGTGTAACATTACGTGCACGACATGTCATAAAGTAAAGTTTTAAAAAAAACTATATGAAAATGAAAAGATTTTCCCCATCCCTATTTTTTACCAAATAGCAACCGGAAACACAAATTATTTTTAAAGCCAAAAACCAACACTGCATCTTTCGTCCTTCCACATGGACATAATGCTATCTTCCGTTTGTCCGTTTGTCTTGAACGTAAATGTTATCGACTAAAATGGTAAATAAATAGAATTATTATTATCATTATTACATGAACACGTGCGTTTAGCATATAACCTGTAAAATGAGTCCTTCAAGCAGCATTCGATATCGGTTTTTGTCGCCAACAAGCCGCACCAGCAGTTGACGCGTTTCGTCGATTAACCGCTAGAAAAGAAAGCAGACATGTAATATTTATGTCACACAATGAAAAATTTATCAAAGCTTGTTAATCTTATATTATGGGCTAAATACACATAATAACATTAGCGGCGTATTTAGGTGGGTCTTGTTCGCACCCTTTTAAGAGTAAACAAATAATGAGATATGATTATAAGAAAAAAAGTAGGCTTAGCATAACGTAAAACTATACATCTAAGATGCACATTCAGAGTCCCTTTCGCACAGTGGTAAAAACAATGTTTTCAAACTTTTAAAATGCATTACATTTTAAGGTTTTAAGGTTTTAGTGTACAAATAAAACAGGTTTGAAGACCCAGGAAAACATCCCACACTGTGTCTCAAAAAACGTCACACTTAGTATTTAGTACTTCCATATCTTTGCCGACTATTAACCGATTTTCAAAATTCTTTCACTGGCACACTCTCTATACAATTGGCAATAAAGCAATTATTGAGTATTTTATTACACTTCAACTGTGTCACTACACTACCCTGTGAAACGCAAATTGTCAAAAATCACTAAAATCACAGTAATACGTGTGCAAATATTATTTTCTAAAACAATTTTTAACTAATTTTTATATTAAAAGAAAAAAAGTTTAATTTTAGACACACTTCTTGTGTTTGTAAACAAAAGGAGACAACACTATTGTAAATAATAATTTCTAATACAGTGACATTACACTTGTAACGTAACCTGCCATTTAGCAATGAAGACAAGGCTCTGGTTAAGAATGTATACTAGTTCAAAAATACAATTCTGAGAGAATGCTGTCAAAATTTTTAAAGATAAAGTGCAAGAGAAGCTTCGTTACTAAAAAGTTTTAGAAAACAGGAAGCATCGACCAAAGACATGAGACTGGCGACTGAAGCATGCAAATACGGAAAAAAACTTGACCACTCACCACTCTAAATGAAATGGTAGGCTTACTAAACCACAAAGACCAGAAACAAACACATCATTGAACTCGCCAGATATCCAAAAAGATAGATTTAACACAGTGTACAGATCATTCATCGCGAGCTAAGGCTGAAGTGTCTTTCAATTTTCTACAAGCTTTTTTACCTGTTATTGTTAGTTTATCTTGCATTTATATAATACAAGGTAGTGTAGCACACAGTTCAAACGTGGTGGGATACTCAATACTCACTTTATTGCCAATTGTATAGAAAGTGTGCCAGTGAAAAAATTTTGAAAATCGGTTAATAATCGGTAAAG
>Ga0209671_1003481_pt1 | contig 15164 bp, 6 predicted proteins | sample WorMetHERISLAND2_2_FD_187401 | JGI IMG/M metagenome (GOLD analysis project Ga0209671, IMG submission 187401) | Marine gutless worms symbiont microbial communities from Max Planck institute for Marine Microbiology, Germany - Olavius geniculatus... | ecosystem: Host-associated > Annelida >... | reverse complement strand
GTATACGTATTCTGCAGCTTATTCAGTTTTAAAGCAATTCAGGTGAATGGTTTTGGCGCGATTTGTTCCCCGCTCGCCGTTGGCACGGACATGGCGGCATCGGACACGGACGGCCTTGGTCGGTATTTCCGCCGCTGCAGCATTTTTTTGCAGGGCGGAACAAATGGACGGCACTTAGCGCGGCGGATTTTCCGCCACGTAGCGTCGTGCAATTTTCATACTGTAATATACCAGTAGTGACAAAGCATACTATCATTTTAAACCTGTTCTTCCCAGGCCCAAAGACTGTAGCCTACACACAGCACTACTTGCATATTTTCTAATGTTCTGTAGAGTTTTTTTGTCGTTGTCATTTTACAATAACCATCAGCTGGGTGACGTAACAGCTACATGTAATAATTTGTGAATGCATGACGCTGACGGGCAATCATAGTTTCTTACCTGTGAAAATCTGGCTTCTGTAGACCATATTAAAAGGGCATATTTAGCAGTGTTTGTCGTATAACGCAGTGCTGACAGCATAACGTCTATTATTGTTATTATGCGACTGTGAAGGCTGCTGCACACCTGACGACCAATAGGTCTAGCCGACGCGCCCGACTGCATACCTAGCCACTTGCATAGCCACGTGTGAGAGTCAGTCTATAGGCCACACCTGGGCTGGGCTGGGCAGTCGTATCATCAATCGATGCCGCAACCCGCCTGCGTGACAACGACTCAGAAATTATGTACCCAACTAGAAAAGCACTCGGAGCCAAGGATATTGATTTGACACAGCATTGTATTTTTTTATCCTTCCGGATCACCCCCAAAATTGAATCACTTGTAGTTTTTGTCATTCCCGACATTCCCTGAAAATTTCAGAAAGATCCTTCAACTTTTTTGAGTTATTTTGCTAACACACAGCCAGACAAACAAACTCTGGCAAAAACATAAAACATAACCTCCTTGGCGGAGGTAATTATGTACCCAATAGGGCGTACTAAAATCGATAGCAGTGATGTCGCTGGACCAGTCTAGGATTTACATATTTACTTCCGCCAAGGAGGTAATGTTTTTGCAGGTTTTTGTTTGTCTGTCTGTTTGTTTGTTTGTTTGTCTGTGTGTCAGCAAGATAACTCGAAAAGTTATAGACGGATATTTCTGAAATTTTGAGAGTATATCGGGCATGGCACTTTGAAATTTTCGTTACCATTGCGTTAAAGGGGGCATAAGGGAACCGCTGGCAAAGCGAAGATGGTGATGCATCTGGCGAATAGCATTGCCTTGGCCGAGGTACCTGCGGGCTATGACTGCTTTCTAGTTAGCACATGCACCTACGCAACCGCAGCAACAACGATGTTGATGCTGTTGCTGTTGGTGATAATTAGATTAATTACATAATTGAATATAAAAGAACTTACCGGTTTACACTACGTGTAAGGCGACTAAGTCGCACGTCCAAAAATGGGCCAAAAATTTGCGGTTTGGGGGAACAGAGGAAGAAATACTAAGGGAAAGTCGAGACCCTCTATAGGAAATCAGTCCCCATCACTGAAACACGTGATCCGGTGCCAGAAGACGGTCGCAAAGACAACTAAAGGAGCAATAAACGAGCTCTGTGTAAAAAAGTGAGCAAATATCGCGTAATGTTATACGTAGAGACATCTGATCGGTCTGAAAAGAAAGAAAGAAAGAACGAACGAAAATCGAGTTGATAGCGGCGCACGTGGTTTAAAAATGTTGTATCTATCCGTTTCGATACACTGCGTGTGAGTAGGCCTACTGCGACAGAGAGTCAAACAGATGGGATGAACGGACAATAAGTAGCAATTACCACGTTTTCCATTTCTACTGATAAGTGTTGTATAGTGTGTATACAATGTACGATAACTGAGCGAAATGTCGGAACTCCGTTTAAATATTCTGGTAAGATACAACGTGAGATGAGCTAATTTTCAGGGTGTGCCAAAGAAATGACCAAACTTGTTTTTGTCAGAACTTCGTCAAATCTTCACCGAATTTGATAATTTTTGGCACAGAGATAGCCAAGACGATAGAATTATGGTAATTTATATAGGGTACATTTATTGTCCACCTGACATAATTTATGTCAATGCATTACCGTGTAAAACGCAGATGCTCCAAATTGTTACATTACATGATTACACGGTGATTATTAGTGTGAGATTCCTCACTTGTGCATTGTCAATTCTGCAAAGGGCGCCGTGGGATTTAATAATTTTGTGGTATTGAACATTTTACGCTAAAAACAGCAGACAACAAAATAACTGATTGATGAGCTTAAAACACATTTTATCCATGAATGAGTGTTGTGCATTTTGATCTTTAATGCCGCTGTCAGTCGTGGCGTCACGTCAACGGCGTCATTTCAGTAAATCCTTGGGGTCTCATTGATTTTTGGGTATAAGTCTGCGTAACGTTGCAACGTATTGTGTTTGCAGCAGTAATACTGTTTCAAAGATACGATTTACAGGGAAAAAAATCAAAATCGTCAATCCTTGGGAGGTCCGTAGACCCCTCCAGCCCCCACCCTAAATGACGCCCCTGCATCACGTCTAAGTCATTATGTACACTTTGGGCATAAATTTTGATGATTTGGAAGCAAGTTGTTACACAAACTTATAATTCTGCTAAATAAATCACATTTTAGTTTATTGTGTGTTATATTAAGTCGTTAGAACTTTTACGGAAACAACAACTGAACATTATGCAACAATTTGGAGCATCTGCGTTTTACACGTAGTGCGTTGACATAAACTAGGTGAGGTGGACAATAAGTGTACTTTACATATTTCTATCATCTTGACTATTTGTGTGCCAAACATTATCAAATTTGGTTGAGATTTGACGAAGTTCTGACAAAAACAAGTTGGGTCATTATTTGGCACACTCTGTATAATACCGCAGCGCATTATGCAGCCATCCACTGTCCACACCAGCAAATAATTGGTTGCGCGGTGCAGTCAGCAGACATACCAATGCCCCAATCAGTCACACTAGGCCTTCACCGCGTAGCTGCAAGCTACTACTGATTTCACTTTCTGCTGAGGGCAGGAGGCTGAGTTGAGCTGAACTCTCGCTTGCGTGCAGTTGGCTCGAACCGCAACCTAAATGTTTTAAGTTCGATGCTCTGACCACTAGACTGCTTGTATAAAACTATAGTCTATGCACACCGCACAGTTTAACTCAAACTCCACTTAATTCGATAGGGACCTATGTTGATGGCTTGTCGTACAATATGCTGCAGAACAAGCTATATGTCGCAGATCGTCATCAAATCAAAATATTTGAGTTTTCATCACTAAAACCACGACTTTCCGTTGTGGTTGCCGTTGTTTCTCGGCCAAAGAGCGTTACGTCGCATGTACACGTCTTAAGTCAGCATGATTACCGTTAGTCTCTCACGATGGGTCGACCCGTTGCAGGCTCTCTGCAGTTTCTCTGTAATGTGTGTTGTATATAGGACTGATTGAGCATGGTGGAAAGGTAGAATTCTCACACGGCGTATATGACCCAGAGCTTGGCTACCGTCCTACCCGAGGTTGGTGCAGGCCACATATGCCAAAGGTGTCCGATAATGGCTAAATGTGTAGGCATGCATACACTATTACCAGTCCTGTCTACCTTAATTTTTGTCATAATAATTCAACCAATGCATCATTGTCCACAAGCTGTTCGCCAGTATTTAGGATTATATTTTCTGGGTCTCACGTGGCAAGCTTGATCATACGAGTAGGCCTACAATAAGAAAGTTCTACGAGCAGTTCAGTATTAGACCTGTCATAGTTGTGACTGATAAAGGGCCTAATGAGATGAATGTTCACTTATACATGTAGTCTACTTAAAACTTACCGTCTGCTTACATCAACTTATTGCTGTAAGAAATAAGAACTAAGAATGTAGTCTTTTGTGAAAATACGTTAAAAAATAAAAGTGACAAAATAACTATTTCAAACATATCTTTAGTTAAAATTGCGTTACGATAGGCCTATTCGTGCTGCAACTTAGGTTACTAATAACATATCAGATAAATCAAATTGAGTCACGTTTCTGGAAAACGATGTATTGTACACTATTAATAATCTGATGTTGTACTCGATCACATTTTCTAGTGCTTGATCGTTTTGCTGCTGTTGGAAGTAAATTTATATGAAATACTGTCTATACATTACAGTCAGTCATAATATCTCGATTTTGTTGTAACTGTGAGTTTGTGAGCATTTTAGTTTTAGCTTTATAAACGGCTTCTTGGTGTAATAAACGATTTATTTATTGATGACAGAGAACGCATACGATGCGTGTGCACTGGATTGGGTCGGACCGGTGCACATTCTGCCATATTGTGGGTCGCAGATCTGTACGTGGCCTGCCCAATCTTGAGCATTTTAGACGATCCAATGCTCATTCCAACTACCTGGCACGCGCCCATTATGCTTTCACCGCCCATGAACTGATTATTCTGCTAGAAGAACATATACACTGAGTCTCAAAAAAACGTCCCACTTTTATATTGTCCATATCTTCGCTAAATTTTAACCAATTTTCAAAATTCTTTCATTGGTGCCTTTTTGTAGACAAATAGCAATAAAGTGATTACTGAATATCCCACCACACATTAACTGTGTCTTTACACTACCTTGTGAAATATAAATGCAAGAAAAACTAACAGTAATAGAGAGCAAGCACGTTGATAAACAAAACACCTCTGACCAAAACTGCAGTGAATGATCTGTACGATGCTACACTTTGTTAGTTTCGTTTCTTTGGATAGACCTATCTGGCGTGTTGAATGATATTTTTGTTTCTGGCCTTTGTGGTTTAGTAAGCATACCATTTCATCCACAGTGGTCACGTTCTCTTCAGTACTTGCATGCTTCAGTCTGCCTTTGTTCGGTGCTGCATGTTTCCAACATGCGCAGTCTCTCCTTGTTGCAGTTTATCTTCAAACATTCTGCCAGCATCCTCCGAAAACTGTATTTTTTGAACTGGTACGAGTTTTTAATCAGAGCCTTGTTTCCACTGCTAAATGACATATTACATCACTGGTACCATATATCGTCACTGCATTAATAATTACTATTTACTGCAATATGGTTTGTTTTGTTGATAAACTCCAGAAATGTATGTAATAATAAAATTAATTTGATTTTTATATAAAAATTAATAATAACTGTTTCAGAAGATACTTTTGCATATATATATACCCCTGCGACAGACAGACGGACAGAATTGCGACGGCTAAGACGCGCTAAAAGCAGTAGCTGCTTTTGCGCGTAAAAACATTCGCCGGCTTCATTGTGTAAACGAAGACAAACGCGTGTGTGCCTGTGTAGATACTATAGTAACTATTGGACTAAAAATACATTATTACGTAGCAAATAAACGAGTAAAATATGTATATTAGTAAGTACGTAAGCGTGGTCGTCTGCATGGAGCGGTGATGTGAGCCTGGTGTTACTTGGCTCTTGTTATGAAACCTTGCTATAGTGTTCTTACAGAGCGTGTACTTATTCACTCTCTGTATGAATGCCATTTGGTTTGGGCTGCAGAGACTTTGCGGCTGTGTGTAGGCCTATGTGTGTCTTGGATTAGGGGCTTACTGATTAGCATACTTGTTGTTCGGGTGTACAGACAGGGACGACGAGCCTTACGTGCACAAAAATTGGAAGATGGACCACTGGGCGGAAAACAGCAGAGTCAGTAGAGTCTTCAGCTACGAGCCTCATTCAGGGCGACTCACTGTTGCCAAACGCGGAATCTACTTTATCTATGCACAGGTAGACTTACGATGTTCAGTCCACACAGCATGATGCGTGCGATAGTCTCACGTTCGTTTCAGGATATTGTCAAATCAAATCAAATCAAATCATTTATTTGCTCAGTATTCGGCTTGTTCTTATTTGGCATGACTTTTACGTTACCTCTGCCGGTACTGTATGCAGGTAGGCTTATAACGTACGCTGTCCGGTAAAAAGGTTCCATTATCCTACGCATAGTTCTAACCAATTTGAACATTTTACCCCATAATGTCCTGTATAACAGCATATCGGTGTGTGTACTCAGGTCACTTTCAGTAAAACGAATTCCACCAGGTCCCGTACTTCTATTTTTGCTCAAAACATTGCTGAACTGCTTAAGTAGTCTTCGACTTTTTCTGCCAACAACTTCTCGGAAACCCGGTCGCTGATGAGGATCGTGATACGGAGATGTCACGGCAAACTTTCGGGGTTTCAAACCATCACGACGTGTTGAAATAGTTTGAGAAAAGACCATGACAAGTCCGCAAGAAACCCATTTTTACGTCATTCTAATGGGATTGGGGAACGAGCATGACACGGCAAATGAATTTGGCACATCGCAGACTATTACGGAGAGAAACCGTGACGTCGCTGGCTTTCAAGTGTCGCGTACGTCACGGGAAATGTGTGCGGATATGTGCTTAGCTGCTGTACCACAACGTGGCGGCTCGCATCAGCTACACGGTGATGGTCGATGACGACGTCTTCCTGCAGTGCTGGACAAGCGTCGACGCAATCGTCTTCAACACGACGGCAGCCGACAACGCCCGCTACAAAACGTGCTACACGGCCGGCGTCACCAAACTGCGCCCACATCAGAAGATCTGGATCAACGACCAATACGGCCACCACATTTCAACCGACACCAATTCGTCGTTCTTCGGCGTGTTCAAGTTGTCCGATTTCTAGTGTCAGAAATGTTTTTTTCGAAGGCCACGAATGCCAAAAAATCGTTTGCGACTATCTACTCCATGCACTCACCACCAAACTCCTGTATACGGTCTTTAGCATTCGACAAGCCGTTTACAAACGATTTCCATCGTTGTTCAGAAGTCGCAAAAAATTGCTAAAAAAACTTTTTGGTGACTTGATGTGTGGACAAAGCGCGTGTTGACGCACGAGCAAAATTTTGCTCCAGGCATTTTACAAGTAAATGTTGGTGTGATTTTTCTGTGAAATGAAATAAAATTGTGCACAATATTTTACTTTTTTAGCCGACCGTACTTAAGTAACGGTCGAGCTGTTGACATGAGTTGTCGTCCGTCTGTCTGTCCGTTCGTCAGGGATGTACTATGGCTAAACGGTGCAAGATAGGGTCTAGGTTGCTATTGATCACTAATAGGAAGTAGCATACTGGCTTTCAAATGAGATATAAATCATTGACCTTGGATGACCTTGAAAGGCAATAATGCACTGTGGTAAACCGATCATGCGGTATTGTGGGTGAACAGTAAGTCGTAGAGGATCGGCGATGGTACCAGCAAATGAGGCGGTAATGACTGTCAATAGTAACAATGTGTCCATCTGCAGCGGTTTGGCCGCAATATGGAAAGAAATGTTTAAAGCTATAAGTGGCCGTATCTCGCAAACGGTGATAGATACGGCCTAGTTTACTATTAATCACTAATAGGAAGTGGCATACGCCCAGTCAGAATAAACGGAAATCGTTGACCTTGGATGATCTTGAAGGCCGTTGCGCGTTATTCAGGCTAAACGGTGCGAGATAGGGCCTAGGTTGCTATTGATCACTAATAGGAAGTCGCATATTGGCTTTCAAATGACATGAAAATCATTCACCTTGAATGACCTTGAAGATCAGTACTGCAGCAGGAACTGTATAGGCTGTAGCGTGTCTTCCTTCCCGAGCAAGTCGTTTTTATTGTGAGAAATATTTGCAAAACCTGTGTCAAATATTTTCCTTGTTCATTTAAGTTACTCGGTCATGTCACAGTAGCTATTTATATCACTTGACGTGATGACCACGTGTGATGTCTGTTATACTAGCATTTATTGTAGCTTTCGAGACAGCGTTCCGTTAACATAGCCTGCATAGAACTGTCTCACCTCTGACAAATTGCTTTCTCTTTGTGACTGGAAATTGGAGGCTGAGCTTCGGAAGTACGCGGTATGGTCGGCTTTTCCTAGCAATAACTGGGCTTCTTGTTTTATTTTGTGCCAGCCGTGATAAAAAGAAACTGTTCTGCATTTGACTCTAATGATGGGCATTGATTTTTGTTGTTTTAAAATATCAGATTAACTATCACCTTACATTTTCAACTTGTGGAGTTTCATCTGCTTTATTGGTGCAACTGTCTCATAATGGTTTACAGCGGTCATCGCTCATAGCCATAATAATTCAGTGAACTATGCAGCTGTGCGTGCTATTTCAAATACGTGTGTGTAAACTGATTTGTTGATATTGATGATTAATTGTTTAATTATTTAGTTATTTTTCTTTAAATTTTATACTAGCAGGGATAAAAAGACTGCTTTGACTTTGACTTTCCTGCTGGGCATTAATTTTTACTGTTTTTAATTTATCCTGTGTATTATTCTTGTTATTGTCATTTTGTTATATTAAATAAAAACGAAGTTCACGTGCAAAACAATATTTTGATACAACTTCAGACGACAGTAAGGCTTAGTCTCAGTTTTCAAGCTTGTGATAGATCCGTATTGTTCTGAGAAACTTCAACAGTGATATTTACTTTAATTTTCGATGATGGACTGTGTTCTGTTTATTTTATTTTCATTTTGTTGGTCTTTGTTACGTGCGCATCTAGCGTTTTACATGCTGTTTGTATATCATTAGACTCAACACATGTGTGGGCCTACGTGCATAATGGCAGACGACTGCTAACTGGTGTAACAGAATGCAAACGCAGTTAACAATTAACAGTAGGCTAATGCATATCATATAGACGGCTGATATTTCACCGACTACTGCTGATGATTAACCTAATCATCTAATGAACTGTGTCAAACAGCTGTTACTAAAGCTGTGGTTAAAGTGCGGGCAAGGGGCCGAATCTCATGCTTTGGCTCTGCTCCGCGCTGGAATATGAGCTTACTTTGTGCTTTTCACTAAACATTGGGGATGATTTTTTGGCTACATATCACCGTGTTTAAGTGTTCAACATGACTAGTGGCGTATTTAAGGGGGCCAACCTGCTATGCCCCCTTTGGGTTAACAAAATTTGCAGAACTTTATTTATAGTAACACTGAAATCACTGGATTAGTTTACAAAGATTTCAGCCCTCGGAACTCCCTAGCTCAGCGGCGTATTTAGGTGGCATGACTCAAACGTCTGGTTTTCTGCGTTTCCAAATTTCCAAAAAGTGAGCAAATTTGGCGCTTCCATTGAACATCAAAAAGCTGAGTGTTTCAGCTTCTTGCCTGCCTTTGACCAGGAGCTCTGCCCTTGAATCCTGCTGTGGACTCGGCCCCCAATCAATGACTACCCCAGTCCCACGCTGTATTAATCGCGACTAATCGTTTCTGTAACTGTCCAATTGCTCGGTCTCTGTAAAGCATGTACGTTCCAGTTCCACTTTTTATGTGGCACTCTTGTGGGATTTTTTTCTTCAACCAGAATTGCAGGCGTTCTTGTGTAACGCGTAAACTGCGCCAAATGTTGACATTCACGAATAAATGTATTTTTTTTCTACAGTGTCTCACTGCATAAATTGGGCACGCTTATCATTCAGCATGTCTGCAAAATTGATTTCGCTAGGTACAGGGGGTTTCCAAACAGTGCGTTGTACGGTAGGCAGCGTATTTTTTGACGTGGGATTACAGAGACTGTAGGCATTTTTAAAGATAGCATAGGGATCTTTTGTAATCATAAAAGCTATAGCTATAGCTTGCAAAAATGGCATATGCCTACTTTTCAAAAAAATGCCCACTAGGTTACAGAATTTTAAAGATATTGACTAGTCTACTCCATGACGCTCGTTTTCTACGCTGTTGGCACCCTGTCTTGCCCCATTTCTGCAAAGCAACTTAACCACAAATTGTTCATATCAGATTTCTGCCAATTTTTCGTCAGCATACTTTACACACATGCGCTAACGTCGCAAAGTGTAAAAATGGAGGGTAAACAGGATGACAGTGATTTCTTTCACCAATGGTACCAACTCATATGGGTAATCAAAACAGATATTTGTATATCTGATCTGCTGATTAGCTAATGCATTTGTCTTACATCTGCTGCTGTAACAAACTGTTTGATATTTTGAACAGATATTGTTTATCAGTGAATATACCATGCTGTACAATATCATAATGATGATTTCATGCTATATGAAAGTTTTGACCGGTGAATTTTTTGTTGTAATTATGACTTACAGTCAAAGGAATAATGTGTGTTGATGTGCATTTATTGAGCTGATGTGGGAATTGCACACACTCAGTTTTTGTTTTGTTGCAGATGCTTAGTTAGGTTATTCCAAGTCAGGGTGATGCCAAAGAGTACTGTTATGGCAGAACTACTACAGGATGGATGGCTTTCCTGCTGTCCCAACCAGCAGCATCAAAGCGCTGAAAAATAACTACTAGAGGCGTGTTTCGCACTTTTTGTTTGTCTGACAATATCTGAGATGCTGCGTAGAATTCGCGTTTCGCACCTGCCTTTTTTCCGATATTCTCAGAGAACCTCTGAGAATCTCAGAGAAATAAAAAATGTGAAACGCGCTTTAGGTAGGGACAGATTGGTCAGACGTTATTGTCAGGGCTGGAAAAAAACCTAGGTTTTTCAAGAAAATTTTTTTAGTTTGGTTTTTTTTGGTTTAGTGTCCATCGTACTCAAAATTACAACCCAGAATAAGTGAACGACAAAATGACGTGACTGATGTCAAAACTCAAAAATAACGACTAAATATGAAATAAATATATTATATGTAATAAATTTCACAGCAAACAAAGAAAAACCTTAAGAACCTAACAATTAGACTTTTGATAAAGATTTTTTCTTGGTTTTTTGAAAACCTAAAAACGTAGATCTAGCTTTTTTCCAACCAATTTTCTAGCCTTGACTACTGTGTGGGCTCGCCTGATTTTAAGATAGCATCTGTTCTGTGATCAGTTGTGTTAAACAGCAGCCATAAATAAATAGGGCCCAGTTTTCCGTGGAAAATTTTGCTAAATTCCGCAGGCCAGTTTGCAATATTCCGCAGCTTATGCGGCAAAATCGTGCAAATTCGGTTCTATTTGTTGTAAGCTTTATTCTGCTCAAAACTTTACTTTTTAAGGGGGCAGCTGGCAAGTGACATTGTGCTGAGTTATGCTAACAACGAACAAAGTAAATTACCTACATTTTTTTATTTTAAAAGTGCAATCTGTCAAGTTCGTTGCATTTATTTACGATTGTGCCATAATGCGATAGCTTTTAGTAGGGCTTTTTTCCAATTTCTGCAAAATTCCGTGGAAATATCAAAATTCCGTGGCAAAGGGAAAATTCCACAGCTCGGCTCGAAATACCGCGACCTGCAGAAAACTGTGAGCCCTAAGTATTGATCAATCAATCAATCAGAGTTTCATTAACAACAGAGTTACTTCAAAGTAACTCTTAGCAACATACGTTTTCAAGAACTGAATTTACACAAAAATATACAATTCATCTGAATAACTAACAAATCGACAAACAACTACTCCGCTGGTGCTCTGACACTGACGGATAATTTTCATCCAGTTTAAGACAAATAAATCCATTTTAAAGAATTTAGAGCCAAAACTGAAATTTTGAGCACCTAAAATCTGCTAGGTTGGAAATTTGAAGCTGTCTGTCGGAATTCTGCAAAAATTTTGCCATATCTGTCAAAAAACTGCAAATTTCTGCCCAATTTTTGTAATCTAAAATGCTGCTACTGACAGTGATAGTAAAATTCAAAACAATATTCTCCAAATAAACACACAAGCACTTCAAGTGTAATATCTATTTACATAGTAAATAGCAATCCTGTACAATCAGTACAGTTGTTAACATTTTCAGCTAGCCTATTATAGCACCAAAAAAAGTCTACAGCATGCAACACAGTATCAGCGAGTCTGCTTTCAGTTGTGGAATGATAAAAGCAGAAACCGCAAACAGTATTGTACAGCAAGGGCATGGAGAAAAAGGTTTCCAAGGGGGCAGGTGATGATGGGGTTAAGACCTGATGCTTAAAGGGCCAGAAACTGAGGCCACATTAGCTGGCTCAAAATCCAAAATGACAAGGCAGTAATTTTGTCATGTTGATGGTTACTGGTTAGTACCATGAAATTAATAATTCAAACAAGTAAAAAAATATATCAGTTAAAAATGGAAAACTGGACAGTACTATAACAGTAATACAGCTGTGCTGTAAATTTACACAGCAGCTAAATCTAGCATTCATGTCTCATACAACTATCACCTCGGCAGTGTAATAGTTGAACACATATTCATCTGTAACAAAAATGCATACAGAGGACCAAACAGCAAACCTATTCGGTATGTACATATTTACATCAGCAACTAACAGTTAAATACTGAAAGTATATTAAAATGTACAATGACCTCTCAAAACCAAAATAAAATCAACTTGTACATTACATTGGTCTTGAGACACGCAGAAAGCATGGACCCATCACAACAGTTAAAATTGGTCCACAAAATATGCAAGAAAATTAGTAAATCTACCATTCAGCTTCCAGGGTATATTGCTATTAAAGTTAACATAAAACCAATAATCAAGCATCATTATAAAGCAAATAGCAGAACACCATCACAGCAGTATCAGCACGTACGCACACAGTCAAGGCATATATCACATTGCAGTCAAGGCAGAATAATTAGCAGATTTAAATGCTCTACAAAATCTACTCCACGTAAAAATAATATATGGCAATAGTTCAAATGAAGTATGATTTGCAATGTGGACTAAATTACAATCATGAACAACATGAAAAACACAAGAAAAATGATTACTAAAATCAGCAACAGAAAGTTAAAAACCCGGGAAGTGTTATTAACATTCAGTCCGCTTAACAGCACGAATCATGATTCGTCTGTTGCTGACATCAAATACACTGACGTTCATTTATAAAGCAACATTTATAATGCAACATGAAAATCTCAGCATAACGACAGCGTGGAAAATATGATAAAATTGTAATAAAGTTTGGCTTGCTTCACAGCCACGTCCAAATGTTTTGCAGGCTTGCAGAAAAAAGCCAAGCTGCAATCAGATTTTCTTTCGACTTCTCGACCATTCTTCCCAGCCACCAGGAAAATACCGAGCTCTGCATACACATGGTCACAAAAAGTATGAAAATATATTTTACATTATGACAACATTGGAAACATGTATGAACTACAAAAAGTTAAACTGACATTAGGCAGTTGCAATGTAAATACAATGCTAGACTGGCACTTGTGACAAGCTTTATTTGCTAAATATTTCCAACAATTCAGTGGCAACAGTTATCAGACATTAATATAAAATGCATCTGCAGATGCAAATAAAACTTGGACAAACTGATAGTTGACAGGACGACTAAATTCCAAGCACTAAATGACCGAAACTTATTTACAAAGGGCAAGCATGTATAACACTGATGTATAACAGTCATTAGTATATACACTGTGTTTCAATAAAAAATGTGCCACTTTTATTTTTTAAATAACATTGGCCAATTTTGTTAATTTTAGGCACGCAACATTATGAAGTAACTTGACATAAATAACTATAGTTTTGCCCACCTCACTTCAATACTGTTGCTACACTACTTTGTGAAATTTAAAGTTGTAGTCTGGCTGTTTACAACAATGTATTCAACTATTCATACTGGGTAGCGCAACCGTCAGCTCAAAAATGATTAACTGAATAGCGACAAACAAGATTAACAGTTATTATCTTTCAGAAAGTCTTACACGTTACATCACATCATTTTTATTACTGCGTGTGCTTAAAATATCCCCTCCAGCACGAATGCAAGTGGTGGACGTTGACGTGACTCACCAACATCACGTTCGATAACGTGTGACCCAGAGCGGCTTACTCACTGTTAATGCGTCATCTCAGTTCACCAACGTGCAATTTTAAAATGAACATGACTAGTGTTAAATATGTAACAGGTTTTCGATGATTTTGTGATCTCAGTGATTGTTTGTGCCGATGCATGCTCTCCCCAATATGAATTCGTTGTTGTATATGGCCAAACTATGACTTCCTCATTTCACAAGGTAATGTAATGACAGTATTAAGGTGAGGTGGGCTAAAGCATACTCATTCACGTCAAAACTCCTCATGATGCTGTGTGCCAAAAATTATCAAAATCGACCAGTGCTGCACGGAGGTATTCAAAAAATAAAAGTGGAACGCTTTTTATTGAGACACGGTGTATGTTTTGTATGGTATCAACTACTTTAACTTAAAATCAATTTTTAACTAATTTTGCATCAAGCATATATTACTGTTATTAGCATGTCATTTTTCTGTAAAACTTTGGAATCATAGTTGCAGAATCTGTAAACACTCCTGAATTCAAAAACCATGTATTCCCGTGACATAAGTCAGACACTTAGACCATATTATGGAAGATATCAAAATGAATGTAACAGTAAATGTAGCTCGTACTTCTTGAAGCCAAGTTTGTGTGCAATCTCGACTGCTGCAGTACTCTTCACAGAACTGAGTCCATAGAAAACAATATTCTGACCATCTTTTGCCGGCTTTGATGCACTGAACTGCAGTGCAAACTGTTCCGGATCTAACTGTAAAGAGACCTTTAGCTTCGTCACTGTTTACACACATAATCACACATACTTGTGTATTAACATATGTCACAAATGTCTGAAAAATGTAGCTATGTAAACAGGTGCTGACTGACTGTTTGACTGTATGACATCATCAGTCAGGACTCATTCTGTGACCGAAGTGAGTACAGTCTCATGATCTTGATGTGCAACAGCATATTATCTATTGTACTGTATGAAGCCAAAACACTTTGAACCAAACATTAAACTAGCTACCGTAGTTTCAATGTAACCGGCCATTTCTCCGAACTTATTCCAGACACAGGTGGTGACAGCATACGAAGATGCTTTGACACTGCTGGATGGGCAACAAAACAGACATCTGAACTGCCAAGTTTTGTCACAACAATTCCTAACACTTTGCTTTACAAATAAATTTATTGTTGTATTGAGTTCTGTAACAAATATATACTAGAAATTTGGGGCAAAGCCCAACGTGAGTCCACCCGGCGCCATAAGTCCGATTGGTGGGAAATTAGGGGTGGGGGTAAAATTTCCTCAGCACCAAAGTCACGTGGCCCGAACTCAAATGCATTGGCATACGCCGAACGCGCATTGTCGACTTAGGGTAGGTCAACATGAGCGC
>Ga0209671_1003479_pt1 | contig 15165 bp, 13 predicted proteins | sample WorMetHERISLAND2_2_FD_187401 | JGI IMG/M metagenome (GOLD analysis project Ga0209671, IMG submission 187401) | Marine gutless worms symbiont microbial communities from Max Planck institute for Marine Microbiology, Germany - Olavius geniculatus... | ecosystem: Host-associated > Annelida >... | reverse complement strand
GGTGGAAAATTGACTAAATGGCCTGCGGCGTCAAAAAGGTTGGACAGCACTGGTCTAGCAAGTAACTGGCCTTAGACACAAAAACATAGGGCCTACTGCATGAAACTCAGCTCAGCTCTTCGTTTCACACACAAAGACACCAGCAACAGCATTGTAATACACTGTATCCACAAAAAAGTAACCCCCCCCTAACTAACACGTGGAAACCTGCACTGATTTAGATACAAGTTTTCACATGCAATGCAACATTTATTAAAAACAACAGGGCAAAATTTTTATAGAAATCTGTCGTTTTGTTGAAGAAATTATCATATGCAGATGCAAATACAGGTATAAAGCAACAAAAAACGTCATATATGCAGTCCATACACAACAAGACGTAACTGTCCAATGAGTAAGCAGCCTCTGACAGACACATCATATGTGCAATAAATTGAACTCTTTAGTTTCACACAGAAAAGTATCAGCAAAAATAGTAACACCGTACACAGTAAACTGCAGGCGTAAATGCAGAAATGTAGCAATACTGAAACGTTGCATATCCACTTCACAGACTGTCCACCGAATACAGGTTATTATAATGTCAAACTGGGGCCAAAGTACAACTGTTGGACAGCTTTCACCAATCCCAAAACTGGGGCTTGTTTCAATTATTAGTGTTTACCGTTTGGCTTGAACGTTTCCGCAGCAGGTTTTTTGTACATCATGGCACTGATGTTCAAAAACAAGCAGAGGTTTAACTACTGCTGGTACTACGTTGATGATCTGATTTGCTGCAGCAGAACGTTTGAAGAACATTTGGAACATCGTAGAAATATATTTGCTACCATCAAAACTAACAATCTGTGCATTAACCGCACGAAAACAATGCTAGCATTTCGCAAAGTAGAATTTCTCGGCCTCTCAGGGCATCAAAATATCGCCCAAAAAGGTCAAGGTCATTCAGAACATCGTACCGCCGAAAGACAAACGAGTTTGCAACGCATTTTGGGACTTCGACAATATTTCAGAAAATACGTACCAAACTATAGCAAACGCACTGCTGCAATGCGTCAGCTACTAAGATCAGACACAAAATTTGTTTGGTCCGAGCAATGCAACACAGGACTTGAAACAGACATTGTCTAACGCTCCAATTTTGAGTCCATTTCAGAATGACAGACCTATATACTTGTACGTAGGTGGAGCCATAAGCGGCCTAGGTTCTTGTGCTATACAGTATGATGACCACGGCATCCCGCATGCCTGTGCTTATATGTCATTGGCCACGACCGATTTGCAGAAAAAATGGACCATGGCACAGCTAGAAACAGCAGCTTTGAGCATATTTCTTCATAATACCATCCATGTTTTCACGGATAACGCGTCTGTTTTGCACATACATCGGTATAAACCAATGAACAGCCGCGAAAAACGTTTAATCAGTTACATCAGCCAGTATGACCTCCATATTCATTATATACCTGGAAGAAATAACAAGCTGGCTGATTGTTTAAGTAGATTACCAGAAGATCTTAAATCTTTTGATGTAGTCCATTTCACGCCTTCCAATACATCAAAACAGGAAGAATTTTTGCTTCCCATCACTGAAGATCAATCGTCGGAAAAAGATTCTGATGGCACAAAACTCATTAACGAGTCGAATGACAGAAGTAACGAATGGATCGGCTACAAGACTGAAATTGGCGAAAGAATTACTGACAAAAACAATGGCCAAGCGTTGAACCCATCGAATTTGTACCACAGAAGCCGTTACCTAGCATCCCACTCGACATAGGCGACGATACCAACCTCGACATAACAGGCAGACACCGATCTACTGACTCACGGAGAGCATGAGACGACATGTCCACTAATCGACCAACCGACTAGACGAAGCGCCAGAATAGCAAAGCATAGAGCAAGGCAGAACGTGACCAGAGATGGACAGACGAGTGACAGAATCCGAGACACCAGACAACCGTCACTAACGAGCCTAGACGGAATACAAGACCAGGACTCGACAGTGGACCAAACGGACAATATGACAGACAAACAAATCAGCACAGAAGAGACGAATGAAATACAGCCCAAACAAAACGATCAAACTGCAAACGACATCTTGACGACTTGGGCAGAGAAAACAACAACTGATAGTGAGAAAACAGACGACGAACGGACAGCTGAAGAAATAATGAAGATGACGAGTAATCTAGATATTGCAGCGGATGATTATCTGACAGACGAGTATTTCAGACCGATTTATGAATACTTGACGCTGGATAAACTGACAGGCAATAATGACATCAACCAGAAAATTATCCTAATGTCTGAAAACTATTACCTTGAAGGTAAGCTGACGTATAAGGTAACGCCTACACGCGGACGTAAAGAAAAACGTATCGCGCTGAGTCATCATCAATTATGTATACCCAAAAGGCATACGTCAAAGTTATTGAATGAATGGCACAGCCTATGAGGCCATTACAGTACCGGAAGACACAGCATGGAGACAGTTTTACTTCTAGTATCGGACACCCATGCCTAGGACATTGCAGACACAGTGAGTGTAATGAATGATACAGCATATTCGACATTGCTAGAAAGCTATTTCACCTCAGGCAAGATATGAGAACCTTGTTACATATGAGACAACGTGATATCAGCGAACTAATCTTAGATCTAGAAAGCCCACCAAGACGTAAGCAAGGTTTAGGAACCCTCATCGGTGGAGCTCTTGGACGGACATTTGGTCTAGTCACAGAGAGTGACATAGACGAAATTAAACATTTGACATATGAGGTCCTGCAAGGAACCAAACAAGCTGTAAACGCCTGGAGTCAAGGCCAAAACCTGGTTACCAGAGTAACAAAGTTGTAACAGAGTAACAAAGTATAGCAAGAGTAACAAAGTTGATGTCGGAAAGATTCCAACATATCGACCAATTACTCAACCTTACTCGTCGAACGCTAGGGACAGAGAACGACAGGCTAAAAGCATTACGTCATGCGAGCCAGACCACTCAAAAACTGCTCAGCAAGACCATCGAACAGACAGACTTAGCCATTAAGCACCTTCATGAATCTGAAAGCTTGTATCTGGCACTGAAAGATTTGTCTAATAACAGACTTAGTCACCATCTCGTGGACAAAGACCAATTAAAAGACAGTCCGACACACTTATCAACTATCGTAAAACAACATACACCCAATGCAGAATTAGTGTATAAGTCTGTTGGTTACTACTACATTGAAAGTAACATAGCGACAGCCTTTTATGCACATAGCAACAGCGAAAAGACCTTGATCGTCATAGTCACAGTGCCCACTACGCGGAATAAAATTGCAGCACCCTTGCCCATCTGGAAAATAACGTACTTTTCCCTGCATTCTATGAAAGAAAAAACTTGTGCACTTGCATTATTTGGCATTAACCTGGAGGAAATCAAAAAATTATGCAAATTTAAAGTTATTTTTGGAACACTGAAACCGGAAGTCTACAGGAGAGGCGAAAACAAAATTCTCTTAAACAACATTTCAGCACTGACAATAAATCGCGTAAAGACCTTCCCAGACTCGAATGCAAATTCTGATCTTGACGCTAGAAACACTTACCACTTCGCAAAGCATATTTAACATTCCATGCGAAGCGAATATTCAAGTTCCCAACGAAATCTTTTTTAGTTCGGAATTTTGTGGCAATTTTTCATCTCAAATTGACACCACCGTCACCTAAACAAAATTTGTTTCAGCCGGTGACTGAAAATTGGTTTTGTGTAGTGATGGGTAGATCTTCTGTCTCTGTGATCTCGTCGTGTCTCGTCCATTTTGACCTCTATGAATCGCATTACGTTGCGACGTAGGGGCTGTCAAATTAATGATATCGATCACATGGTGACATTACATGGTCGTTTTAAGGCACTTTTTCGCTAATAATCACAGCCTGTTAGACAACCTCCAAAACTCAAATGAACTAAATCAATCTATCAACGCCAGACTACCAGAACTAGCTGTAGAATCTGCTGAATTTGAACACCTTATGGCTAGCGAAACGCAGTCAGAGCTCGACTTCGAAGTAGCTCTGAATGCTTCGATATCACAAAAACGGATACAGGATCAACTTGGTTCCGTTCTCTGGGAGAAACTGCTAACAGTTTCAAGTCAAATGAACAATTTCTCAATCTTTCAGTGGCAAAACTGGGTTATACTGCTAAACGCTATAATAGCAGTTTTAAACAGTTTCTTTCTCTTGATCTTGAGTCTAAAATTTAAAGCCTTACTTCTTCTAGTGTGCTCACAGAAAGGTAAAGCTGACTTAATCTTCACCTTGCCACCAAAAGCAACTGTAGTGACAAAAACCGCTGCAAAATTATTTATGAACTCTGGCAATTAATTCAAACTGGAGTAAGTGAGTTCATTGGAAATGAAGTAATGCTTGCTATAATCTGCCTGATTCTACTGGAATTTTTCTCTATGTATTTATACAATGCAGATTGCAGTTGTACATCATATCAAACACGCATCAGTCTGGACATTTTGGCGACAAATTTCCGTTTTGAATGCACAATGGCATATTTGAAATACTCTTCATTTCACTGAGAATTTTAAAGGGCTGGAAGTTTACAGATTTTGGCATTTTGGATGCGTGAAATTACAAAACTGCCTGCAAATTGTGTCAAGACTGACAGCTCTGGGTGAAAATATTCCAGTTAAATTGTATGTCGCCCCTTGGGAAATCAAAGCGCTGGAAAACGTGTTTGTCAACACACATCATGTTTTGGCCACGATCTATGTCCGCAATCACCATGTGATTGATGTTATTAATTTGACAGGCCCCACGTCGCAAGATAATGCGATTCATAGAGGTCAAAATGGACGAGACACGACGAGATCACAGAGACAGAAGATCTGCCCATCACTACACTAAACCAATTTTCAGTGGTTGGCTGAAAAAATTTTGTTTAGGTCATTATAGGTCAGTATAGATCATTTCGGGGACGGTTTTACCAGGCGAAATGCACACAAACACATAATAACAGAACAGTAAGTTTAACCTTTACAGAAACACAAAACACAAAATGCAGAAAAAACAAGCTAAACCTAAAATTGTAAGAACTCCGTCCATTATATGCTGCATATGTAATTAACATAACGGTAGTTCTAATGTATGTCGCCCCTTGGGAAATGGTAGTGTGGTGCACCGCAGTGGCATGGTGCTGGCCTCTGTGCAGCTGTTGTGGCTGCTGCTGCTGACCTCTCCTGCCACACAACTTCTCAATATAATATAATACAACATTTCAGCATCAGAAGCCCTATGAAGAAGAAGAAGATTCCGCATAGACGCATAGGTCCGTTGTGTGGGAGCTCATCCCCTTGACGGCGCTTTGAGCCGGCGAGGGCGAAGCCGGAGCGATGGTTCATCTGCCCGCAGGCAGACACCCACCGCAGTACTAAGCCCAATTAAGCTAGCATACAGCCCAAGTCGGCCGGATGGCCGGCTCAAGTTAACAGCCAGCGCCTTTAACCGACTGGGTCAGTATACTTGCAGTCCTGGCCAGAGAGCCTACTGTTGCGCAGAACTCGCCGTTTCTTCCTTAGCGATGGGCGTGACCACTGCCAGTATTCATTTTACCATCCTACACAGGGTAGAAGGCTGAGTCGACCTAGCTGGCAGGCTTCGCACCGAGATGGTTTACCTGCCCGCAGGCAGTCACCCATCACGGTACTAACCAGGCCTGGCGTAGAGTAACTTCACTTCATCCGAAACGGGTTACAAACTACGCCACGCCACCAACCAGACCTATGACACCCACCAAAATGCACCAAATTCGTCTTTGGCTGTGTTTCAGCACTGGAACGACCTTGCTGCTGGTGCTCCCCAGACGTTGGAACTGATGGGGGACAAGACTCTCCAGGAATCTCACCCCAACATAACTTGCTCTGTTGGGCCCGCCCTTGTGCAATATGTGATGGACAGCTGCTGACAAAACACACTACTCACTCTACTACAAAATAATAAGCAGTTTGCTGAATTACAACATCAATGATCGCAAACAAATACAAAATTAATGTGCAATTTCAAACGAAATGCAGCATTACGTTACGTTAAGCAAAAAATTCTAATTTATCAGTTCCCCGGTGACGTCATGAGCCTAGCTCAAAGACATCATGAATATTAATGGCCTAGTCGGTAATGTAATCAGTCTAAGCTAAGCCATTAATATTCATGATGTCTATTGGCTAGCGTGATGATGTCACCAGGGCGCCTACATGCCAATATGACGGCAGGTTTTTCTACGCGATTTTAGTAGACTGTCGATTTCAAAGGTAAATTTCTCCGTGTTGACAAAACGCTGGATGCCGATATTACTGTCAAAGTTATCACAACATTTTGCACTTTTAGGAAAATAGACAAAATATATACAATTTTGATGTCCATGGACCTTTAATAATGTGCATCTATGTAAACTTATCATTATGCATCCAACTGACAGTAAAAAAGAAAGAAAAATAACACACATAATTTTCCTAAATTTTCATGCAACATGAACGTAGAAAAGTCCTTCCCGATCCATAAAACCCATAGGGCAGCACTGATCTCCATTTCCTCAGTCCTCATCGCAAGACGATAGATACATAACTACTGCATAGTGTGGCGTGCCTGTTTACTTCCCAGCTTTCGCTGGAACTCATTGCACCTACCTATAGAGGGATGGCCAGGCTGAGTTGACCTCTGGGTGGCTGGTTACATACGAAGATGCTTCACCCATCCAAGTACCATTTGAGCCCATCGCTGTTTAACAGCAAGTGGCAACTGCTAAACCTGAACAATATACCTTTTTCAGCATGCGGGCGTAATGCTTCTTCAGGTCCGCAGCTGTTCGCTGCTCGTGGAACCTGAAGGTGTGCAAAATTCGTTGCCAACTGTGCCCATACCGAGCGACCCCAGCCCTCAGATTGTCATCTTCGACTGGGGTCCACTCAACACGCTGACGACGCCAACGCTGAAGACGAGGGTATGCAATCTGCACACCAACAGCCTCACTTCACTACACCATGTTATGTAAAAAACAATCCATTGTATCAAAAAGGTAAAGGTCGTCAATTTGTATAGCGCATCATCGCAAAACACGCCTCTGATGCGCTTTCGTCACTAACCAGAGCCACCTGCCGCATGGCCACCGTGTGCAGCCTGCAGACACAGGCTGGCGCAGCGGCCGGCTAGGCAGTCCCAGTCAGCTGTACCAAGGTCTCCACCTTCCGTAACCCACGTAAATGAGTTACTACTCATTTTACCGCACCAGGGGGGGGGTTTAGAAAGCTGAGTCGACCTAGAAATGATAATCATAGTCATGACTTCCACCTAGGGACAATAGATAATCAAGGAAACACAGAATTCCCGCGATTTTCGTCAAATGCTGTGATTTTGCCAAAATGCCGCGTTTTAGCCAAAATACTGTAATTTTGCAATTTTTTACAACAATTTTTTTTGTTTCTAATCCTCATAAGTTGAAGTTTATTGCTATCAAAGTCCACGTGCTTTGTCACTAACTGGCTCAATATGTGACTGTGGCATCATCATAGAAAATATACTTTAACGCTCCACAGCGTCAAAATTTTACAGAAGATAATGTTCAACTGCATGTAATAATGGTCGTCAATGCTAAATGTTGAGTTTTATAGATTGTATTGGGCCCGTCATTAGATGCCATGTCTGAGCCGTGATTTTGGCAATTTTCACAAAAGTTTGCCATGTTTTTGCCACTTATGCCATTTTCTACTGTCCCTCCTTCCACGAACTGTGACCAATGTCTAAAATTATTCCATGTTTGACTCGAGGGAAGATTTGCCACAAAACAATCATTTAACATCCCATTGTGCCTAAAAGTGTCGCTACACTACCTTGTAAAATATTATTTTCAAAACTTGCAACAAGTGACGCACAGTAACATGATTTATAAAAACAAACAAACCAAACCATTTGAATTATTTTTTAGATAAGATTCCTTAATCCATTCAAAGTCTAGTTCTTAATAGTAAACGTTATAAATAATTTCTTTGCTCCGTACCGTTTACGCTGTATGTTTATGCAAAGCTTTGACTTTGAGGCCTATCTAGTCACATCGTCAACAGACAATAGCAGCTTGCACAATCTCTTGTAAAACAATTAAGTCGAAGTTAAATAACTGTTTACAAAAAATTAACTAGAAATTTGGGCAAAGCCCAATGTGAGTCTGGACAGCATCTTAAGTCCGATTGGAGAAAAAATTCAGGGGGTAAAATTCCCCCAGTAGCAAAGTCATGTGGCCCGAACTCCAATGCTATGCAGAACGTGCAAAGTTGACTTAGAATGGGTAAACATTAGCTGCGTAATCTCTGGTGTTAGTGGACCAAAGTTCACCATTTTTTTGTTCAACGCGAAAGAGATCATAGTTGATAACACCGTTTACATATTGTCGACATCTCTAAGCTTTCCAGAGATGTTCACGGTCAAAGTCAAAAGTTGTCGTAAATCACACTGAATTTTGGACATTTTTTTGCCTTGTACAGTGACTGCCATCAGCACTGCCCACTAAAATGGCTGTCTGAATTTATGGGCCGTACAGGTCTAAGCATGCAGATGATAATATAACTAGAAATTTGGGGCAAAGCCCAATGTGAGTCCGCCCGGCGCCCTAAGTCCCATTGGGGGGAAATTAGAGGGGGGGGGGTTAAATTTCCTCGGCACCAAAGTCACGTGGCCTGAACTCAAATGCATTGGCATATGCCGAACGCACATTGTCGACTTAGGGTAGGTCAACATTAGAGCTTATAACTTTGTTTGCAGTGGACGGAATTTCACAAAAAAATTTTTTGTTCAACGCCGAAAAGATCATTCTCGTCAACGCCGTTTAGATTTCGTCGCTATCTTCATCGATTCCAGAGATATTTGCGCTCAAACTCGAAAGTTGTCGCAAATTGCACCGATTTTTGCACGTTTTTGCCTTCCCAAATTTTAAGGGGGGCGGTGCCCCCAAATGTTGTACTTGCGTTAACACTCCAACTTAGAGACACGTCAAGTGCCAAAGTTTCGTCGGGCTACACCCCCTAACTCCGAAGATATAAGCCCTAATTTATTGCATGTTAAGCCAATTTTTGACCCCCTTTGAAAAAAGTTGTAAGGGGGCCCCCGTACCCGGTGGGGGGTGTGCTAGTAAGACTTGGTCATTCTCTAGCGCGTGTAAAAATTTAGGGGTGCAGCACCCCGTAGGGGCCGAAATATGGTCTTCCGAAAAATGCGACTTAGGGTAGGTCAACATTAGCGCTTATAACTTGGTTCGTGGTGGACGGAATTGCACAAAAAATTTTTTGTTCAACGCCGAAAGGATCGCTCTCGTCAACGCCGTTTAGATTATGTCGTTACCTTCATTGGTTCCAGAGATATTTGCGCTCAAACTCGAAAGTTGTCGTAAATCGCACCGATTTTTAAACGTTTTTTGCTTTCCCAAATTTTAAGGGGGCAGTGCCCCCAAAATTTATACTTGCGTTAACACCCCAACATAGAGACACGTCAAGTGTCAAAGTTTCGTCGGGCTACACCCCCTAACTCCGAAGTTATAAGCGCTAATTTATTACATTTTAAGCCAATTTTTGACCCCCTTTGAAAAAAGTTGTAAGGGGGCCGCCGTCCCCGGTGGGGGGTGCGCTAGTAAGACTTGGTCATTCTCTAGCGCGTGTAAAAATTTGGGGGCGCAGCACCTCCTAGGGGCTGAAATATGTTCTTCCGAAAAATGCGCTTTAGGTGTGTACGATTCAACATCGAGATCTCCAAGGTTACTGGACCAAACTTCACCGGACTTGTTTCGCCTAACGCAGGAGGAATCGCGGTAAACGGAATAAAAATCCGATTTTGAATATCTTCATCCGTTTCGAAGATATTCGCCGCCGAACTTCGAAGTCGTCCGAAATTGGGCCAAATTTTGCATGTTTTTGGCCCCTGAAATTTTTTTGCGGTGCGCCCCCAGAATTTCGGACCGGCATTATAAAATTGGGCCTAGTGCTGACCATCGTGCAAAATTTCACGCCGGTTGGCCCACGCATCTCGGAGATCTCGCGTTGCAATAAATAAATAAAACATCTGGGCTAAAACATAAGCCCGCTCCGCAAGCTATCGCTTCCGGGCGGACTAATAAAGTACCAGTCGCGGCAGAATGTCCGTGGAGTGCTGCTGTCTGCTGCTAGACTCTGAATGTTCCTGGGGTGCTACAACAACCATAACCAAAAGTTTACAGCCCATCTGCTGTGTCAAACGGTAGAGGGGACGTCAAACAATTGACAAAATTGGCCACCAATAAAATCGCTCAACAAAAATCCGTAGTAGATGTCATGCAAAAACAAGCCGATTTTGTCGGCTGATAAAATCACCTATTTTATCATCCAACACAAAACACAATCTAATCTTGATGACAAAATTGCCCAACTTTTTCAATATCAGTCAACTGATTTCTTATGTTACCACGATGATGATTCACAGCGGGACAGGGAGATGAATATTTATTTATGGTAGTTTCCAACTTGGCGTACTTCACTACACAGTTAGCAAATTTTAAAAAATTTCGGAGTTGTTGCAGGGCAAAACTTAAAATCAAACAGATAAGTTTCGTGCCAGCCAACAAACAGCATGAAAGCACTGAAGCATGCTTATACATCAGTTCGATAGCAAACTACAAAGGCATTCAGAGAGTGCAAACCTCCGCCAATGCTATGCCATTTTTCCTGCGTTGTTCACCAGATGGCACACTACATTCAGTTCGACAGATTCTGCCAGTAGTATAGAATCCTTCAATCCTATCTTGGAAGATCACTGCCAAAATCTAATCATCAACGAATTGTCCCAACTGGCACCATTCCTGGATATTTCAGCCCAAGTCAAAGCGTACCTGTCGATTTCAGCCAAATCTGTCTAAATTTTTGCATAATTTTTCCATCAGACGGACAATTAAAACAAATTAAACATGGGGTATTGGACAACCTGATTGACGGAGGTAATAAAATCGGTACCAATCTCAAAGTAGCAGCTGAAGATAAAAGAGCTTGGCAAACATTAAGAAGAAACAGTACTGGTACTGTCCGAATAAACAGAATGCTGAAAAATGGAGTAAAAGAAAAGTCAGCAAGTAATGGTACTGTACTGGCAGTAAAAGCAGCAGCAGCAAATTACCGTCAAAGAGCTCATCATCAGAAGATGATGATGAGACGGCGTCGTTGGCATCAAAGAACTCATCGTCACTCACAGAGCGTCTCTGGACGTCTGGACGTCTCAAATGCTTCAGTAAACATACAAACAACGCAACCATCAACCACGTGACGTAGTGATGACTCGATATATAAGAAAATATTGATAATATATCATTTTCGATATCAATATATTGCATCGCATCTTATCATCCAAAAAATATCCGCTTGTCCAATATATCGCGATATTCAACAATATCGCAATATTTTACACATTTTCGCGATATTTATCACAGATTCTTCACAACATTACTTGACTGGAAAGAAAGATAACGAATGCGGTGAGTAAATCGTGCTGCAATATTATTCAATTACAGTCATGTTACAGTCATGTTCCGACCGATTTCGGCAAATCCTATACAGTACCGATTTTGAAAGTATCCAATGTTTATGGCAATTCATTAACCAGAGAAGATTTTCGAGGCGTGTCAATTAGCCCTGTAATATCCAAGGTCTTGGAACATTGTATACTCGATCGATATGAATTCCTTTTTGAAACGTGTGATAATCAATTTGGTTTCAAGAAGAGACTAGGTTGTAGAGATGCGGTATACACGTTTCGTTGTGTTGTTGATTACTATGTGTCCTGTGGGTCAACGGTAAATGTCGGAGCTCTCGATCTGACAGTTAGACGATGTGATGGTGAATGATATCACCTTTTTATGATTTTTGTCGCGAACTTGTGAATATATCAGAAATGGTGCAAGATAGGGAAAGCCAAGATGACTATTAATCACTAACAGAAAGGCCTATAAGACCACTTAAATGACACCAAAATCAACGACCTTGGATGATCTTGTATGCCCGTAAAACATTCTACTGCACAAAGGATGTGTCTTTTAGAGCTAACCAGTAACCACAAAAATTTTATAAAAAATATGTCCATAGTATCAGACATCATAGCACTGCCGCAGTGAGAGTTCACTAAGTTCATTCGACAAATGTAGAACAGTGCCAGGTTTAAGCCTCAGATCACGTAAACTGGCAACTGCCAAATATCAACCAATTTGCAAGTTCAAAAACTGACACGTATTTTACCAATACACTGAGAGTAGATGCCTGAGTCAGCCCTGGAACTGAGATGGTTTACCTGCTTGCAGACAGTCAACCATCCAGCATGACACAAAGTAACTTTGTTGACGAAACACAACCATCATTACTAACCGCTCTTAAGTCAGAGAACGACTGACTTCTACGAAGTCTGGGGCAGTCATCATCACCATCACCATCACCATTCACACTGTTCACACACAAAACTGACGTTAGACACAGCAGGTTCGATCAATGGTTTACCATTAAGCCATCGACTGCCAGAGTGAAAAAGCCCGGTTTCTTAAAACAAGAAATTTGAGCTAATGCTCACGCGACGCGCGAAAGCCTATAGCAGTTTCGGTTCAGTAGTTTAGCTGAAAATTGAACACCGTTCATGCTAAGTTAATATACAAATACTAAATTCTCTATCTGGATCACATAATGATAGTTCCGTGGCGCCACCTTGTGAATGACGAATGATATAGACTCGTGACACAGCCCGAAATCGCCAAAAAATCCATAAAACCCCCTATTTTGGCCTTCAAAGTCATTCAAGGTCATTGAATTCGGCGCCAATCGAGAACCAGTGTATGACTTCCTATTATTCCTATTCATAGACCCTATCTTGCACCGTTACGGAGATACGGCAACTTATTGGCCAAAAATCGCAAATTTTGCCCACCCCCCTCTCATTTAGCGCCATCGTTCAGGGTGACCCCCTTCGAATTTATGGAAAAGCTTTACGATGAAACTAGAGTCTTCCAGGCAGCCAATGGTGAAGATTCAGTGATTCTAGCTTGCACCGCTTTTGACTGATCCAACCGTGTAACAGAGAGATGGACAGAAGAACAGACGGACAGACAGACGGACGGACAGAATTGTGATGGCTAAGACGTGGTGAAAGCTGTAGCTGCTTTCGCGCGTAAAAAGTCCAACCAAAGGGTTACACCTAGAGTGTTCTAAAAATGCCAAATTTAATGGGTTATGAAATTTTGATGAGCTTTATTTTTTCACAAAGAGCACTGCTAGATATATGCACATGAGACAAATATCCAACAATTCAGAAATTCATAGGCTCAAGTCATCAACTCCTAATGAAACATATATTTATTAGTGGAACAAAAAACAAAAATTATATTAAGTTTGGGTGGGAGAGTGCCTGCATGTGCAAGAAAACCTCCCGTATGATGAAAAAAGGGCGGGGCTATGTACAGTCCGGCTGTCAATCAACTTGAGCTTGGCAGCGATTAACAGCAACGTCACCATCACATGAGACGCCACCAACAATCCTCAGTCTTCTGACATAGGCCTTATGCAAAAACGACTATCGTCTGTTTTTCATTCTTGTAGTGGACTGGCACTTCACGACTGAAGCTGACGTTGCTGCCATGAAAGTGTAGGCCTACCAGTTTTTTTGGGACACGGTGTGGTACCAATACTATAAGTATTATGAACAATAGTACCAGTACCAGAGGCATAATGTGGCACATGTGTAACAGGATTCTGACAGCTTGGACAAAAAGTTAAGAAGTTAACAAGTAACTGCAACAGCATAAACACATTCAGTTTCTGTTTAACTAGATGGACAAAATTTCCCGATTATCCTCGAATTATCCTGGCTACAAGCCTGGATGAAATAGCATCTCAACAAATCTGCGATAAGTTGTTAAAAATTTAAGCACCAGTAATGATTATAAGCAAAAAACACGTTTTCTGTAACGGATCACAATGTAGTTTTTAATCAAAGTTAATCACTAATCTGTCATTACTATCATCAACATTACTTTTTACGTGCGAAAGCAGCTAGTAATTTCAGTGCGTCTTAGCCATCGCAATTCTGTCTGTCCATCCGTCTGTCCGTCACACGGGTGGATCAGTCAAAAACGGTGCAAGCTAGGATCTCCAAATCTTTACCATCGGGTGCCCGGAAGACTCTAGTTTCAGGAACCGTAAGGCTTTTCCATAAATTTGAAGGGGGTTACCCCGAACGAGGGCGCTAAACGAGAGGGGGCGGGCAAAATTTGCGATTTTTGGCCAATAAGTCGCTGTATCTCATTAACGGTGCAAGATAGGGCCTAGGTTACTATTAATTACTACTGGGAAGTTGTACACTGGATCTCGATTGGAGCCAAATTCAATGACCTTGAATGACCTTGAACTCTAAAGTAAGGGGTTTTATGGATTTTTTGGCGATTTCAGGCTGCGACACAAGTCTATATCATTCACAAGTTGGCGCCATGCTACTATCGTTATGCGATCCAGATAGAGAATCTGGTACTTGTATATTAACTTAGTGTGAACCGGAACTGCTATAGGCTTTCGCGCGTCTCGTGAGCATTAGCTCAAATTTCTTGTTATCCCTCAGTACGCCATTCTCCATGTACTCAGTGTCAATAACTGAGTGAAGAAAACTAAACATCATAATTATTTAACAGCACCAGTACTAGCATTGGTAGCAGAAAAATACTGACTGCGGTGCTGCTGCAGCATGCATAGCTCCATTAGCGTCATTGAGCAGCTCTAAATAAATACACACACGCACACACACACAAAATGCAGCTAATCTTTGTTCCACCAGAACCATAGGGTTCATAGCAAACTGAAAAGACAAAATTCAAGGACTTTCAAGGAACAAAAATTTCAAGAACCAGAACTATCTCATAAAGACATATCATACTAGCGCTACATCAAAATTTAACAAACAAAAAATATCGACAGAATAAAAGCCACTGGTAAAAGTTCTTACTAGCCAGATATCTTCCATTGTCATCATACAGTTGCAGACGGTTTATAATTGACCACCGACATAAAAACTTTGTTATTGCAATAAAACAGCAAATATAAATGTACAAAACATCAGTTTATACACTTGTTAACGGCG
>Ga0209671_1003476_pt1 | contig 15171 bp, 4 predicted proteins | sample WorMetHERISLAND2_2_FD_187401 | JGI IMG/M metagenome (GOLD analysis project Ga0209671, IMG submission 187401) | Marine gutless worms symbiont microbial communities from Max Planck institute for Marine Microbiology, Germany - Olavius geniculatus... | ecosystem: Host-associated > Annelida >... | reverse complement strand
GGGACAACCCTGCAGGAGTTAAGCCACGCTGCCCTAGATAGGCAGCGGTGGGCAGCGATAGTAAGAATGGCGTCAGACACCAACGGGCATTGAGCCCACGGTTGTCGATGATGATGATGATGCTCCGCCTATCGGGGACGGGCGGAGACATAAAAACGCGTCTCTAAACGTTATGCTGTCGTTCGACCCTGATCTCTGACACGCCCACGTACATACATTACACAAGGTGCAACCGTTCCAGGAGACCGGGACTCTATTCCTGGCAAGCTAGGACATTACAGCTGATATGTCTTTCGCGGAAATGGAATGTTGCAGTCGGACGCAGGCGCAACGAACAGTTAACGACGAGATATCGTGTCTGGTCACGGTGCAATCTTACCACACGTCGTTATTAGTCGTCTGGCACATTTATCCTTGGCGACCACAAACGCACGGCATGGAACAATATCTCACTGAGCTGGAATATGGCTTGACTCTTAAATTATATACGCACGTAGAATACGAAACAAAATTACCGGATTTAGGCTGTACTAAGACCATATTTATGAAAAATTAACAATCGGAAGATACTACGCCAAATTTAGTACCGTATGAATATTTTATAAATGCCATGCACTAAAACTGATATACCGTCGTGCAAGTTTACTGTCTGGTTTGAGCGACTACGCCGACTATAACTAGTTATACTGAACATACTCAACAGCCGAATAAAGGTTATTATATTTATTTACATAATATTATACATGCTTACCGGTATTCATTTTCTTAAAGATGTACAGCACAACTAGCTGAAGTTCAACAAGGACACCAAAAGCTACAAGACTGCCGCACTGCTATATGTGTGACGGTGACCAAAAGCAGTAAGCAAGTAAGTTTTTTAGTCGACCGTACTTACGAAATAGCTTATGGTACGAGTTGTCGCCTGTCTGTCTGTATGTCCGCCTGTTACAGATATACTGTGACTAAACGATGCGAGATAGGGCCTATGTTGCTACTGATCACTGGAAGTCGTATATTGGTTTTCAAATGACATGAAAATCACTGACCGTGGATCACCTTCAAAATTCATAACGCATATGGTATGACAATCGTGCGAAATTGTGGCTAAACGGTGAGTCGTAGGGGGTCGGCGATTGTACTATTGGATACGGCGCTGGCGACTTCCTATCGGCTGTCATTAGTAACCATATCTCCATCTGCAGCGGTTTGGCCGCAATTTTTAATGGAAAGTTTCAAGCTATAAGTGGCCGTATCTCGAAAACGGTGAGAGATCGGCCATGGTTGCTATTGATCACCAATAGAAAATCGCATAAGCCCTTTCAGATAAGATGAAAATTATCGACCTTTGATGACCTTGAAGGTCACTGACAACCAATACGGTCGGCTATCCTAGCGACAGCCGGGCTTCTTGTATAATGTAGAACATCATCAAGTATACTAAACAATCTTCTATCTTTTATTTTCGATTTTTTCACCGGTACGCAATAAATCAACAAACCCATGGCACTAAATACAAGAGAGACTGTCGAAAGTCTGTTACATACGGTGACGATAAACATCCGAGGTGAAACAAAAGGCATATTCGCAGAACATCGGCCACCGCATCGGACTGAGAATAAAACTTTGAAAAAACTGTCGCGTTTGTTGCTGCTGCTGCGACTTACCTAACGACGTAAACTGGGGGATTCCGCTCTTTATACGTTACAAGTTAATGAAGTCAGAGAAATAAAACGTCGTGATGACTGCAAATCGGCTGCCGACTCTCATCAGATGCGACGGCGCAGTGACTATAAAAACAGCCGAGAAGCGTTGCCGAGCGGCGACTCAGTTGCTAGAGACACAGGCCAGACTGACTGACTGAGCCTGCCGCGAGAGGGCGCAGCGCACAGCGCCTCATTCCCAAACCCATAATGCACCATGCCGCAGCAACGCCGAACATCGACCCCGCCAGTTACCAGCAGCTGCAGCCACTCCCTCCTCACCTCCTCCTCATTATAGGCGACACCAGTCCTCACTCAAACCCCGCACACTATGGACGTCACGCCAACGACGCTCGTCTCATCTCGAGAAATGGTAAAGGTCTTCAAAGCGGTTCCGTCTCTATAATCCAAATGGTCGATAGTCCGAAAGTGTATACGTGCATTTCCACTAACTTTAACCATCACCCTAACCATAACCATAACCCTACAGTTAGTTGAGATGAAATGTGGAGATTCAACGTCTGTAGAAGTGTATCGGAAAGAACCCTAAAACTTTCGATCTATCGAAAGTTTATACAAATTTTATTGAATACGTGCGAACCAGCTGGGCTGCGTGCTATACTGCAAGTTTTTTTCAACACGGATATCCCCTGTCGCCAAATGATTGAACGAAGTCAAACCAGTTGAAGCCACCGAAGAAAAAATTTTTAAAACGTTCGAAATAAAAAAAAATAACAATAAAAAGTGATTGCCTCTCACCGTGTACAATCTGATAACGGCGGCTTTTAAAAACGACTGCAACTGAACGTCACAGTTTAAACATTAGAGGACAGCGTTCTTGTAGCAAACAACTGATGACGCTCGCTGCTGACAAAAATACACCAGAGAAAAAGAAAAAAGGCAGAGACAGCCTAGATAGGCACTAACCTCACAAGCCATACTAAGCCAGGGGGTACGTCAACGCCACTGCTTGTGCAGTAATTTTTACTCTCGTCTCGACGCCTCGCCAACTGATGGACGACCGCGTATCACGTCCGCACTCGGCGCCGACATCTTTTCTCGTTTTATTAGCCCAAGACCAGCGGCACCGCACAAACCTGGCGTTTTTTCCGTTAGCGTTCTAGCTGAGAAAAAGAAACTCGCCAGTTCGTTCGTTCGTTGACTGCGCTATTTCTGTATCGTCTTGCGTCGTCACAGGTGAAGGCCTGTCTCTATCGATCAGTCATCGTCCCACATAACGAGCGCTCAGTCAGGGGGCGCTGAAAATGACGAACATGAAAATGCAAGACATGTTTCAAGTGGCTGAATAGGCTTAGATTGAGTATACTTCGATTTAGCATTCCTTCCCTAAAGCTAATTTTAAGTTGATGTTTCCTTAATATTTCATGCATCTCAACCTATTGTACAAAATAAACACACAGACATGCTCACAAACTATGCGTGGTACACATGCAACAGAACGCATACTGCATTGTAATGTAAGCCCAATATATTTTCAAACCATATCTTGTCCTCCAATTTCATGTCCGGCATTTTCAGTCAACCTCTCAGACTCAGTCACCCAGTCGCACCAGTCAGCCCAATCATCTGTTGTCATAAGTTTTTTTTCACCTTCGTGCCTGCCTGACAGCCATTAGAAATCTTTACATGACATCCCGCCGTCTGACGGCCCGGCCGGCCTGGGTCGATGGCCTACATACATCAACCAAATCAGCCGGCTTTCAGAGAGGGGAAGGGTCCGGCGACACGGGAAGGGAGGGGGGGGCGGAAGTTCCCTCTGGGTGGCTGCATGGAAGATTTTCATCCACGACTTAGCAGCGACGATATGTGCGTCGGTCGCGTGTTTTATAGCGTCGTAATGCGACTACGGCTCACTGCCGACGCGACGCGACTATACGTCATCCGCGACATAAGATCCAACCGAAACTGTCTGTACAGCACACGACAACGACAGGTCCGAAAAACCGTTTTTAAAGCCCCGACTTGACTGGTTGTGGGATTTTCGTGAGTTATAAATTATAAGACTGAGCCTTTCAAGATGGTGTCAACATCACGTAAATGTCCATCCAAATATTTGCAATTTCATAGTTTGAAAGTAATGAAAAACTAACAGTAAACATTTCATCATTAGTGGAACAAAACTGGATTAAGTGTGGGGTGGGTTTCTGAGATGGATTATTTACCCAACAGAACTCACTGTCTGCACCCTGGACAGCGACAGGGTATTTGATCACTGTCGCCGAAAATGACTCAATGACAAATATATGAAAAAAACTCAAAATGTGTAATGATAACAGTTTTTTTTCAGAAAAAGAGATAACAGCTGGCATGCAGCGCTATACGTCAGTCAGGTCTAAGTGCATGCCGCGAAAAGCATTCAGCGGTTGACAGCTGACGAACAAAAAAAACGCGTTCGCACGCACAAGCCTAGTCCTACGCAGCGCTAACGTAAAAACAGCAACGACACAAAAAACCAACGACTGGCATCCGGGACCATTAGAGGCCATAGCGACGGACCGCTGTCTCTGCGGGTGTTTTCACATTAGTTGCACGCTGACTGACGCACGCGGACAGCTTCTGATACGAGTACAAAAATGCCGCAACGCACCCCATGCACCCGGCCGCGGGCCCAATCTGGGGGGACAGCGTAGGGGATAAAAAACTGGCCTGGGACCGTCGGTCGGCGCGCGAACGTACGGGTGCAACAAAAATGAACGAGCGGCTGGCTGGCCAGATCGACACACCACGGCTTTCAGCGCGAGACGATAATGCGAATATTTCAGACGAGAAAAAAAGTTATGGCCGACCGTCGGCCGATAAAAACATCAGACGAGACTGCGGACTGAACAGTAAAAAACCGCAGTATAGCTTAATATATTATAGGCGCCTATAAGCTGCTGTCGCTGCTGGTACAGCCGCTGACTGAGTGATGGCGAATTATAGATATTAACGCAAAAACACCGCACAAGAATAATATTCACGCACGCACGCACGCACACCCTCGCAGTCCCACTTACATGACTTATATTTACCATCACTGATAGCAAGCAACTGAGGAAAAAATAGCAAAAATACAAGATAATGTTCATACGAACACGGAGTCTGTCCAATGCATTTCGACAGTTTACAGTATATGTCCGTATAAATATAATCAGTGAGCTGTCTAGACCGGTCAAAAAATCAAACAGTTTAATTTCAAATTGTACAGCAGCAATGATCCTTTTATCCTTCTGTATTATTTTAACTAAACAATAAATATTGTCAGTTACGAGACCATTCGATTCGTCACCAACGCTTTACTATAAAAGGTCCATCGTCACCATGCGTCTATCTTGCACCGTTATGCCGCCTCAAATGTTGGACGCACGGACGTTGACACGGAAAGAAAGAAGGAAGGAGGGATAGAAAAAAGGAAGGGGGAGGGGAAGGAAAGAAAAAGGGAAAGTAGAAGGGAAAAAAGAAGGGAAAGGGAAAGAAGAAGGTGTGGGGAAGGGAAGAGGGAAGCGAAGGTAATGGGAAAAAGAAGGGAAAAAGGAAAAAAAGGAAAAGGGAAAGAGGAAAAGGGAAGGGAAAGGAGAAGAGGAAGAGGAAGGAAAAAAAGGGAAAGGGAAAAAGGGAAAAGGGAAGTGAAAGGGAAAAGGGAAGGAAAAGAAAAAGAAGGGGAAGGGAAGGGGAAGAAAGGAAAGTGGAAGGGAAAGGGGAGGTGGAAGAAAGACAGCTTTAAAAAATTAGACGCACAGACGGACGGACGGACGCACGGTGATTTTATACTCTATACGGAGAATAATAGTGTACAAAAATGGCCAAAAAAGTAATCACATTTTCTTCAGCAGAGCTGAAGCGGTGTGCTACAAAACTGGACGCACTAAAAGTAACGAATCTTTCGTCAAGCTATACTCTTATCTTTGCAAGAAAAAAATCGTATACGATGAAACGCTGATGTTCATCTTATTGTCGCCTTGGGCTGTTTTAAAAAGAAATCAATAAAAAAACGCAAAATTGGACGCGTAAGAGAGTATTGCGGAAAAAAATTAGCGCACCGCAGTCCACAACAAATTAGAGTAGTGAAAATAGGGCTTGAAGACCGTGTCGCTAAGAAAATCCATCAGCAACACGGAGATTAGAGGATGGCGTGCATAAAACTGCCTACTCGAATATCGATGAAACGTTTCGACGGCGGATTAAGCGATCGATGCGTCTGTAGCGCAGGTGTGCCAGTGTCTACAGCATACACGGATGGTATCGATCGCGCCACAGCGCTACACGACGTGCAGACAGGGTAGGATGAAACTGGGACGTCGTACACTACATCACAGCAGCTATGCATGTCAGAGCAAAATGATGAATTCGTCCGCCGACAATTGCAGCAAATTTTAATACGATTGACCGATGGCTGACATTATCGTACGCGATATGTCGGACATGGTGGCAAAGTCGTGACAACAATAGCTGCTAGCACTAGCAGTACACTCCATCACTTTTTACGCGCGAAAGCTGCTAGAGCTTTAGCGCGTCTTAGCTATCGGGGTTCTGTCCGTCTGTCCGTCCGTCTGTCTGTCACACGGGTGGATCAGTCAAAAACAGTGCAAACTAGAGTCACCAAATCTTCACCGTCGGCCGCCTGAAAAACTTTAGTTTCAGGAACCGTAAAGCTTTTCCACAAATTCGAATGCTGTCACCTCGAACGTAGACGCTAAATGAGAGGGGGTAGGAAAAATTGGCGATTTTTAGCCAATAAGTCTCAATAACGGTGCGACGTAAAGCCTAGGTTAGGCCTACTGTTAATCACTATTAGAAAGTCGTACACTGGCTCTCGATTGCGATCAAATTCAATGATCTTGGATGACCCTGAACGCCAAAATAAAAGTTTTTATGGATCTTTTGGCGATTTCGGGCTGCGAGACACATTTCAAGAGCGAATTGCGACGAAATCAACTGAGATAGACATGGAGAAGCAGCGAATGAAACTTTCAGCATTGAACGTAGATTTTGAAGGTCCAAGTCTCGATTTTCTAGGTTCAAGGAAACCTGCGCACGAAGGCATCAAAGAGCCGTTATTTTACCGTTGTTGGCCAGTCTTTCGTGAAAACGGTTGCAGATAGGCATGGCATGCTGATTATCACAACAAGCACTAGTGACAAGCTTTTCAGTCGTATCAACATCGATGACTTTGAGAAAGACCCTAAACTTCCAAAATAAGGGGTTTTTATTGAATTTTGCGATGTTCGGCTGCAGCGCACACTCCAAGGATGAACTGCGACGAAATGGCTGGAAATAGACTGACAGTTTGCGAACAGGAACTGCTATAGGCTTTCGCGCGTCTCGTGAGCATTAGCTCAAATTTCTTGTACATAATGTGGCGGTCAACTTGAGCGGAACCCTCGCTGGTGTCCCTGGGAGTTCTGATTTTTGACCTTTGACCTTTGACCTATTTATACCGAAACCAATAACTTCCGTAGCCTACTATATGACAACACACCACCGAAAAAGTTTTGCTGTGAAAATCCATCAATGAACGCACACCACTTTTAGCAGAACGCGCACGCCTTCAAGTGTTTACGTATTTATTAATAAAAAAAGTTCAGTATGTTTTGGACATGCATTTCATTAATAACTGCATACAATCCGCATAAGCCACAGGTAGTCGGCAGCGCACAAAAGATTCTTTTATTTTTATGCGTAACCAATAACTAGGGATGTAATCCAATATTCGATTATTCGGTATTTGTTCGATTTGTTCGAATTCCGAGTTAGATTTTGGGTTTTTTGATATTCGGATTTATTTGTTAATTTATGCGGCGATATATGTGGAATGTACAATAAACCATAGTTGCTGCAAACAATGGCTTCATGTTATTTATTTCGCTTATTAGTAGTACGTAACACCAACTTTAATTACAAACATACATCATTTGGCCATCTGATAGAACAATGCATGGTCGATCGTCGAACGTTATGCCGGTTATTGTAATTGTTAACTAGCGGATTTCTAGCGGTACCCTGAAGAATCAAATTTCGAACAAAATTCGAATAATGTAATTCAAATTCCGAATAATGAAAAAATTCGAATAACACATCCCTACCAATAACCACTTTCAAACTGCGCACAAATCTGCTACAATGTTTCCGAACATTTTAAAAATTGAGAAATTATGTTGAAAATGTTTGTTTTGCCTGCAATCACAGCCTAGCTTCTAGCAACATCAAAACGGATGATAATTACGCTAAATGTGCGAGCGTTTAAAAATTTAAAATAAATTAAATGTAGCCTACCGCCTACCTCGGCGACACATGCCCACACGAAGGCACTTGCGATAACGACAGTGCTTGCACTGCGTACGTGTCGCTACAGTGATGTCACAATCGCCCGACTTCCGGCACGTGAAGCGTACGTCATCGTTCGTGTAGCGCAGGAAAAACGTCTGCACGCATCACAAAGCACAATTTTATACCTATACCCATCACCTGTTGTGTAACTTCCACCATAGCAGTGATTACATCTTTCTGCACCGATTTAATTAAGAAGTAAAAAGATGTTCTATAGGCCTTCGACTTTTTGTGGACTTTTTGGTAAAAGTCGGTTGGGTTGGTTGTACACCAAGTTGTACAACAGATCCATGACAAATTGAAGTACTTAAGAGTTTGGGTTTGACATACATACTACAGATATGGTATAAATAGCAGTCACAATCGTGCAAAAATTACAATTTATGTGGATTCAACGTAAACTTTGCACAGAGAAGGGAGAGCCAGGTAGCGTATGTATTTCTGCCTAATACTTCCTCAGTAATAAGATCTGCACTTGACATGGACTGAACTATAACCTTTTGCGCATAAATGTAATAAACGTTATATGCGTTTTTATTCCTGTCGTGATTTTTACGTTTTTAACGTTTTTTTAATTTTAAATTTAAATTTTCTCAACAGTTTAAAAATTTAAAAAACGCTTATTGGAAATTCCATTAGAAACTTTGAAAAACGCTTTTGAAACCACAGCAATGAATTAGCCTAATAGACCATAGATTTTTTTATTTCTTCAATGACGTCGTCAAGTTATACTTGGTCTTACGACTACACGGTTAAAAAATTGAATAAAGTTCTCTATAAAAGGCTGCAGCTACAAGTGCAACTACAACATAAGGCATTAGGCAAGAAGTTGAACAAATTAGGGCTAAAGATTTTTATTCAACGTTTTTAAACGATTTTTTAAAAATTTCTGTCACGTTTTTTACGTTTTTAACGCTATTAATTTTTTTCACATCTATGCTTCTACGAGTTCTAAACATCGTCGTTGGAGTAAACTTTCTACGAACGAGCGAATAGCAGTGAAATGTAGAGTGAGTGAAGTGTCGAACGATGTAGCCCGTATAATACCTTGCATGGAACGCAGACGAGTGCGCCGAAGTACATTCCCGTCGCCTCGTCGCCGCACACTCGGCAGTGCTCGACGACGTGATGGTTGATGCCTGCAGCAGCTGGACCGCCATCAGTGCCTGCTGGTAATGTACCGGCCTGGTCCATTGCCGCAGACGCCATACTGGAAAGTCCCACCAAGTCTGCGGTACAGGTAGTGGACTCCGTGCCGCCGCAGGATGCCATTACCGCCGCTGCGGCCGCTGCCGCTACGTTGGCTACCTTTGAAAGGAAATCGTTTTTACCGTCGTCGTTGTGGCGGTCAGAAGGCCAGTCGCTAACGCGTGGGCGTGGCGATGTCCTCGACCCATCGTGTTGCTCCGGCCAGCTGCCCGGCTGCACGCCGTCATCGCCCAACAACGTCCCACTGTCTCCCGGCACCGGCGGCGGAGCATTCATGTCCAGTCCTTCGTCCCCCGTGAATTCCTCCTTGACGACCAAGTCACAAGGCGACACCAGGTCACGTGCCGGTGGTGACGTCATTGGTGACGACATAGCGTCGACAGAGCCCCCGTCATCGTCAGGCGGCGCGCGTTCAACTTCTTCCTGGTCCGCTCTGATGTCAGTCATCGCCACATCTGTAAGTGACGTCATTCACCTGCAGCAATATAGCAACAGACAGGCAGCTATAAGTAGCGGGTTTCATTACGCAAATTACCAGCAGCGATATCCTTTGGAATTTTTTTAGCCGGCATCGCTGCACAAAAACATCAACGATGTCGGCTATTGCGACAAATGACACTATAACGTGATCTGTCCGTCTGTCATACTGGTGCACTTGGCCATTTGGCATTTGGCAGAAATACACATTTGAGCCCAATTTTCCTATGAGATTTCCCCATTCTCCCAGACTCGTTTTCATTAATTTCCATAGCCTCATGCCATACTATCTAGTTTCACGTAGGCAAGTGAATATTTCACGCACAGTGTCAGGGTACCATAGATTGCATGCGTGTTAATAATCACCGACGACACATCCGCTGGTCAGTGCCAGCATACGATACGTTCTTCTCACGTACTTTATAATATTGAAGCTCAGCAACAATGCCCAAACTCCGCCAGTTTCGATTTGTTGTACAACAATCCGTGCAACAAATCTACGACAAAGCAGCGCAAGTGGAGTTGGCACCAAACAGAACATGACGAATCATGGTGATAAGACTGTAACATACAGAGTTCTAGGAGGTCGCGTTCTAAACTACAGGCCATTTTACACAGTCAACAGTTCACAGCGTATAATACAAGTACTCAGCGGCACAACAGCAAACAAGAAACCTTTCACTACAATACAGTTCGAAGATGAGTTGCCCTCAATGACCATCCTCACAACTAACAGGCTTCATATACTCTAGCTCCTCAAATATCGTTTGGCGAAAAGCATTGCTCATAAAACTTTCAGATGTCATCTAAAACATTTTTCCTTCTCGTTCTACTAGCACATCGAGCACGTTCGAGATTGTTACAGTTAACGCGCTATATAAATCAGTTACTCACTTACTTACTTACGACTATATACTCAGTCATCCAACAAACGTAGAAAAACAATAATTCTCAAAAGAAATACTTTACATTGTAACCAATCTAGTGTATACTGCACGCCCACTAAACGCCGATACTACTACTACTACTACTACTACTACTGCAGTATTCCTACTGCTACAACTGTAACTAAAGATCCGACACAATTACAAAAACCGAGTTGTAGCCCATTTTGTCCGAAATTTCGTTGCCATGGCAACGGGGGTCAGTTGGGAGTAAATATAAAGGGCACTGTTAAATTGGTCAACCCCGATAACGCCACCCTAGAACAAAACCGGAAGTGGTTGCTGAGATATTGCCATTTTAAGTTCTTCCAGGAAGGCTCTTCCAGGAAGGTCAGTCGGTCGGTCACTCGGTCGTCAGTATTACACTGATCTCATATACGGTACTCCTCTTCGCTACGTTAGGAACGTAGCGTGCGCGGAGTAAAAAGGTGAAATTCTGAGACACGACATAAAGTGAGCGGAAGATGCATGGATCACGTTTAAGAAAACGCTCATTACATTACGGCTCCTGTTGTTTTCGATACACATATGTAGGCCAATGTACAGCCGTTATCTTGGCGGCAATGGATTCGTTAGTCACGACGTTACACAGCAGCAGTAGCAACAGCAGCTGAACCACATCACACTCGACTGAACGCATGCCGGCGGTACGTCATTTCGCACGCAAAACAACTACGTGCATTATGCAAGTATGCAAACACGCCTGGAAGAAAACAAACAAAAACGCGCAAAAAGTCGAAAGGGCCGAGAATAGAAGCGGTATCGACGACGCAGGTGCGTACGAAGACATATGACACGGTTGTAATTATACAACAGCATGCACAGTAGTTGTCTTTTTAACGTGGGCGACTCGCTTTAATCTCATTCTGTCTCAACTGCCAAAAAGACTATACCGTTACCCCACGCCCCTCCCGAAAAGCCCCGATCAGTGAGTGATTAATGAGTAGGGTTTAACGTCCCCCTCGACACAGTATAGGTCATTTCGGGGACAACCTTTCCAGACAGAATGCACACAAACACATAATAACAGAACAGTAAGCAAAACACAAAAATGGACTAAACCTAAAATTGTAAGAACTTCAATACACGCGTACATATGTAATTTAAAATAATGGTAGTTCTAATAGGCCTAATCTTCCCCGTTATCCTCCAGACAGTCATCAATCTTATAATGCTATCTATTGGAGGACGGGGGGATAAATACGCCAGGAACTGCATTGATGACCATAATCAACCAAAGAATGCGGATCACCAGCAAACTCTAATCACTTCCCTTTTCGTCTTGGCCATGAACTCCAAATTATCCAAATCCGTTCATAAGTTTTTCAGTCAGCCTTATCTGGCATACGGGCACAAAACATAACCTCCGCTGCTCTTCGACGTAATTAGTCCCAACTCGCAACAGCGCACGCCCAAAGCTCCTATGACTTCGAGCCTTGAGCGCGCCTACTGATCAGCTATTCAGAGAAACGACTATTATTGCACATTCTCAGAAACCTTCTATTTCCGCCGAAAGCATGCAAACGTCAGTGAAGCTCAATGTTTCTGACAGTCGGTAAAGCTTTGAGCGTTAGCGCTCTTTCAATCTGGAACTGCCGTATTAATGAAAAATTTGTTGACTTTCTCATAAATTATAAAAGCGAAATTAAAAAGCGCACTGTTTGAATTGGCCTATAGAGTAAACGTGATCATTCAATATAGTCTTTGCTGCCAATGTGCGCCTCTTTATTCGTTCGCCACACGTGATCGAGAAAACTGACTGATATAGGCCTAAGCTAAGTTTTAAGTCTAAAACTGAAGTCGGAATAACAAATTAAATGCACCAAACGCTAGGCCTATACGTATTTCTGCTCATATAATCCACGTTGATGCAGCGTGGGCACTCGTGGACACAGATCCACGGTCCACCCACCAAGCAAAAGCATTATCTGCCCACGTCTCACTTGGATAACCTACTCTCACTGGTAGCAGAACTGTATAGCCGGTCGATTCAAGGCATGAGTATAAAAACGGCAAGTTTCGCGTGTCAGTTCGTACCACCCTCCTCATATCACGCTGCACGAAATCACACCTGTTCAATCAAAATATTTTTCTTCGTTCAGTAGTTTCCGTCTACCTACCAAACATCGCCGATAGTTCTAAATCCGCCCCTCGCATCATTCTGTCACTACCATCGAGCACAGAGCTAAACTTCAGAATTCGTTTCGACGTGTTGATACCAAAGTCGCTGCGACGTTGTTGCAATCGTCTAAATTGTCTGCATATTATATAAGTGTACGCCTGTTCTGCTGCACTCGAGTAGTCATGCAACTTAGCAGACTAATTAAGCGCAGCGAAAACGGTATTCTTCGGTGGAGGGGCAGGAGACACAGCAGTTCATTTTTTTTGAATCCCCTACAGTAAATTTTTACGCGCGATGCAGGGACTTATTGGCTCAAAATCGTGAAATTTTCCTACCCACCTCTCACTTTGCGCTTTCGCTATAGCAAGTCTTAGCCATCGCAATTCTGTCCGTCCGTCTGTCCGTCCGTCCGTCCGTCACACGGGTGGATAAGTCAAAAACGGTGCAAGCTATAGGATTACCAAATTTTCACCGTCGGCTGCCTGGAAGACTCTAGTTTCAGGAACCATAAAGCTTTTCCATAAATTCGAAAGGGGTCACCCCTAGCGAAAGCGCAAAATGAGAGGTGGGTAGGAAAATTTTACGACTTTGAGCCAATAAGTCGCTGTATCTCAGAAACGGTGCGACATAGGGCCTAAGTTGCTATTAATCATTAATAAGAAGTCGTACACGAGCTTTCGATTGCCACCCAGAGCAATGATCTTGGATAACCCTGAACGCCAAAAAGGGGGATTTATGGATTTTTTTGGCGATTTCGGGCTGCGACACAACTCTATAGCGTTCGCAAGGTGTCGCCACGCAACTAACTCGTTATGCAATGCAGACGGAGATTTTGGTATTTGTATATTAACTTAGCGTGAACACCCCAGTGGGCAGTGGGCCTTTATACATGCACTGCTGTTGCACGTTTCCATTGCGTTAACTAGGCTTTCTTGTTGTTTAAAGGAAAGGTCCGCGTGTATAGGGCTTACATGTAGGCCTACTTTTAAGCAAGCTTCAGCGAGTGACAATGCATGAGGTGAAAATGACGTGCTAAAAGAAGTGAATTATACACGAAGATGCTGAAATGAATCTGGAGGTGTATTTCAGGGACAAGGTGATGGGTGTTAAGTGAGCGTTAAGTGATTTTCAGGCAGTAGGTTGGTTCAATGGTGGTCTAACGCGCGTGACAACTGCAAATGAGTAGCGCGTACCGTGAGGGGTGGAACCGAGTGCATTCACACCAGTTTCTAGAGATTTCAGGCATTGGTTAGTGTTCAGTCAGTGTCTCTGTATACACTCACACCTTCGGTCGTTGCTTAAATTAAGCATTAAGTTGATGGCTGTCTCGTGTTCGAAAGCCCGTTAATCTGCCGCAGACTGTCGATGATATGGGTGATGATGAATAATTGGTTTTATTTGGCCTCGCGGCGCGTTCCTGCACGTCTTCTTGGGCCAGCAGATGAGCAAATATTGTAGCATCACTTCTAATTAAATTCCTCCAGTCAGTCAATGACTCCTATATGAGTCCTTGAGTCGGCACTGAGTGCAGTGTGGAATCGACCCGGCGTCCGAACCCAGCCAAGAAAATCGCTGGCTGGACCGTACGAACGATAATTTAGATCGGCTGGCAACGACGTGCCACCTGCATGTGCTTGATGTACGCTGACAGTCGTCGTCGTCGTCGTCGTCGGCCCACAGCCGTAATCCGCCGTTTGTCCTTAGACTGCCAATCGGTCAAAGCCGAATCGGAGTAGGTGGCACATGGGTCCATTTTTCAGAGCCGATCTTACCCGTCCCATCGGCGTATAGCGTATAGCGTCCAATCCATAACACTATTTGCGGCGTAAGATTTCTAGTATGCAATTTAATGTGCGATGAACAGCAGATGAAACATCTGCACAATATTGTTGGAAATTGTTGCATATCATTAAACAAGTAAAGTGTAGGTCTATGTGAACTGTTGTTTTATTTTCGAGCAGCAATATACACTGTGTCTCAAAAAACGTCCCACTTTGTAATTGTCCTATCTTCGTCAAATATTGACCGATTTTCAAAAATTTTTCACTGGCAGACTTTATGGACAAGTAGCAGTGGTGTTGTTATTAAACATACCACCACACCTTAACTGCGTCTTTACATTACCATGTGAAACTCAATTGTCAAAAATGTCCAAAATCCTAGTAATACATATGCAAAAATTATTTTGTTAAAACAATTTTTCAACAATTTTTATACTAATAGCTAATAATGTTTAGTTTTTGATACATTTCTTGTTTCTAAACAAAAGCAGATGATATTATTGTAAAAAATAATTTTCCATGCCGTGACAACACACCGGTAATGTAACGTGCATTTAGCAATGGGGACAAGGCTTTAACTAAGAACTTTTATGAGTTCAAAAATACAGTTC
>Ga0209671_1003471_pt1 | contig 15176 bp, 11 predicted proteins | sample WorMetHERISLAND2_2_FD_187401 | JGI IMG/M metagenome (GOLD analysis project Ga0209671, IMG submission 187401) | Marine gutless worms symbiont microbial communities from Max Planck institute for Marine Microbiology, Germany - Olavius geniculatus... | ecosystem: Host-associated > Annelida >... | reverse complement strand
CTCATTTAGCGACCTCGTTCGGGGTGACCCCCTTCGAGTTTACGAAAAAAGCTTTACGGTTCCTGAAACTAGAGTCTTCCAGGCAGCTGATGGTGAAAATTTGGAGATCCTAGCTTGGACCGTTTTTGCCTGATCCACCCGTGTGACAGACAGACAGAGAGACAGACAGACAGACAGACGGACAGAATTGCGATAGCTAAGACGCGCTGAAAGCATAGCTGCTTTCGCGCGTAAAAACGAGCCCACAAACATCAAACAATTACAATAGGCGCAAATCAATAATCGTTAGTAAAACGCCATGTTAGAATGCAGAGCACACTTATTTAACCAAATCTGATAAAATGCTACCAGACATAAGCTAACAGCTTGCTTATTAAATGCAGTAATGTTCAAAAAACGTCGAGTAGTGTAATGAAACAGTTTTAGGCAACGAATATCACACGTGAGTGTTATGGATCTAAAGTCTGAAACGCACTTAACTACTAGGCCTACATTCGTTAACTAATTAATATTTTCTGTATCACTGACGTACGGCGTATTCATCATTGAATTCGGCGGTGAAGTGTCCGGTTGTCTGTCCAGCTGGTAGTTGCCAAACAGTGTCGTCATAGTCGACAGCCGACCATGCCTCGTCAGGAGTCACACTGCGGAGTTTCACGTTCACGTAAGTTGCGTCGACGTCTGCCGCCAACATGTAGCACATGACGGCGAGCGAGTAGCACACGCAGCGGATTGCAGCGTCAAATCGTCGTAGTCGCTGTGTCGCCATCTTCATCACACCTCAGTTGCTGTATCCCATCCAGCGTTCATAAACGAATATATACGTTCAACAGCTGACAATAGTGGTGTTGTGGCAGGATGGGGCAATTTTCTTTCCCTAATTTTTGTGCTAATTTTTCTATGCATTTGTTGCACTATATCATCACGAACACCTACCCCCTTCAGCGCTGTGAAGCGACGTCACTCATGTCTTAAAAAAGTAAGTGGGGCAGGATGTCGCAGTTTCCCGATGGACACTACAAATTTTCGACGAATTAACGACAGACAGCATTGCCTTGAGAAGTCATGTTGCTCAAAAGTTCCAATTTTGTCTTGAATTTTTACAGAATGGGAGTTTTCAGCCCCCAAAGTTTGCATTTTTGGACAAAACTTCCTACACGAAAAAGATTTTCCGAGAATTTTTCGACAACCCAAAATTAAAAGGAAGGGGGCAACTGTCATCCCTGCTTCCTTGCCACGACGCCAATGGCCACGAAGGAGCCTCCCCAAGTCGCAACAAACCCTCCCTCTTTATTCCCTCTTTTCTTTTTCTTGTTTTTTCCTTCCTTTTTATATTCTCACTTTTTTCTGTCTATCTAAATCTAGTTAGGATGTATAGAGCGCTGTAAACTTCCTAGCAGGGTCCAGGGTGGAGCCTCTACCGCAAACGCATTTTGTCTCTGAAAACGCATCCGGTGCCGACATTTTAATCGTTTGTGCACAATGCAAATGCTTGTTTTGTTTTTCTGCCAAGTAAAAAAGTCCTCCATTAATTTAAATCTCCACCTTTTTGCGAAAAAGCATCAAACATCCTGTCAATGGTGTAGACGCCTCTGTGTATCTCTGTGCCTCGGGCAGTTGAATATCTTATCCAAAACCTAACTCCACACTACTGTTGTGCATCGGTTCTTGTGCCTGAAATCGGTACATGTTCAACGAACATTCTTGTTACCAACATTATTAAGCAACAATCATAATATGAACGGCGTGTATTTAACCAACCTTGTCTCGACGACGACGAGCTGTAGGGCTTACTGTTCTGACCAACAAGACTCTGCTAATTACTGAAGTCTTCCGGATGTCACTGTTGTCGTTGCGTTTGTCTTACAAACGTCAGATATTTGCGTGTCGCGTTATGAATAACCCCCGGCCAATGCTCTACTCTACTCACTTCCTAGATTGTCGCACGCGGCCGGCGTTTTGTGACCCGGTGACCGTCGCATGTATGTTCTTATGTGAAGGCGACACACCCGGCAAAGCCTATCGCTCAGGCGTGACGTATCGCTTGCTCGCCGTCGCGGTGTAGTATAGGCCTTCCAAGCCTGTGCAGAAAGCTATCTATAGATAGTGCAGCCTGGTGATCTCCTTCATTCTTCCTACATGTTAGCCAGCTAACTATTGGCTTGACATTTCTATATAAGGCTGGTCAATAACGGCGCAATTCTATGAACATAACGCACGAAACTCCATGTCAATTTTGACACAATATACTGCAGAGTAAAGGCCTTCTTCTATTTGTTACAACGAACGCATTTCAAGTCACGACCGCACGCGCTGAGGGTTATTCATAACGTGGCACGCAAAATATCAGACGTTCTCACGATAATCATTCTCATCGTTACGCGGAAAAACTTCCGTAATTAAACGAGTTTTATAATTAGTCAGAACAGTAAGCTTTTTAGCTGCTGGTCGTCAAGACAAGGTTTGTTGAATATACGGCGTTCATATTATGTTGCTTAATAATAGACTCAGACTATTAGTAGCACGAATGTTTGTTCAACATGTAGGCCTACTGACTTCAGGCACAAGAACCGATGCACAACAGTAGGCCTATAGTCAGTATAGTGTGAAATTAAGTTTTAGATAAGATATTCAACTGTTGTATAGGATAATTAGATGTCAGCAGCCGCGGCGCTAGCAGCGCTTCAGCTGCTGCTGACATCTAATTATCTTATACAACAGTCCTATTCTGGGCTGGATCCTAGCACTCGTGAGCCGCGGCCAGCTCCGTCTGTCTAAAATACAATGATCAAACCAGACTACGTTAACACCAGCAGTGCAGAAACTACTGAAGTGATGCGTGGAACAACTTCGGACGCTAATCAATCAGCTGCTTCTTACTGTCAGCTGGAGTCATCTAATGTCGAAGCGCCACAACCTCCAGCTGTTTATGACCGTCTGACCAGACATGAATACGTTAATGATTAGTAAATGATGACGACGACGCCGATGATGATGTTAAAGTGTTTCAATAACGTGATAATGTCGCAAGCAGGTTATTTTTACGGCAGCCAGATAAATAGCCCGTGGGCTAGTTATTCGGCAAGAAATGTACGAAAATGAAGCTTCTGACGCTTGTGCTCAGAACTACGGAGCAGTGGTCTAGTCTAAGTTGACGTCGACTCTTTTTAGGCCGCCCAGAACGGTAGTTACTAGAAGGTCTTATGTTTTACTGTTGTTCCGTTTTTTTAACGCGAGATCTCCGAGCTCCGTCGGCCGATCGCCCTGAAATTTAGCCATATGCTCGAAAGCATGTTCAATTTATTAATATTTGTCCAAAAATTCGAGAAAGCCTCTCCCCAAGATATTTTGGGGGTCAAAAACATGCAAAATTCAAGGCGATTTTGGACGAATTCAAACTTTGATCGCTAATGTCTCCGAAACGAATGAATATACTCGAAATCGGAAAAACTAAGTTATCGACTGCAATTTTTTTCCGCGTTCGACAGAAAACGTCCGGTGAACTTTGGTCCACATACCACAGCGTTTATGCGGCTAATGTTTATCTCCCCACCCCTCCCCAAAAAACGTCTTTAGGGAGACCATATTTCGGCTTCCAGGAGGTGGTGCGCCCTCTAATTTTTGCACGCGCTAGAGAATGAATGACCAAGGCTTGTTAGTGTTCACCCCACCGGGACGTAGGTCCTCCCAACAGTTTTTTGCAGTAGGCCTAAGGGGTCACAAATTGGGCTAAAATTCAGCGTTAGAGCGTCTATAATTTTGGAGCTAAAGGAAAATATCTCCCAAAACTTTACCACGTAACGTGCCGTAAAGCGAACATAATAATTTGGGTACAAATTTTATGGGGTCAGGAATCTGCACCCCCAAAATTTGGTACGGCAAAAAGCGTCCGAAATTCAGCGCTTTTTCGGACAAGTTTGGACGTTGATCGCCGGTATCTCCGGAACGCATGGAAATATTGACAAGCAGAAAACGACGTCATTACCCAGATTCTCGGCTAAGTTTCTCGACGCAGAAAATTTGGTAACATCGGACCATTAACCACAAAGTATTGTTTGCTCATTTCAACGTACCCAAAATCACAAGTGTGCGCGTGATCGGACAACTTTGGACTTTAATGGCGAATATCTCCGGAATGGATTAAGATATCGACAAGCTGGAAACGGCGTTATCACCTGCAATACTCCTCTGGTTTGAGGCGAAAAACCTGATAAACTTTGGTCCTCCTAAACAAGTTTAGCTGTCTCATTTCGACCCACCCAAGTTCAACATCGCGCTTGCTGTGTACGATAATGCAACTGCCTTCGGGCTACGTGATTTTGCTGCGAGCGAAATTTAAACACCTTCCACCCTCAGACTTACGGCGCTGAGCGCCCTAACGTTTGGCTCTACCCCCAAATTTCTAGCTTTTTAAACTTTTCTACGCGCGACAGCACGTACGTGCTCAGAGCTTGTACTGTCTATCGTAATTCTGTCCGTCCGTCTTGGTGCATGTCACGTCCCGGTACCGATCCAAGCCCAGGCAAAATAAGATTCCGGCTTTTCACTGTATCATTTTTTGTATCATGGCATAGAGTTTCTAGTTTTTGTGACAAAATTTTGTACCACTTGGTGGATTTCTTTTAAAGGGGAGCATCAGAGAGGGGTACCCCATACAAAATCGTTATTTTGCCGCCTTTAACCCTTATACCGGCAACGATGAGGAGATAAAATGACCTCCCAGACCGGTTTTGCAAAAAATCTTCTAAAAGGTAATTTAAAGGAATGAGGCAATTATTGTTTTCTGTGACATTGTAAGCAGCAATTGTTATATCAAATTCCGGTTTCGCATGGTCGGTCTAGATCTAACGTCTACCCAGCTAGGAGCGAACGTTCAGCAAACGTTGGAGTTTTGTTGTATTAACGTCCGTCCATTTCCGTACGTTCAGAGAACGTTAGTATAACGTTGTAACTGAACGTTCGCTGTGGACGTTTATAGAACGTCCGAGGGAACGTTCTGCGCACGTTGGATTGTATCTTCTGCGCATGTCGATGAATATGTTGCTTGTTCAGTTTTTCAAAGAGCAAATGCTGGGTGAGAGGAACTTAAACAGTCATAGCAATACTATAAATCTCTGAAATACGCTAATCCTAACTTTAACCCTGAATACTAAATCCTGACCCTAATATTAACCATAATTTTAGGGTGTTGCACTTAACAATAATTATAGCATGTGACTACTGGTGCCACCGCCTAGCGAATTTAGTTGAATCGGTCTCGTTTTCGTTTGATCGCGTAAATAACCCATGGCTATTTATCTGGCCGCCGGATAAAGTCACCACAATCTTAAAAAGCCAGAAATATAACAAAAACAGACAATTCCCAAAACTACATGTAATTAACGAGAAGCAGCAATGTTATGGAAAGAATTGCGGCAGTGAAATAAATGGAAAACTAAGCAGGACTTCAACCATATTATATGTGAGCAGAAACAATGGAACGTTCCAAACACTCTCTGTAATAACAGATCTACCACAAGCAATACATTATGATTTGAAACAATCCACTGATTACTCATTCTCAGAAACTTCCAGTCTGACAGCACAGCCATCCACAACAGGCCGTGCTGATATTGTATGTGGCTTAATCACAATCACAAACACCTCCGAACTGCAAAAAGTGCATATTAACACAGTAAACACGAAGGAAAATGAAAATAAATAATTTGGCAACATCTCCCTTGTGGGTCAACAGACAACAAATGCAGTTCAACTGCTCAGATGCCACTGTTGGCACTACAATTACAACTTTACACATTTTAATGTAAACTACTTAAAAAAGTACAAAATACTGGACAAAAACAGCTTTCACAGGATTTACTCAGACTAGAAATATTAACTTTCCCAAAGATTGACAGTTCCAGCCACCGGCAACAAATGAGAAAGCAAAGCAAGTGGTTATAATAATTACAATCGCAGTTGCACAAACGGGTATATTTATGTTGTAAAGAAACAAATTTATGATTAAACATGCCGTCAGAAGCAGATCATAAACCATACTAAAAATCACCGACTCGCAACCAGTTATGCAACCATGTAATACTGCAAGACTTTGCACAAAAGTTAAATTCCAAGACCAAAATATTACATTGGAGCATACATTATCATTTGTCATGAATATCATTACAATTGTTCAGATCAAACTGAAAATCCAAATGAGCTCGTTAGCAGCCAAGTATGAAAACTCAATAGCAACATAATTAACTGCAGATGGCTGTGTTAAATATACATAAACTCTGCAGCTAGCAAATGGTTATACAGTGTAACAGATACTATTAATAACCTTAATATTAATATTAATTAATATGAATATTAAGGTTATTAACAGTAACCTAGTAATAGGCTATTAATGTTAATAGTGGGCCTATCTGGCTTCAAATAAATCCTGCTACAATAATTCCCCAAGACGTCACACTGAAGACCCTGTCAATGCCAAACCTAGAGTAACTACCATGGAAAATAGTAGCAGTAGCAGCAGTGCAAACAAAACCAAAATAAGTAAAAAATAATGCCACAAAGTGGTGTGCACCAACTAGATATAAACAGGCTAAACAGATGCTAAAAAGCATGGACTTTAGCCAGGAAGCTAACTAGGTGTTACGCCTTCAAAGGAAAGATCTACGAATTCCACTGGGTCTGCTCACTGGACATGCAAGCTTGAATCGGCAACCAACTCGGACAGAAATCAAAGCAAATGAATGCACTATGTCATCTGCGTCAAGAGCACGATGAAATTTCTCGGCATTTTCTTAGCAGACGCAATGCAACTATGATCTCCTGATACCACGTGCTATGTTCTTACCAAATGGACTAGACCAGGTAAACTACACTGTTCTTCAATCTTAAGTTCAACAAGGTTTGTAAGAGACTACCTTAGCCACTGGCATCTCAGGGATGCATAACAAACTCGGTGGGACATGGTTTAATTACCCCCTTTTGTAACAGAATGAAAGAGCAGCTAACGGAGCATTGGCCACAGCTAGTCAACAGCACCTACAACCAACACCCAGCAGGCAACATATACAGGGTGGGCCAAAAACTTGACAATTAATGTCAATGTGGCAAATATTTGATTTATGTAATTCCAGAAAAAAATACTTAAATGCACTCACATTCAAGTTCCATGCTGTTTCATACAAAATTCGAGAACTTCTGACATATCACACTACCATATCGCTAAGTTATCAATGCTCAAAAATCCACGTTAAATCTGTGTGTTACTGACAAATTCAATGCAGCAAAAGTAGGTAAATTTTTTTTGCAAATTAGGCATCAAATATTTCAATGCAGTGCTATGCAAGTTGTGCGCTTTCTAAATTAAAATCTAAATTTCTAAAATGTAGCTAAGTTATTGATGCTCTAATAGGTCCGTTTTTTCGTCCACCCTGTATATAATTTTATATACATGCAGCAGCATATATTTACATACACTATATATAACTTTATCACACTTAATACAAACAACAGAACCGTCATAACTGTTGTACGTTAATATGTGGAATCACAAAATTAGCTGTCATAAGTAACATCACCGATCGACCACTGACAATTGCAGTAACACTGACGTATACAACGAACAACGCATCGCATGTGCAATTATCCAAGGGATTGCAGCAGACCTCTCACTCTATACATATTTTTTTCTGGAACACCAAAGCCCTGAAAATTCCACACACTTATCAGGACATTTTCCAATTAGTTGATCCAGTAAGTACCACAAAACTGCTTGCCAGAACGAAATGTTAACAACTTACAAAACCGATATTTCTTTAACTATTGACAATGACAACTTCGAAGCCGACAAGGACAAAGCTGTCACATCCCTAACTGAGGCATGAAACATTTTGCCTATGTACTCTGACAGTGAACAAGATTACTGTTGATCATCATAATACCTCGTGTTATTTCTACAAAGTTGATAATACTATTTTATTTAAATTTTGGTAGATTTTCTGGACAAATCAACTTATTTTGAGATATTTAAGGACAAGCTTCAAATTTCAGGAAAGTCAAAATGAGTAGGAAGCCTGTTGCAGAGTCAGTCAGTAATGCCGAGGATGGAACGGTCATTCAGTCAGACAGTGGACGATGCACTGTTGCACTGGAAGCAACCGTGACGTTCTATCAACCAGCACCGGAGTCATTCACGTCAGCTGCTGTGACAAATTCAAAGTCGGCATCATCCGGCTCGTCCATGTTGGCTTCGAGCCCGACACCAGGTGCTATATTATCTACATACCGACAACATTACAATGCCAACAAAGTGTCATCTTCAACTTTTTCTCTAGCCTAACTGCCAGTGCTTGTCATATGAGGCAATCGATCGGTCAATCGCCTAAATCGATCGCCTAAACTCCCACCAGGTGACTGATTTTTCGATCGCCTGCTTGGACAGGTGATTATCCTGGTATGTAACCAGCCACCCAGGTCAACTCAGCCTGGCCATCCCTCTGTGGGATGTAAAAGCTGGGATGTAAACAGGCACACCGTGTGATGCACTAGTCCCATATCCGCGGTCTCGCAGTGTAAAAACTGGTGTCTGGCTGAGGGCTAAGGAAACGAAGATCAGCGCCACCAATTGGCCTTAAGGCTTGGGAATGACTTTACTTAACGTTACGTTTTACTTGCTGTCCATGCTCAGTAGTTTCTGGTTGCCGGAGTGTTATTTTTTTGTCTATGTTTCACTAATAAATCAATTAGCATGACGTGCAACATCAGCATCTACAGTGATATTCAAGTCCCATCATAAACAATCACCTACCCTGTGCAGTGCAAGCAATTTCCTTTGTTATGCGCGAAAGCAGCTACTGCTTTCAGCGCATCTTAGCCATCGCAATTCTGTCCACTGTCTGTCTGTCCCACGGGTGGATCAGTCAGAAACGGTGCAAGCTAGGATCACCAAATCTTCACCATCAGCTGCCTGGAAGTCTCTAGTTTCAGAATCCGTAAACCCAGAACGAGGGCGCTAAATGAGAAAGGGGTAGGAAAAATTTGTGATTTTTAGCCTATAAGTTGCTGTATCTCAGTAACGGTGCAAACTAGGGCCTCATCATCATTATTTCTGGCAAGCACCACTAAGAGTGCATAGCGCTGAACGTAGACATAATCTCCAGAGTGGACGGTTCTGAGCCAGGTGAACTGTGTCGTCCATATTGAGGTCGCAGGACTTCAGATCCTGCTGAATGGTTTTCATCCATGTAATACGAGGACGTCCCAGTGGTCTCCTCCAGTTTCCTGCGGGGGTAGCTGTTAAGATCTGTTTTGCATCTGTTTCGTCAGGCATTCGTGCAATGTGTCCAAACAGGGACAGGCGCCTTGACTGGACTATGGCTGAGAGATGGGGTTGCCAATTGATTCCTAGCAGCATTCTCAGACACCACTGATCAAGTGCATCGATCTTGTGCATATCATTCTTAGTAACTGCCCAACACTCAGAACCATAGAGGAAAATAGGTAGAATGCAAGTATTGTACAGCTTCAACTTCGTGTGGAGAGAGGTTCTTGATTTCCAAATCTGGTTGTCTAGATTCTGCATAGCTGCACGAGTAATGGCATTTCGGCGTGTGACATCAGGACTACTTTGGGTTGTTGAGTGGAGGAGGGAGCCAAGGTAGACAAACTCATCAACCTGGTTCCCTAGAACAGTGATTATCGTTGGTTCATCCTTCCTGCTACCCAGGGCTTGGACTTTCGTCTTTAGCCAGTTCACCTCAAGCCCAAGGGGAGCGGCCTCGGATGCCATTGTCTCGAGTGCCGGAACAAGAAGCTCGAGCATCTCAGCAAGAAGACAAACGTCATCTGCAAAGTCCAAATCCGTGAAGGAGTGCTGACTGAATGACACTCCGTGCATGGCTGCAACAGTTCTTTCTAGCACCCAGTCCATGCCCTTGGCAAACGAGTCGGGTGCCAACACACATCCTTGACGAACGCCGGACTCGATTGGGAACCAAGCATTCTCTAATCCTGACATACGAATGCAACTTACAGAGTTGTCGTACAGAGCCCTGATTAACCTCACTATTTTATCTGGTATCCCCAGCCTTGTCAACAGTAACCATAGTGAAGAAAGACTAACTGAATCAAAGGCAGCACGTAAATCGACATAGGCTGCACAAGTCGGATGTCCATAGTCTTGTCGCCGTTGCGCAATGTTGTTCAGAGTCACTATACGGTCACATGTGAAACGACCGGAGACATATTTCAACAGCGAATTGCACTAAAATCTATTGAAACAGACATGGACAAGCTGCATATGAAATTTTCAGCATTGAACATAGAATTCGATGGTCCAAGTCTCGATTTTCTAGGTTCAAGGAAACCTGTGCATGAGTGCATCAAAAAGTGGCACCCCCGTAAAAGTCGTTAATTTACTGTTGATGGCCAGTCTTTCATGAAAACGATGGCAGATCATCACGGGCATGCTGCCTATCACAACAAGCACTAGTGACGAGTCATATCAACATCGATGACGTTGAAAGACCCTAAACTTCCAAAATTAGGGGTTTTATTGATTTTTTGTGATCTTCAACTGCAGCACACACTCCAAGAATAAACTGCAACAAAATGGCGGAAGACTAACAGTTTGCAAACAGAAACTGCTATAGGGTTTCGCATGTCTCGTAAGCATTAGCTCAAATTTCTTGTTTTAAAATAGCAAGTGCTGTTCATGTAGCTTTGACATACTGTACAATACCGAATTATAAAATTATAAACACAAACAAATTTGTAGTGTTTTACTGTTAAGGCAGAATGCTGCATGAAAGGGAAAGACGTTATATGGGTCTATCGCTTATGTGTGGCATAGACCTTACTCTAGATGATATCCTTGTGATGCAAGTCTGTACTTCACAGCACCACAGCTGTGGAAATGATTATGATCACAACCAGTATAAGTAGTGAGTTCTCCAGGAGAACAGCCAATTTTCCAACCAAAAATTGGATCTAGTGGGAAAACCAAGATGTAAAAAATCCCGATCATAGCTCACCGTCAGGCAGATACTCGCAGGCTGAAAGAGTCAAATCAGTCACTGGATAGTCGACGGAAAGCTGCTCAGTTTGCTCTGCTGGTGAAGCTGCCGGTGCCAACACCTCTGACTCGGACTCCGATTTGCAGGTTTCATCACTTGTCAATGTTTCAGTCCCAGTTGCCACTGCAACAATACAAATAATTTTTAAAAACATTCGATGTTTAATGGTACATATAGTTCTTCATGGAAACTATCATCTCTGATTTAACTGTCACAAATGGTACATTTAAAAGTAGGCTCAAATCTGCTCTGTACAGCCGTGCTTTCTTGCAGTGACTGTGACATGTAACGTGCGCACACTTGCGACTCTTCACTACTGTGAATGACTAAACGTGTGTTTTTAAACCATGAAGTAAGTAAGTAAGTAAGTATGTCATAAAGCCAAGCTTGAAGGTGACCCTCTCAGGCATATCCAGGCAGTGCAGTTTGTCATGCAGGAGTGTCAACAGACCACGATCAAACTTCTTTGTGTCGCTGACTACTCGGGTGGCGGGGTTGAGCACTCGTTGCAGCTTATCTGTGATCATCTTCGAAGCTCCTGCATAGATAGCGTTGCAATAATCAATTCGTGACGTCACGAAAGCATGCACAAGAGTTGCTGCCGATTCTTCGTCAAGTGACCACCGGATGCGACGAAGTTGGCGCAGCCAGTAGAAACCAGCTGCGCAGGTTTTCAAAACAAGCTTCTCAAGGGTCAGATCCGACGAAAACGTCACCCCGAGTACAAGTACATGATTGCTGGCTGTCACAGTATCTGAGCCGTACTGCATAGCAGGAGCACGACTACCAAGCATCGTGATGTTGTGTTTAGAGCCGGCCCACAGCAACTCAGTCTTGGTGGGATTCATCTGCAGACAATTTGCTGCCATCTAGTGGCCGATGTCGGCAACGCAATGACCAAGACGAGAGATGGTAGACACTGAGTTGTGACGCTGACTGTGTACGTACATCTGAGAGTCATCCGCGTAGCTGTGGAATTTCATATTGTGTTGATCAACCACATCAGTAAGGTCCGCCATATAGAGGACAAAAAGTCGTGGTCCAAGAACTGAACTTTGCGGGACCGAACACAAGACAGAGATCTCGGCTGACATATCACATAGTAGACTGTTGTAACTGCTTTCTCAGTAATGTGGAATCGGCGATACGCAGACTGCATCGGTGGCATCATGTCGTTGCTGTCCAGAAACGCTTGGAGCCGACACTGAATGACCCTCTCCAATAACTTGGAAAGGAACGATAAGTTCGACACTAATAATAATAATGATAATAATAATAACTACAAAGCTATGGAGGAGCATCACCTGCCATATGGTATCATACCTGCTACCCAACCAGGTGAACATGTACTGCCTTAACTCCAGCCAGGCAAACTGGTACTCAATTTGACTACTCCAGAGGGATGAAAGGCTAAGTTGACATTGGTAGTTAGTTATATATTGAGATTGTTTACCTGACTGCACACAGTCACACATCCACTTTAGAGTCAAACTCACAGCCTCTTGACTGTTAAGTTCATCACTCCACCAGGCCGCCAATAGTGCAACATGAAGTTTAGTCTCCTTGCCACTATTGCTGAATGATGATGTGTGCTGGTAACTCACTGCCAAAATGTCAGCTCTTCACGATCATGATCCTCTTCACACCAACTTTGTCCACAGACAATCACTCACGATATTTTTTTCGTTTCGCGGTACTAATTTATACAACTGTTCTGGCATTATTATCATTACTAGAAGTACTAGTAGTGACTAGCGATACTAGTGATACATTACCAAAGGAACGGTTGGTAAGTGACGTGAGCTGGACCGACTGTTTGACCAAAGACACACGGTAGAAGTAGTTCCGCCAAAACGTCTCCTCGTGCAAACTGCACAAAGTATAACCCATTTACGAGTAAACTTGGAACAATGTACTTCTGGCTATAAGCAGCACTAGAAATTTTCAAATGCCATCTCAAAAGCACAATTTTCCTTCACATTCTTTAGACTTAACTTACTTTTCGTGCACTCCATTTAAAATGAAATGCATCTTTTTATTCCTCATAAGCAGTCATTATTTTGCTGTTTACAACAGATAGCATTACCCATAAATTGATTTTCATATTCAGTTTCAAACACCTCAGTTTAGGTGCTAAGATACCAGATTACTGTCTACCATACTCAATTCACTAAAGGAGAAAAACGTACAACATGATAGTAAGCCTCATGTAAGATATATAAAAGATTAACGCACTGTTTTGGAACTAGCTCAAATCTCATCATCTGCAGATCGGGATCTTCACTCAGCATGACCAGAGCGACCGGGTAGTTCACGTCGTAGTCAAAGAAAAACTGCGAGCTGGCTGGCGGATTGCGGATGAAGTTACGCTTGTCCTGAAGCAAATATTACCAACAGACCAAGCAATGGATTTAGTCATGTCAATGTTGCAATTCATGCTTCTGCTTCTCGGCTAACACAACATGTCCATCCTCAGGCTTAGTCTGCAAACACTAACTTGGCATTAGGCTATACGACGAACGATTACATAATGAAACCCCACACAATTTTTCAGTCTCCAGTCTAGACAACATACGTCATCAGCTGCATGTTTATCGCAGCAGCCGCTGTGATATACAGCTGAAGTACTCACTCTGACCACAAACTTTAGGTCAACTCAGCCTTCCATCCCCCGCAGCCAGGCTGATCATAGCAAAATCATAATTATCACCGAACATTATTGTTTGTCATAACTTAACCTCCATGCACATTAAATAGTGTTAGGCTTCATGGCAATAAAGCAATATTTCATTTAAATGCACAAAATACAGATTAACTTATTACACGTAAAACAAAACAAAATGTGACAGCAACCTTTGACAAAGCAAGTATCTGAGCTTTCATCGTTTCCTCTTCATTGTACCCAACCCACGGCGCAGCTGCTGGCTCAACCGGCTTTCTCGATTCACTTCCATCCGAGGAACTGCTCCCATCTTCCATTTCATCCGTTATTATCATCTGCTAGCAGGAAAACACAACAAATTTCACACAAAATGACACTATATTTCAAAGCAAAATGAATGCATGATAAAAAAAAACAACGTATGCATCTCAGATATCAGCAATTAACTATACTGTAGCACGTATGCTACAACTTTTAAGTACAGATGTATTTTAAAAAGTAAGTGGGTCAAAATCTAACACGTTCTTAGCATCAACATGACAAATAATACCATACAATCACACATCTGCCGGCTTTATCACAGTAATACATTCAATATACATACATACATGCAGATGTAGGCCTACGTAATGGATTACAAGAACACTATACCAAAGCAAAATGCTAATAATCAGTGAAATGCAAATTCTTAATCATTCTACATTTCAATTGTTGGCTACGTCATTGCCACTTTTACGCCTACGTATAGCAGAATACAAGCAGCGAACTAAGTCCAATATTTGAAGCCATCACCTTGTCTTCCAGCACTGACTTCAGCTGCATTGCAGTCTTGCTCACATGCTCACCAGTCAACTTGCCAAGGCTGAACAAATAATCTGTAAAAAATCACATAGTCAGAGTAAAAATTCATAAGCAAGCACCGAATCAAATGTTGTCAGATACAAGGTTATAAAATTAATATAATGATCGGCTCGAGATGGTATGGTAAATATCAACATCATAGGCCTACATACATGTCTGGTTCATGGTTCGGCACAGTAATAATGCTCTGGTTTTATTTATCAACAATAATTACTCTATAGACGCCAGGTGACATTAGTACCTAAACAGTTCTATGACCAGGAAACCAATTTGTTACACGACCAGCCACCAAGATGACTCAGACTTCTCCCGTCTGTGATGGCAAAATGAGTATAAGCTTTGAGGCTGAGACATTAAATGACGACGACGAGTGCTTAGTGCTTATAGGCGAATCTATGTAGACCCCTCAGCCACCAACTCGTGCCACCGCCGCCAGCCGGAATCGTCTGGTGCCGCCGCCAGCCGAAAAACAGACGGCGTGCCGCTAAGCCAGCCGAAATTACGAGGCGCCGAACATTATGCATTAGCTTAGACATTTATATCTGGCTACTGAAAACAGATTAAATGTCTAAGCTAATACATTAGTT
>Ga0209671_1003470_pt1 | contig 15177 bp, 9 predicted proteins | sample WorMetHERISLAND2_2_FD_187401 | JGI IMG/M metagenome (GOLD analysis project Ga0209671, IMG submission 187401) | Marine gutless worms symbiont microbial communities from Max Planck institute for Marine Microbiology, Germany - Olavius geniculatus... | ecosystem: Host-associated > Annelida >... | reverse complement strand
CTTGGATTGGCGACACTGTGACGATGTACGTCGAGCACCGCCGCGAGGCACACGGCGACCGCATCACCGTGTTCAAGTACGCCTCTCTCTCTCTCTCTCTCTCTCTCTCTCTCTCTCTCTCTCTCTACCTCTCTCTCATACTCATTCGTATACTATTGCCGATATCATTGCTGTGAATCTGTTGTAGAATTTGCTGTACACTCAAATGCATGACAAGTTCGTACTAATAGAGTTTGGGTTAGGCCAACTCAGCCTCCTACTCTCCGTGGGATGGGAAATGAGTAGTAGCTTACGGGCTACGGGGTGAAAGTCGAATGTGGCTGAATGGGGCGGTGGTACGTCTGCTTGCTGCAAACCGCGAGTCCAATTGTTCGTTTACGCGGGCAATGGATGGCCGCATAGTGCGCTGCGGTATCATTAGCTCATGCCAATTAGCTACCATTTCCGATATTGTAAAGCGCTTCTGGGCTACTGTAAGAAGCGCTATAGCAAGTGTTTGACTTTACCTTTACTTTTTAGGCAGAATCGCTTTTTGCACCGCTAGCAATTCCGCCTCTTCCTACACATTTCTCCGTAGCGTGTCTGTTTGTCTGTCTGTCTGCCGTCTGTCACATTCATACGGCGTGTGTGGTCCAGTGTCACACTGGCTCTAACTCTCAGAGGTAGGGAGATGTAGCTGTACTTGTAAATTGCAGCCAAATCGTCAGTCCCATGTTGCCACCTGGCGAATACAAACAAGCGATTCCGCCTGTTACCAAATTCCTTTGGTCGTCGTTTTTTACTGTAGTTTAAAAATTAAGACGCTTTTGTCACAGATTACGTGTAACCGTGCCCTTGTGTACTACCAAAAATTAGTATTTTAACAGTTTGCGATCTGGTGACGCAGATGCAGCAGTTTCAAACCAGCGTCTGAAGCACAGTCGAAACATACCGAATGCACTTCAGTAGCGTCCGTAGCAACTGACGCGCTGACGTTGTCGGCCGTGGATACGGAAATGGCGGGAACGACGGACGCTTTTTTGCCGCCAGGTGTCGCTCTGGCATCCGCTGATGACGACGACGAGCGCTCATTGGATGAAAATCTGCGTCCGATGGATGGGCAGATTTGGCTTGTTGACGTCGACGCAGGACTAACAGATCCATTCCACATATCTACGGTAAGTTGCCGCTCGTCGCTGGCGCTATTGTCATGTGCGAGAAAAAAAACAAATCGATAACGAAAATTACTGGTCCTTAGTCGCTAGAACACGCAATAATAAAACACATAATAAAACAAATATCAGAACTGAATCATAGCCAAAAAATTGCTCTCGGAGTAATTTGTTACAATGTACAATGTATCGGGAAATAGGCATGACGTATAACTGATAAAAATCAGATAGAGCCTTAATTTAGTTATCTCTGTGCCGAAAAATCGTAAGCATATTTTTATATAAAGACCATCAATCTGGGCAGTAACCTCACTGCCCAGATTGACGGTTTCTTCATTTCATTTCCTGTAGCTAATATTCAACAATATTTATAGTAATAATAATGGCTAACCAGTAGCCGCATTTGCTCTGTGTTTCTACAGAGCAAAGACTGGTCGACGTCTTCAGTCATTGGTCAGAAAGCGACGGTGCTTGGCGGCGTTAGACCGGAAGTGGAATTTCGCCCGGAGAATGATAAAAAAGCAGAAGGAGGAGAATCCTCATTGTCGGCAGCAGGTGAGGTCGAGCCACTGGCTACGAGTGGCGGTGTGTTCCGCTGCCGCTATTGCCGCTACACCAACGCTCACAAGTGGAAGATGTCGTCACACATGAAGGCGAGTCATGCCGGCAGATTGGTCTACCGCTGCCCGCAGTGTCCACGCTTCGTGACGGACCGCCGCGTCGAGTGGTGCGCACACCGCTCACGGCACACCGGCAAGACTGTCTTCTCGTGCTCTGAGTGCGCCTATGAGACGACGATGAAGCGGAACTTTGAGCGGCACCAGGAACGTCACCTGGCCGGCGGTCCGCGCCGTTGCACTATCTGTAGCTACTCGTCGACTGGCGAGGGGGCGATCCAACGTCACATGGCGGAGTACCACCCACCCTCTCCGCCTCCCACGACCCACAACTCCCCCACCACTGCCTCTTCTTCGGTCTTCGTCGCTGAGAGTCGGAAGGAAGTCCAGCTACCGACGACCACGTCGACGTCGTCGTCGTTGTCGTCGTCGTCGTCGTCAGTCCTGCTGTTGCAGGCCAGCAAGATGACCTCGACACTGAACGGAGTCACGACAGCACCATTGCAGGGCAGGCAGCTTCCGGTCATCTCGTGTGACGCCACTGGACGCTGGACATGTCCAGTCTGTCCACTCAGCTACAAACGTCCGGCCGACCTCAACCGACACATGAAGCAGAAGCATGAAGTCGCTCTGAAGGACTTCGCCGTGACGCGGGCCGCTCCCGTCCAGGTCTCCGACGATACAGTCTCTTCTCACACGATTTCCTCCCCACCGGAGAGACCCGTTTTCAGCGCTCCCAGCAGCATACCAGTCTCGGCGGTGAAGATCTTTGACACACCCGGTGCTAGCAGCAGCGACGACGACGTCAGCGACCAGCCGCTCAATCTGTCTATGAAAGAGTCACCTCCGCCGCTTTCTGCGTCAACCTGGTCCATGATGATGTTGGACTCAGCCGTCAACCTGACGGTCTCTGAGCTCCAGCAGACTGAGCCGTTGGACTTGTCGATGGTGGTCAGACCTCGAGACGATGAGGAAGACCGGAGTGCCGCCGTGAGGACGGTCCTTGGATACCCGTGCAACCAGTGCACGTACGTGTCAAAGCGAGCCAGCGACCTGCGTCGACACCAGCTAGTGCACTGCTCCAGTAAACGCTACCGCTGCCCGCACTGCGTCGGCGACCGGTCCTACAAGCTGCAGTTCGACCTCGGCCGACACATGGCCAAGGTGCACGGCAAGGTCGCCGACATTCAACACGAAACTTCAGCGATGTCGGCCAAGTCGCTTGGAAGCGCGATGGTTCGGTCTCCGGTGGCGACCGGAAGTATTTACGGAGCTTCACCGGAAGTTGTCGTCGGTCGGGGGCCTCCGGGAATGATGTCGGCGATCATGGGAAACAATATGGCGTGTCCGTATTGCCAGTACGTCGGTAAGAGTTCGAGTGAGCTGGAGCGGCACGCTCGACTGCACAGCGGCGAGAAACCTCATCGATGTCCTCACTGCTCGTTCCAGACGGTCTGGACGAGCGACCTCACGCGGCACATCCAGAAGGCGCACGGCGGCACGGACCGAAACGTTGCAGCACCCCCGACGTTTTCACCGCATTCCGCCGAGACCGCGTCGGACAGCACGGTGAAAGCAGCACCGGAAGTTGACTACAACATGAACGTGGAGGACGGCGGAAAGCGGTCGTCAACGCTGTCAGTCGGACGCACAACTCGCATTGGTAGCTTCATCGCGGATGTAGGTCGGCGCACGTCATCAGGAATGACCCCGAAGACTGCTGACGCTGAGACTGGCGGCAGGTGTCCTCTGTGCCCGTTCGTCTGTGACTCGCCGGTCGCGATGTCGGTCCATCTTGAATCACACGAAAACATCGACACACTGCGCCGATACGTGTGCACGGCGTGCGGTCTGACGTTTGCCGATGCGCGTGAAGGTGGCGACCACATCGAGTCAATGCACAGTGACCTGGCGGCAGGACGCCTCAACTCGCTGCTGGTCGAGATGAGGTCCTCCGGTCAACCACGCCGCCAGTCCACCGAGGAGCCCGTGGTAGCTCTGAGCGGCGCCGACGGTGAGACGGTAGTAGACGTGGACGCACTGGCAGAACAGTACGCTAACGAGGTGACGGAAATGTTTTACGGCCAGGAGTCGACCTCCACGGCGGTCGTCAAGGCTCCTGCGGCAGCGGTTGCCGGCGCGGCGGGTGTCCGTCGGTACGGGGTCGCAATAGCGTGCCGCTCGGCGCGTGCTGACCGCTGTCGGCCGTTTAAGTGCTCGCAGTGTGGGCGTCGCTCCAACTGGCGCTGGGACCTCAAGAAACACATCCGAGCCAGCCGACATCCGAACGCCGAGGTCATTGAACTCAGCGCCGAGGAAGCACGCCGATCGTTCCAGGCGGACTTACTAGCGACCGCCGACCGACCTCCGCCCCCTACCAACAAACCGTACCTCTGCTCGCGCTGCGGACACCGCTCCAACTGGAAGAGTGACGTCACCAAGCACATCCGGGCACTTCATCCACTGGCACGCATCGTTATCATGGACGACGACGAAGCGACGGCGACACTGGCTGAATACGAGGCTCGAGTCAACGACGAGAAAACCACCAGCAAACTGCACGACGACTCAGATACCAAGTCTGAAACAGAACAGAAGGCGCTCTATAACGTCGACAGACAGGTGTCGATTATGTATTGTATTTATTATAAAATAGTAGATATAGGTAAGTAAGTTGTGTTCTTTCATTAACGAAATGCCCGCTAGATTGCACAATGCAATATAATACATGGAATTCAGAAATATACAGTACAAAATGTCAAGTCTAGAATTTTGCAACAAAATATACAACTTACATAATATAATATATAAGGATTCATTTGAAAAGCACAAATAAAAGAATGTTTAAATTACTTTTGAACCTCAGGTCGAGTCGCATCTTAGTTTATGTCTTGAGCACGTTGTAATTGGCCGTACATAATCAGCTGCAAATGGCAGCTAATAATAATAATAATAATCTGACTTGTAAAGCGCCAGTATGTGCTAAAAAGACTTCAGTGGCGCTAAGAGATATTCTTGTTTAAGCTTATTGGTTTTGCGGCCTATACACATGCATATCAGCTTTTACGTAGCGAAATTCATCGTCGTGGAAATATTCATGTTCGTTATTGTATGTCTGTCAGTGTTCAAGTAGTTTTAGTGATTTATATCGTACGGTGCTTTCTGAGTTTCAAGCAATGACGGTTGCACTTCAATAAATGCAACTATCGTATTGCATCTCGTCTTGTACGTCGACTCGATGTGTGTAGAAGCTGAAGCGTCTGCGTTGTTCTGCGTGTCCGTATCGTTCCAACTTCCGCAGTGACGTCGGTCGTCACATCCGTCACAAGCACCGTGACGTGGCGGCCAACAGCAGCAGGCCAACTATCACCGTCATGTCGGCCGTAGAGGCTGCCGCTACACTCAGTGACTACATCGACCTGTGGACACACCGCAAGATTACACCGGCCAGCTACGGTACACCACCAGACACTGCAGACCCCACGCAGACTGCCACTGTACCGCCAGGTCTGTATTATTTGTCATTGAACGTGTTGTCAGTATTTGGAACAGTCTAGCGTTCCATACTGCTGATTTCTCTGGCCTACCGAATACCGGCATTCAAACACACTATTGAAAGGACGGACTTATTAATTATTCTTCCCAGCTCCTGCGTTTTCCGGATTTTACATAACTATGTGTGAGAATTATGTCACAAATTTTTTATTGCGTTTTTAGATTTTTAAGGGCTCCTATTAGTGCAGTGTACTGCCTTGACCTGTCACTTCTGCTTTACTGTGTAGGCCTATGTGCTGTTTGTAATTCTTGGCGAATAAAATTAAGATGATGATAATCGACAGAATCGGATGTTAACGACGGTGATAAACCGGCGGAAAATGCAGCTACGGGTGGTGGCGAGGAGAGTTTTGAGTACGTCGAAGGAGAGGATGAGAGTCTTCCGTGGAAGTGCGCGGCGTGTGAGTTCATTGACCCAGCCAAGCAGGTTGTCGTCGAGCACTGGCAGCGATATCATTGCACCAGCGCACAGGTATAGATAGAGAGGTCTTCTAATTAATAGGCCTGTTAGTGGGTGACTTCACTTTTTTACTTAGACTTTATGCCAATTTGCTGAGAGAAACTTAAAACTCAATGTTGAAATCCGTACTAACGAAAACGTTTTCGGTAGTTTTCGGTATTTAGTGCTACCCGGCAATTTCCGGAACTGTGACGTCACTTACAGATTAAGCAATGACAGACGATTAGTTAAATAAGTGTTTTTATCGAATCGGGAGAACATTGGTGCAAATGCGTTTTGCAGTTATTTGCGTTTTGCCTGTTGTTGTCGCTAAGCTCGCGTTAGGCTATTTGTCTACGTTAAGTATTTGATGTATGTAATGTTTAAGTTTATTTTGTTAGTGAGCGATAATAGGTGTTATTCAAGCGCTAGTTGTCAAACTCACTGTCACTCAAGCAAACGCATCTATATAGCGCGGCGTATCGCAAATGAATCTACTGAAGTTTTAGCGTTAATCTAGAGGCGTGTTCAGCGTTTTCTTCTGCAAGTTGTAGGCTAATTGTTAGCTAGTGATAGTCATTGAGCCAGGACTCCAAATTCGGTCTGTGGGTGCCATCTGGGGTAAATAATTCTCATAATGATTTTTGGCAAGGTGTACACCCCTATAGTTCTAGAAAATGTGTGATAGCAGTGCAGCAGTGGTAGCTTTTTATGTTTTAGCATGCAATTTATAATGCTACCCATTACCCAAAAATGAGATCTTCAAAACATGAAAAATATAAAGTACAACATATATTTTCAACCCAGCGTTATTTTGTCATCAGTGATATCTTAACAGTGAAAGTTGTTACAATGATAGCTGGATTTAAGTGGGTTTTAATGAATATTGTTACAAAATTCAGTAACAAAAAATCTCTCATTGGCAGCATTTATAATGCAGTGCCCAGTTTCGGCAAAACGATTAAATTTATTTTTGCCAAATAATGGTTTCATTTGTTTTGCAAAGATAACTAAAAAGGCTCAAATAATACCACAGATTTGTAGAGTAGTTATACAGCAATTCAGGCAACTAATTATTTTTTGTCACTTATATATTAAAAGTAGTGCAGCAAAAAATCTTTTTCCAGCCCTCAAACAAAATTCTGTGATCTGACAGGCATTGTTTTAAAAAAGAAGGTATGTGCCATATCTTTGCAAGGTGTGGAACCCCTGCATCGCTTGCTGCATCATTTCTGGCTCAAATCAGTTAAGTTTTTCCGCTCATTGATCAGCTGGAGCCACAAAATATGGGTTAGTATTTTATTACAGTCATAGGCTGAAATTGCTACAAAGGATAATGTGATCAAACAAGTTGTCATTTGATGTCATGAACACCAGCTGCATCGACCACACTGACACCAAATATGATTGGATCAAGTACAGAGGGTTAGGGTTTGGGTCAGTGATCCATATGTTTGGTACCGTTGCAGTCAGTGAGATCTTTTTTGTGACACCTCTGTACAATGGATGGCCTAAAATGCATAGACCGTTTCATATTACAATGTTCCAATAGGTAGAGCTGATGGTGAGGTTTGAGAAAATGATCTTGGCTAATAGGGGCTGTGTGCTACTTCGGAAAGTAAATTGTCACTTAGCCATGACAAATGCTGATAAAAAGATGCAGGAAAACCACAGGAAACAGCTGGAAACTACATTATGACCCACACAATAATAATCATCAGTCTGTTTCGTTTTACCTGCGATCATAGGTACTCGTTGTAAGGGACGTTGACAAGGGCATAACCAGAAATTTGTGGGCAGGTGTAAAATGTATTTGGCCTGATTTTGGGGGTATAAAAGTTCAGTAACCATTCTGGCATCATTGTTGCTCCATAAAAGTTATACTTGGCCTTTTTGGGTCCATATATACCAATATACCGACCCATTGCTATGCCTGTGCTCATTGCCGATAGTATGTGAAATCATTTTGGTGGTACACTCATTCCCAATGTGGCCTCGGAGTGGCCTTGTCAGTGAACAATCACTAGACAGTAATGAATCTGTTTCTGATCATTTCAGCTTGTACCAATTCCCCCCCTTGTTTTTACGACATCAGATTGACTATATTTTTATACATTATACATGTAATCGGTGCAGACAGCGTTACTGTACAACATGCCGGCAGTTTGTGTGGTCGGAGGCTGCGGTAGCACTTATGGCGTTACGAACGATGAAGAGAAGGTAGCGATGTTTTCATGGCCATCGGGTTCGATCAACAAGCAGAAGTGGGACTCTTTCGTAAAATCGACACGGAAAGAGTGGGTTTCAGGAAATGCCAGGACTGTCATGTGCAATAAGCACTTCACCAAAGATTGTTTCATTGGACACATGCAGTGGAAAATGGGGTTCAGGCGGCAACTTTCCTTGAAGGTTGGGGCTGTGCCAACAATACCGCCGAAGCCAAAGCGATGTCAAGAATCGGCCAGTGCAGCTGCTGATGGTTACGAGTCGCCTAAACGAAACCGCACTGCATTAACAATGGTTAATCTCAGATGGGTATGGATGAATCTGCAAGTAACTAATACTGAGTTTGTACAGGCGAAGCCACTGAAACTGGTCGACACGCCTTAACCTGTATACAAGCTATGAGATCGTGCTTATGGCAAGTTCTATAGCTGTATCAGAGGGTTAGTGGCAGCACTAATTTCATACCTTAATCTTATTCTTACTAGGTTAGGACATGTCGACCGGTTTTACCGACAAAGCTTGCATGCCTAGCATACAGGCATGATGAAACAGCGATCTGCTTGGCTACGGATTATGGCTGCCATTTTGCATTTTGTTCGGTAACCTTTTGACGGACTCACTATCTTACTATAATGGGCGGAAAATCTGTTTGTCTGTCAGCCCCCTCTAGCGTCTTCCTTGTTGCATGGTCGCGAACCCCGACCGCGGCGTTCGAGTCCTTGGGCCTTAGGTACGTGTCCAACACCTTGCCCCCCACCTTCCCCACGGGGCCTGAGGGCGCGGGGGTTGAGTTACCGAGTCTTTCCCGCTGATTCTGCCAAGTCGGTCAGCTTAGCGCACCGTGGCGGAAAACTCCCGCCCATAGAGCGGGGCGCTTCTACTATTAGTAATAGGAACGTCAACAAAGTGTTCTGTAAGTGACGTCATCAGTACTGTGGCCCGTTCAGGAATGTCCGGTTGGCACATCATATTTTTATTAAAATTAATTTTAAGTGATGTTTTTTCAGGAGGCCAATATTATTAATTAGTATTACACTCTACACATAGATATCAAATATCATTTTTTTTCCATGCAACTTGGCCTTTAACTGAATGGGAGTACCACCAAAAATTAACTGAAACACCAATGCTAGTTACTGTTTCTTAAAAAGGCACACGTCACATCGCATCATCTTTACCACAGCACATGCTCAAAATGTCCGCCTCCAAGATGAATGCAGTGATTTCCTGAGTAAACGCTAGTACTTAGTCTCGTGCAATGTTTGACGATCTTGATTTTTATGATAATCATCAGCAGCTCTTGTTGTAATTGTTCACAGAAGAGCGTCACGGATCAGGCCTCGACTTCAGACGACGGTGCTCCATGGATCATCGTGAAGACGGAAGTCTGCGATTCCTCATCACCTCAGAGCAGCAGGAAGAGGACGCGCCCAGTCGCCAGCAAGTCACTGGGTTGCGACATCTGTCCTTACAGAACGAACAAGCTCGGTCTGCTGACGCTACACAAGACCTACCACCGTCCACAGGCGAAGAACACCTACAAGTGTCCACACTGTCCGTACTACGTCTGCGCGCCGCGACTGCTGCACCAGCACATTCGTATCCACCTTCCATCCACAGCACACAATGGGGACGTCACATCTGGAACTGGCAGCGGGTCCTCCTCCAGGAGCAGCGCGGAAGTGGTGACCAAGGTGGGCATGCGGTTTCGTTGCTCGGTCTGTCCGTACGTCGGACGCAGGAAGAACGACATCATCTACCACCGTCAGTTCCATCGAGCTCGACCCTCGGCGCCCTACCGCTGTCCCGACTGTCCGTACTGGGTCGGCGACAAACGCTTACTGTCCCAGCATCGGAGGGTTCACCAAAGAGCGGGGGACTCCCAGACCCGGACGCTGACCGTGCAGAGTTCGAGGAAGCAACTTGATCACTGGCCTCAGGATGGAGATGGCAAAGGGTCGGCAGTGGCGAGTGATGGGCACGGCAACAAGAATGATCATTCACCGTCTTCGGGTGTTGTCAGTCAACAGGCTTTCTCCACAAGCCAGCTGGTTAACAAAGCCGAGATGCAGGTCAGTGATGGGTGACTAGCTAAAAAATAATTAAACTATTACAGTATTACTTGATTTCAACTAAAATTATTTAATTGAACTCTAAGTTAGCAACTACTTTAGCACTGTAGTTAACTAAACTAACAGTTTTTAATTAAACTTTGATTGGGGTAAATTGGTACGATATTGTCGTCAAATGCTTTTGATACTGGCAACAAACAAACTTTTAATTTAAAAATCTAAATATTCGTAAAACTCGAAAAGTAAAATGCATCAATAAATAAGTCACTGTCTCAATTTACGAATTTATTTCTATTCACTCTTGCGACAGTTGCTATTAGTTCACTGCAGTTAGTCCAATGATGTCTTGAAGTCAAAAGATGTCCAAGTGATTCAACTATTTTTAATTAAACTGTTTACTGTTGTTAATTGCAAGTTAATAATTAAATTGTTGTTTGAAGAGAACTATTTTATTTTAATTAAAACTATTGATCTAACCAATATTAACTAATTTAAGTATTAGTTAACAACTTTTCAATTACCTCGTGTCCGGATGATTGTTGCAGGTGGGTGGTGTACGTCGCAGCGTGTCTCGGACTCTGTGGCGCTGTGACAGGTGCCCGTACGTCACAGCCAAGCGCTCCCAGCACGAGACACATCGCCAGCTGCACGGCAGTCGTCAGCGTCACACGTGCCGTCTGTGTGACTACAGCGTCAGTGGTCTACACCTGCTGATGCAGCACGTGCGACTGCACCACTGTGACCACCAGGACAACACGAACAACACCAAACAGTCGGACTTCGCGCCAGAACACAGCTCCTCCACGTTGAGGTTTATTTATCTACTGCTGAGCTTTAGACCATGTTTCCCAGGCCCTGATTGTACCACGATAACGATTGCTGTATGCACTCCCTGCTTGGTCTGGGTTCTTGTCAGCTAATTTAATCAACAGAATACAGTCACCCTGAAACGGCTCTATACCAGTATAGTTCACTGATATTATTAATCCCTGCTAGGTTGAATAATTCTAACCATGAATTGTTGACCTCATGTGCAGTATATGCTTCATCTCCTACGCTCAGCGTTATGATGGTCTACGTGCATGTGGGATGTGGGTTGATTTTTCACGAGGTATAACATAGCTATAGCGCGTATTAGCTACGGAAATTCTGTCCGTCCGTCTGTCTGTTACGACCTAGTACTGATTCAAGCCCACGTGAGATAGAGACTTCGGGTTTTCATCATATGATAGCCGAGAGTCTCTAGTATTTGCGACAAAATTTCATGCCGCTGGGTGACGGGATCCCCATGAAAGAGGGGGCGAAAGAGGGACACCCCCCGTAAAAAGACGTTATTTTGCCACTATTGGCTCTTCTAGCACTCTAGCGTGAAAGTGGTTGCAGATAGAGACATGCTGCTTATCATAACAAGCACGGCCGACGAGCTTTTTAGTAATGTCAACATCGATGACCTTAAATGACCTTGAACTCACAAAATAGGGGGATTTAGTGATTTTTTTCGCGATTTCGGGCTGCGACACACATTTCAAGAGTGAATTGCGCCGAAATGGCTGGAGACAGACCCAAGGCAACCTGCATATGAAATTTTTGCCATTGAATGTAGATTTTAGCAGTCCAAGTCCCGACCTCCTACGTTCAATAAGGTTTGCGCACGTGGGTGTCAAAGAGCGGTACTCCCTAAAAGTGGTTCTTTCTCTGCTATTGGATTGTTTAACGTGAAAACGGTTGCAGATAGGTACAGACATGCTGCGTATCATAACAAGCACTGGTAACGTGCTTTTTAGTGGTAATAACATCGATGACTTTGAATGACCTTACCCCAAATATAGGGCGTTTCTAGTGATTTTTTTGCAATTTTTGGCTGCAGAAGAGTGAATTGCGACGAAATGGATAGAGATAGACAAAGACTAACTGCGAAAAGGAACTGCTATAGGCTCTCGCTCCTCTCATGACGCTCAGATTTCTTGTTTGCTACCTGTAGGCTACGCGACACTGATCTCCATGAGCAGTCGTTTTAGTTAGATGCCTTTTTGACTTTATGTTGTTGCCCCAATTTAAAAAAAATTCCCTTGGTCATTTGTCATTTTGCTAGTTTGCTAATATGCGTTGCCACAAATTTTGTTAACAACACAGCAAGTGTTACTGTGCTAGGGAAGTGCGTCCAGTGTTCCGCTGTGATCGCTGCCCGTACTCTAACTCACGCCGAGACCACCTCATCTGTCACGCCCGCTTCCACGCCAGTGACGCACCACTTCGCTGTACGCACTGCGACTACAGCGTCTCCAAGGTCCACCTACTGACACAGCATCTGCGTGTCCACCAGCTGACCGCTTCGCCACCGGACCTTGCACAGAATTCCACGCCGAAGGACGGCGTTCACGCCAGCAAAGACCAGTTCATGCGCTCACTCAAGCTCACCACCAGATGATATCAGATGTGTTAGTAGCGTATGTTAGTTACAGCCAGGGCAGCGGTGGCCTGACAGGGGCAATTGCCCTTTTCAAATTTTTGCCTGTCGGAAAATCCTCGTCCGAAAATTTTCGTCCAAAAATGCAACATTTTTGAACTGAGAAACCTTTATTTTGGGGAAATAAGGGGTAAAGTTAAAATTTTGAGCACCTATAATCTCCTGTCTGAAATTTGCAGCATCTGTCGGAAAATTGCAACTTCTTGCCGCACTTACTTTTTTCATCCCCATGACGCCGCTGGTTATAGCATTGAGTAGGTATTCAGGTACGCTGTCTGAGCTTATACCACTCCAGACAGTGCGGTATCGTATTTAAACCATGCTATATCGCATAGACTACATGTAGGCCTACATCGCCATTTGCCTATGACGCACGGCTGCAGCAGAAAGCTATTAAAACAGCACCAGTGCGAGTCGTTTAATAACTGACGTTGTCGTTGTCATTCTGAACTGTCGCAGCACAGTTGTAACTTGTAATAAACGTTGGGTGAATATAAAAACGTTAAAATGCTTTTTAAGAAAAAAATACAGAAACGATTGCAACAACCCCTTTTTTACCTGATGAGTGGACAAAAATTCACTGCATCAAGTATACAACTTTTTGTAATCATCAAATTTTTGTCATCACTAATATGCCTAGTAAAAATCTAATCTAGAATACAAAATTCCGCTATTATTTTGTCTGTAGCACTTTGATTTGTGTACATGATTATTGATTAATTCAGATCACTAATCGTTCAACATTAATAACAAATTAAGACTTTAGTAGAAAAATAAACAAAAATGTTGAAAACACGGTTTTTTATCTGTTATCTTTTAAAAACGTTTATAAGCGTTCATTACAACTTTGTTGCAAAGGCGTTATAGCTACCGTCTAGATTTCTTAGTTGTATAAACTTTCCATTATACATGATTCCGTTGTGCATTTGTATGTGTAATTTAGCATTACAAGACCAATGACTGATTTCCTGCTATGCATTGCAGTTTAATAGTTGTGCCACTTGAAGTACTCAAAACTCGAAATATGACATATACAGATAATTTAACACACTGTAAAGGTTTAGATCGTCAATTTGTATAGCGCATCGTCGCGAACACGCCTCTAATGCGCTTTCGTCACTAACCAGAGCCGCCGGCTAGGCAGCCCCAGTCAGCTGTACCAAGGTCCCCACCTTCTGTAACCTAAATAATGGGTTACACTGTAAAACATTTTTCTTTTTCTTTTCGTAGCGTAGTATTTGCAGTGATCAAATTTTGTCAGTGCACTACATAAAGTGAACTGTTTGTTTATTACTTACTTGCCTGAATAATGGCGCTAGAAGTGAGCATCCTACCTTGAAAGATCTCTGAGAGATGTTTGCTGGTTTCGCCGTTATGTGGGCCCACTATAGGAACTGAAAGTTGTACTTTTGGAAAGCAACCGCTGTCACAGTTATGGCGAATAAAATTGGACGTATATGTCAGCCATTCCTATCTAAGTGTCAGCAGTGATAGGCTACCCTATTAAATTTATCAGTCATGCTTCACTAGTCACTACATTTCAGAGTATTAAAGCCTAATCAACAGCAAGTAGAGTGCATAACAAATTACAAGCAATATTGTAGAATGTAGAACTCATTAACTGCGGCGGTATTTAAAGATTACACACTGATTACTGTGGCGTAGTTTTATTATTCGTATTGTATCAATTTGTATGCGTGATATACAAGTATTAACTGACGGTTATTAATAGTTGCAAATGACCATTGACGTCACTTTGTACAAACACTGCATGCGACAGTGTCATTGTGTATCTATAGTGAACTGTACTACCAGTGGCCTAGCCAGAACAATTTTCCATGGAAGAAAATGCGGGCATGCCAAGTGAAGATGTTGAAGGGGGTGGATTGTTAGTGTATGGCGGGAGCCTGGGGCGTATCGTTGGCCAAAAATGTTAGCTGAAACTTATAGGCTTGAAAACGTTTTTGATTGCAATTTAGTATACATTTGAACAGTGGCATGCTTAGCACGTTATCCAGAAAACTCTGCATTTTCACCACACGGAAAATGGCCTCTGGAAGCCCCTTGAAGGAGCTAATAACTAATTGCTCAGTGCTGGGTACGCCACTGGTGATGTTATAAAGCGATTGTTTGCATGCCTTGCTTTGATTGCCTTAATCACCGCCAGTGCCTTATGTGTAACATAAATCGTAGCATACAAGAAAAACAGTCTTATTATTCAACTATCCTATGTTTTTTCACTTCTTAAAATAAACACCATTTTTGATTTCGTTATTTAAAATTACAAGTAGGCCTATAACTTTGGTAGTTTGACAAAACAAAAGAAACTGCTTTAGTTTAGCGAAAAACTCGTAATGAACGCCATTCCCGCGATAAACTGAAATGACTAAAAATCACACAGACACGAGCCTGCAACTGCATTGAAGTGTTTAGCTAATATTCACACTCAGCAAATCAGCAGACCGTCAGCTTTTGAATAACAAGTCATTTCAAGTAGCATTTCTTTCGTTAATACATCATAATTGAGACATACCCTAAATAAGCGCATCTTATCATTTCATACTGTAAAATAAATATAACTAGAAATTTGGGGCAAAGCCCAACGTGAGTCCGCCCGGCGCCCTAAGTCCGATTGGGGGAAATTAGGGGG
>Ga0209671_1003469_pt1 | contig 15188 bp, 9 predicted proteins | sample WorMetHERISLAND2_2_FD_187401 | JGI IMG/M metagenome (GOLD analysis project Ga0209671, IMG submission 187401) | Marine gutless worms symbiont microbial communities from Max Planck institute for Marine Microbiology, Germany - Olavius geniculatus... | ecosystem: Host-associated > Annelida >... | reverse complement strand
GCAGACGATTTGCTGCCATCCAGTGGCCGATGTCGGCAACGCAATGACCAAGACGAGAAATGGTAGACACTGTGTTGTGACGCTGACAGTGAACGTACATCTGAGAGTCATCAGCATAGCTGTGGAACTTCACATTGTGTCCAGCAACCACATCAGTAAGGTCCGCCATATAGAGGACGAAAAGTTTTGAATAGGTTAAATAAAACCTGTGCAGCAGAAAGAGGTTTTTACCAGTTTCTGTTACGTTGTGATGACTGCTGAAATTAATTACTGACACTGTGTGCATTTTTTGTGCTTGAAACAAATGCTAAACAATACAGTTCTTTTGTTTTCGTATGAATTTGTTGACATGAATTAGTTTACAATTATTGTGCAAAAAAGTTGCACTTATGTTATCAGTAACAGATGTTGCTTCTGTAATATTATAATTTGGTACAAATGTCACATGTTAAGCTACTTTCGGTGTGAAAATTAGTATAACGAGCATTTCTGAGCAGCTTACTTGCCGGACATTTTAGCCCAAGTTTTTGCTGGTGGCAGAAACCGACTTTTGCCGGCCAAAAGCCAACCCTGGTTCTGTGTTGCTGATGCTTTCAGCAATTTAATGTAAAGCGATTAATTTCTGTGTCAGCCTGTGGTAAGATGTGTGTGGTAAACAACATGTGGTGTGTGTGTGTGTGTCTGTGGTGGCTACAGACGAGTGGACAGTTGGTGCCTATAGCACTGAAGTTACTGCAGCCAGTCAAACCACCGATAACTGCTACAGTCTCCCAGCTTCAGATGTATCAGGTCAGACATCAGCTGTTGTGCTGTCTTTTTATCAACATTCAACAGTCTCTGTCTGTGTATCAGTGCTTTATGTATTATTGATTACAATTAATGAGCAGTTTCTGTGTGAGCCAAGAAAATCACTAGCACTGGCAGTCCAGAACATTTATTTCTGTCAACTTTTTCAGTTATTTAGCTTTCATCTCTCGCAGATGTGGTGGCTTAGACTAGTGATAACATTGCTTGTTGCATCAACTCAGCCATCCATCCTACCATGGTACGTACATCGAGTACCGGCCTGGTTCATCAGGCACTTACCTATGTTGGGTGGCAGGAAACATCATGTGATCTCATATGGTAGGTGGTGCTCCATAGCTCTCAGATGGGGGTTTCCATAAAGAGCTATGCACGCTTTTTGTAAGGCCAGATGTAAACCCTATTTGGCCCTGTTCAGTAAATAAGTAGGGCTAACACATTTTCGGTTCAGGAATTAAGTAGGTAAGAAACCTCGTTAACTTTCACATTTTGCAATACAGAGCCCCAAGTTCAGAGAATGTCATGCTGCACCAAGTGAACTTTTAAAGTCTTAGCCTTAAAATCTCCCCACTGGTCAGAAAATGCCATGCTGCTGTTTGAAATTCCCCCCCCGCCTGTGTGGCCTTTCTTTTCATGGGTCCCCTGTTTTGTCAAACATGCGCAACATCCCTAAATCCGTCCTGTTCTTTCTGTGTTGTTTTCGTAGCTCTGAGATGTGTTTCCATAAAAAATCTATATGCCTAGACACCTTTTTAGTCGACCGTACCATGCTTATGGCACATGGTTGTGTCTGTCATCTGAATGTTGTCTGTTAATGCATTTGTTGTGTTTAAATGGTACATCTTACCAGATAACTGTCTGAAGAAGCAAATAGGTTGCTCAACTACTATCCTGTAGTACCAATTCAGACCCCTTTATGATACCAATTTTTCAATCGGTTGCGCTTCGATTGCAAATTGCATAGTAGCATTTTTTTGGGCATGCCAGAAGTTTACATTCACAAATTTTGCAAGTAAGTAAGAAACTGTGTTCACATTTGCTGGCTTTTAGGCACAGATAGGTTACGGTCAGCTATGATAGAGACAGCTGGGCTTCTCTCTCTCTCATTCTTGGTCGGAGAGTAGTGGGAGGGTGTGTCACTGCCCCAGTTTGCTTTAGGAATCTTCAGAGGCGTCGTGGATCGGTCATGTCTTCATCTCCTGGCCAAGTTACTCTACTGGCCTTGTTGGCTGGGCAGCAAAACACCAGATGCTCCACTTTTTATCCACAGCATTGCAATGTGGACATTTGGCCGAGTCCCGGCATTTGATATGGTGGGGGTAGGCTGCCAGTAACGGAGAATGGTCAGTGCATCGTTGTGCCACCATCACGCACTGGTCCCTGGACCAATCAGTCTGAGCTTCTTGTTGTATTTGTCGCAGTTGGAGAATCAGAAGTGGAATAAGGACCCACTGAAGAACATGTGTGACTCATACCTGAACGCTCGTAAGGAGGTGGGCATCTTGCTGTCCTTGCAGCACGATCACATTGTGCCTCTGCTGGCTTTGTGTCTGGACCCTCTGTCACTGGTACTGCAGCTGGCACCGCAGGGCTCACTCAGCGACAGGCTCAAGGAATACCTGCGGGCTGGTGACAGGCTGACCATACGTGTCATACGTGACGTCATCATACAGGTTAGTGAGTTACCTGTAGTGTCTACAGGTGTAGTAATAGTAGTAGTATTATCATGCGATATGTCATCGTACAGGTGAGTCAGTTACCTGTTTACAGGTGTGTGATATTATCAGTCAGTCATTCTTAGTCAAACTTTTATTACGTGCTCAGGTCAGCTCAGCCTTCTCCCCTCAGCATGATGGGAAATGAGCAGTAGCTTATCGGCCATGGGGTGAAGTTCCAATTGTTCACGGGCACCGACAGTGGATGGCCAGCGGCTGCATGGTGCACTGCAGTATCATTAGCTCATGCCAGTCGGCTACCACTTTTAAGATTGTAAAGCACTTCTGGTCATGCGTCTGACTCATATGAGCAGCGTTATTGTTGTTATGGTTGTTGTTATCTGTTTGTGCCCAGGTGGCATCAGCGCTCGGCTATCTACACAGTCGGCAGATCATCTACCGTGATCTCAAGTCTGAGAATGTTCTTGTCTGGTCTCTTGTTCTACCTCACTCAGCTGAGTCCGTCGTGGTGCCTACTGTGGTTAAGCTTGCTGACTATGGGGTGAGTCGTGCCGTCCTACCATCCGGTACAAAGGGTTTTGCCGGCACACCACCATTCATGGCACCGGAGATCATTCAGCACAATGGAGAAGAGTCTTACACTGAGAAGGTTTGATAGTGATAGTAGTAATTGTTATTGTTGTTTTATTAGTTGTTGTAGTGGTTGATCTAGCTCTTCGCTAGTGTTTGTTGTAGATGTGATGATTGTGTGCTGCCACTCGTGGCACCAGAGATCATAAAACACAGTGGAGAGGAGTCAAACATTGAGAAGGTATTAGTGGGAGTTGTTATTCTAGTACAAAATCCCAAAGCCAGAAAATGTTGTGCTTCGCCAAGTGAACATTTAAATGTTGCATTACACCCTAAAGAGGCCCCATGGTCCAGAAAATGTCACATGTGCTGTCGACATTTACGATGGCAGAGATCGATCAGGTATCCAGGAACCATGCCATGCCGAGACTTGTACACCTGGACACACGGTTGGAATCGGATCTGTCAACAACAACAACAACAGCAGCAGCAGCAGACATGGTGGTAGTGGTAGTAGTAGTGAGTGAGTGAGTGAGTGAGTGAGTTGTTTCTTAACCTCACATCAGCACAAAATAGGCCATTCAGTGCCATACATTAGTAGTAGTAGTAGTAGTAGTTGTTGTTGTTTTACTTTCTTTTAGGTGGACTGTTTTTCGTTTGGAATGTTCATCTACGAGTTGTTGATGCTAAAGATCCCATATGAAGGCAGTGCATCTCTCACGGGCAGTAACATCAACATACGCAGTCACGTGCTCAGCGGCGGTCGACCTCCACTCTCTACAAAGGTCTCTTATTTACATCTCTTGCCTTGTCATTTAATTCATTCACTGTCAGCTAGGATCAGTCAACAAGTTTTGGGAATCAATATGCATACTACAAAATGTAACTAATTAACGTTTTTTTGGTTAAAAATTAGTTAGTTGACGTTAAATTCACGTACCATAGATGGAAGGCATACGCATAACTTTCTGGGTGATGGGAGGATGCATAGTTTTCAGGTGTATGGCAGAAAAATAGTACCAACTTTTCCTCAGCATACACTGCAACAGTTTACAGTTGTTTGAAATTTCAATTTGTTTATCCATTGCATCGTAACATACTGAAAGTAGAAAAAGGGAAAGCAGACAGACGGCAGCTGCTGGCGTATAAAACAACAAATTTGAGTGAATGCTCACGAGATGCATGAAAGCCTATAGCAGTTTCTGTTTGCAAACTGTCAGACTATCTCCAGCCATTTCATCGCAGTTCATTCTAGGAGTGTCCACTGCGGCCGAAGATTGCAAAAATCAATTTAAAAAACCCTTATTTTGGAAATTCATGGTTTTTCAGAGTCATTGATGTGGATTCGACTAAAAAACTCTTTGTTAGTGTTTGTTGTGATAGGCAGCATATACATGCCTATCTGCAACCGTTTTCATGAAAGAAAACAGCCGTAAAATAACGACTTTTACTGGGGTACTGCTCTTTGATGCCCTTGTGTGCAGGTTTCCTTGAACCTAGAAATCGAGACTTGGATTGTCAAAATCTACGTTCAGTGCTGAAAATTTCATATGCAGCTTCTCTGTGTCTTTCTCAATTTATTTCGGCACAATTCGCTTTTGAAATGTGTCTTGCAGCCCAAAATTGAGAAAAAATCTATAAAAACCTCTATTATGGCATTCAAGGTCATCCAAGGTCATTGAATTCAGTGGCAATCGAGAGCCATTGTACGACTTTCTGTTAGTGATTAATAGTAACTAGGCCCTATCTCGCACCATTACTGAGATACAGCGACTTATTGGCTAAAAATCGCAAATTTTTTTACCCCCTCTTATTTAGCACTCTTGTTTAGGGTGATTCCCTCGGAATTTATGGAGAAGCTTTACGGTTCCTGAAACTAGAGTCTTCCAGGCAGCTGACGGTGAAGATTTGATGATCTTAGCTTGCACCGTTTTTGACTGATTCACTGGTGTGACGGACGGACGGACAGACAGAATTGCGATGGCTAAGATGCGCAAAAGCAGTCTAGCTGCTTTCACACGTAACAATTAGTTTTAAAGTTACGACAAAATTGGCTGATTTTATTGACAGTATGCATTACAGTGGTTTAAGAAAGATTTTTTAGAAGATAAACACAGTGCATTTGTGTATTCATTCAGGAGTTGAGTTACCCACCCAGCATCTTGGACCTGATGGTTGTCTGTTGGTCACGTGACCCGAGTGATCGTCCATCAGCCAATGAGATTGTCTCATACGCCAGTAGGCCGGAGTTTTGCAGCCTGCGCAGCAGCGTCGCCGTCGGCGATGGCTTGCAGGCTGTCTGTGCGTGCTGTGTTACCATGGCAACCGGTGACGTCATCTCACCACGCTCTTCAGCCCTTGAAGGTCAGTGTTGTTATTGATTAATCATGCTCAGGTACCCGTATAATACGTATAAGCTGCAAAACTTTGTCGGGCTGGCCCAGTGTCGACACTGAGCAGCCTTCTGCCTAGGTCATTGATTTTTGAAACCAAAATTTGGCACATCAGTTGCTCCCACTCTGGAGAATGCTAACATATTTTTTGTTCTTTTTATACACTATTTTGCCTTCAAGTTAGAATACCATGTGAGACCAACAGATGGACATACGGGCATGATTTGTAATGCAGTTTATTAGGATGGTCGAATAATTCTTTTGAATTTAAAATTGATTAGACCATAGAAAATTATTTAAAGCTATCTCTGGAGTGTGGATACACTTGCAAGTCCAAGTTATTGGATTATCATAGACTTTGTAATTTTTCTTGGAAAAATAAAAGATTCCATTGTAGGTTCTGTGTGGAATTGTTATGTGGAATCAATATAAATTTACCATGTATAACATTTTAGTGTTCATTTTTGTAACTACTTTTGTTTTACACGTGTATTGTTAGTTTCTGAAACATTTTCTGGCCGAATTTTTTTCTGAAATTTACTGCTATTTTTACATATTTCTGCATATCTCCCAACTCACAGCTTCAGTATGAGTGCCAGTTCTGATTCTGTTGTAGACTGCAGTGACGGAAGTGGTGCTGACTGTCTGATACCCAATGACAGAAGCTCTTATGATGTCTGGCTGTCAGTGAAGTCTACTGTCGACGGCTCTGGGTCCATTATGATCTACAGCTACGAAGAACAAGAATGTGTCGCTGCCAAGGTTGTACTTCAGACCTCTCGCATTGGTTCCAGCTTGTCAGCTCAACACCACTGTCTGTACTTTGTGGATTTTTGTACTGCTGTCGGGGAGTTTTTTAGCATACCATTTTACCTCTCGTTTAGTTTTATTTTGATTTTAGCTTTTGCTGATTTTAATGAATATTTTTGGGTATATTCATCTCAAGACTCCACTATTTGCTAGTACTTTATTTTTTTTCGTTTTTGTGCATACTGGCACTTGTTCTATTTCTCTCATTTCACTCATGTTTGAAGTCATTTTAGTTTCTTTAGTTTACTAGCTCGTTCAATCTGACCTTTTGCCTTTTATTTTTCTAGTGCAAGTCTTTTTCATATGTCTATGCATACCAACTTTGACTGGTCTTTTCTTGAAGGTATTTACACCTAGCAAAGAAGCCAATTATGTATTTGGATCTGTCCATTTGTTATTGCTAAAAAGTTACATGTGGATTTCGATCAAATTTTATGGGGGATGGTTTGGTACAAAGTGATTAGACTTTGTTGATGATTTAATGACATTTTTTCCATTTTGCTCCATTTTTGTGCGCAAGAGCTAGTATAGAGCTATAGTGCGTATTAGCTATGGTAATTCTGTCCATCTGTCTGTTCGTCTGTCACGACCCGGTACAGATTCAAGCCCATGTGAGATAGAGACTTCGGGTTTACACCTTATGATAGCTCTACTGTTTCTAGTATTTCGTGACAAAATTTCATGCAGTTAGGTGAGGGGGGGTCCCCACGAAAGAGAGAGCGAAAGAGGGGCACCCCCTGAAAAGACGTTATTTTATCGCTATTGGCTTGTCCAGCATGAAAATGGTTGCAGATAGGCACAGATATGCTGCATATCATAACAAGCGCAGACGATGAGCTTCTTGGCAATGTCAACATCGATGACCTTGAATGACCTTCAACGCCTAAAATAGGGGGTTTTAGTGAATTTTTCACAATTTTGGGTTGCAACACACATTTTAAAAGTGAATTTCGCTGAGATAGCTAGAGATAGACCAAGGCAACCTGAATGTTTGCCATTGAATGTAGATTTTAGCAGTCCAAGTACTGACTCTTTACGTTCAAGGAGGCCTGTGCAATCATGCAGGTATCAAAGAGGGGTACCCCCTGAAAAGTGGTTATTTTTCCATTATTGGAGTTACAGATAGGCACAAACATGCTGCTTATCATAACAAGCACTGGTGGCATGCTTTTTAGTGGTATCAACATCAATGACCTTGAACCCCAAAATAGGGATTTTTAGTGTTTTTTGGTGATTTTCAGCTGCAAAACAGTGAAAACAGTGAATTGTGAAAAAAATGGATGGAGATAGATCAAGACCACCTGCGAACAGAAAGTGTGATAGGCTCTCACGCGTCTCATGAGCATTAGCTCAGATTTCTTGTTTACCCTGTATTGCAATTCCATGGTACAGCAATACTGAGATTACTGAGATAGTTATTATGATGAGATTGTTGAATGGTAGGAGTTGAAGACGGACATTGTTGGCGTAGTGTCAGCAATGTGTGTGACACGTACTGACGTCTGGTGTGCTATCTCTGACACTGCCAACATTCACGTCTTCAGGTAATTGCTTTGATCATACATATGCTATACAAGGACTCTTGTCTCTTCGTGGTGAATGTCTGCTGTTGCAAAGCAATGTGACAAGTGGAAAAAAACGTTTTTTAGCCTGTGTCTGAGTGAAGCAACATCAGTTTGCTTCTGACTGCTCATCAACAGTTGGTTAACGTTATGTCTAATTACTTTAAATTTTCTGAGTGACGTTGTTGTTTTGTTGGAGTGTTACTGTTTACATGCCCTGTTTGTGGCTGCCACAGGAAAACCACAGCTGTCTTAACATTTCTCATGAATTGATGATTCCTTGTACCAAAATTTGACAATATTGAACCAGTATTGGAGTTATTAGAAAGTGTACCAGTTTTTGAGATGCAGTGTATGTCTGTGATGTCTGTCTATCTGTCTCTTTATTCGTCTCTGTGTCTGTGTGTCTGTGTCAGTATGTCTGAAGGTAGTCTGATCACTGAGTTTCTGTCGTCATCATCCTCCTCAGTGAAGTGTCTGGCGTACAGCTCAAGTGACAACATTGTTTATGTCGTCCTGTCCAGCGGTCGTATGGTTGTATGTAATGGAACGGTCACGTCATCTAGGAGTCCTGTACGTACAGAGTGTAATGGCAACGGTCGACCTATCCACTGTATTGCTGTACGCTCGCTTGACACCGGGTTGGTCCTGGCTTTCTGTTCTGTCTGTCACTGCTGTCACTGTCTTTTGCGACTATGTTTCATGACTAGCGAACTCGGGATTTTGTGTACCATGGACTGTTTGCGTCATTTGTTCATTCATTGAAGTTAGAAAATTTGGTCAGTGCAGACTCAGAAAATAGGATTTTTTGTACCATGGACTGTTTGTGTCATTTGTTCATTCATTGAAGTTAGAAAATTTGTGTTAGTGCAGACTCGGAAATTGGGAACTTGTCTGCCAAGCAGGTTGCATTGAATCGTTGGAAAATGACGAACGAACACACGTTGAAATAAGAACTTTTTTTGACGTTCAATTGTCACAAACGCTTTCCTCTTTGTTCATTCTTTGATTCATGTACTTTTGCATAGATTGATTCATTTATCGATTATTGCTGGTTGAAGACAGTTGAGTATTCAGCGTTGATTGTGTCTTTTTTCGGAAGTCTGCCTATCTGCTGTGGTATGTTTATAATTGCAGCAGCTGTGAGCTATGGTGTGGTCAGAGCAGAGCCAAGTTGACTGTGTTTAACCTTGATACGATCTCTGGCAGTCTACAGACAGTCCAGATCACAGGGTCCTCAGACAATGAGGTCACACAGTCAACCGATGTGATTCACCTGGCAGCGGGCATCTCTGATGGTCGAGCGGTTATGTGGACCTATATCTACCCTGGTAACCACTTTGTCATACAAGTAAATAAGCAGTTTGAATTTAAATTTTGCTAGCATTCTATATACGTGTAGAACTGGTGCAAAAGTCTCAGGAGACAGGACAGAGATGACTTTGTGTAAGCTGTGCCACGTTAGGATGCTGGATGATTGTTATCTGCAGTGGCATCACTTGACAGGTACAATATCAGTCACGCTGCTCGTGCAAGCCATATATTGTAGCCATAGATAGAATGTAGAAACAGAGTGATATGCAACCAGTCATGCGAGCATACAATTCATTGGTGTTTGAGGTACGTGTGTGTAATAGCATACCCAGCATGTTATTAAATGTTTAAAAAAAATTTTAAGTCGTTTAACGATTTACATGTGACAGTCAGTACTGTTGTGGTATGGCAACAATATAGAACTTGTGTGACTACATTTGAGGCTGCTGAATGCTATTTGTCTTTTTTCCAGGGCTAATTAGAGATTTTTGCGGTCCCCTTTGCGTCAAAACCAGGCATCAATGCTGCTGCTGCTGGGGCCTACAGTTTTTCGCAGGTCGCAGAATTTCAAGCCGAGTCACAGAGCTTTTCCGCAGAATTTTGATATTTTCACAGAATTTCACGAAATTTTTGCAAAAAAAATGAAAAATGACTGATGATCAGTACGATCATCGGCTTCACAACGTAACTAAATAGCCTAATTATAGGTCTAATTAGTTTAAATAGGCTAATTGAAAGAATCAAAGTTCAAACTGAACTGCTTAAAATTGTGAGCTGTACTAATAGCCATCGCAATTCAGAACATGATCATAAATGAACACAATTTGACTTGACAGATTGCACTTTAAAAAAGAAAAGAAAGATTGATAATTTTCTTTGAATGTTGCTAGCATAACTGAGCACAGCGCCAGCCTTCAATAACTAAAGTTTGTGGACAGGATAGAGCTCAGTTTACTCACAAACGGATGGCCATTGTGAGCCGCAGTATTTAAACAATTTTGCCGCGGTGAGCCAGGGAATTTTGCAAAATGGTCCGCGGAATTTGGCAAAATTTGCTGCGGAAAACTGTGGGCCCTCCTGATGATGATGGTGATGACGTATGCTGCATACTGTGTATGCTGCAGGTACAGTTGTCTATTGTCTGGATGCTGAGAAGAAAGAGTTGTTAGTTCAAATCAACCTCATTGACAGTCTCCCTACAGAGGTTCTGCAGCCTGCTGCTAGTCAGGCCAACCAAGACAGACTCAAAGGTACAACTGTCTGATGCGTTACAACTGTCTTTCATCTTGTATCTCATTGCTTTAGCATCTCTGCTTTTTACAGTAGTAATTTCTGTAGGTTGTAGCAGTTGTAGTAGTAGTCATAGTCATAGTAGTAGCAGTAGTAATTGTAATAGTTGCATGCTACTGTTTGTGACACCAGAGATCATGCATATCATGAACTGGCTGCGAGTTTTGACTTACGGTTTATGTACTGATTTATTATTGGGCCGTCCTTCCTAGAAGGAGGCCCCATCATGTGTTGATCTTGTCCATCTGTCTGTCTGTCTGACTGTCTGTCTGTCCCATGCCTCCGCCTAGAGGGAAAACGAAAAGGCCTACGAATAGCAAACTTGGTAGGAAGGGTCCCTGGGACACCAGCACCTCGTGAACCAATTTCAAGGTCAAGGGGTCAGAGGTCAAGGTCACGGCGGCTAATAGCGCAGTTTGCAAAAAATCCTCATAACTTCGCCGCCGGTTGACCAGTCAACTTCATATTTGGCAGGTGTCATAAGGACCCCTCGCCGCCTTGCCCCGGGTGACCTCGTTACCATGGCAATGGCCGTTCCCATCGTCTGTCCGTCCGTCTGTCCCTCACAGTGCTCCACTTAGAGCGAAAACGGAATGGCCTAAGAAGACCGAACACGGTAGGAAGGGTAAGTATCGCATTCGCCTGACTACTGACTGAACTAGACCTCGGTTTCGTGCCTTCTACCGTAGGAACAAACAGACCTAGAAAGCGCCAAAACAGCACGCACGTACTCAACTGCAAGGACGGCCCCATAGCGGGCGGCCCCTCAATGGCCGCACCCTTTTGTTTATTCATCCGTTTACCTATAATGATAATCATAATATTGCTTTATGGTTTATTAACTTATTGGTGTACTGTATGATATTGCAGCAACGCTCAGTCAAGCAACATGCCTTCGTGTGGTCAGCGACTTTGTCTACGTCGCTACAACGTACGGTTGTCTCGTTGTCATCGACTCCCACTCTCTCACAGTCTGTGCCGTCGCTCAACCAAACCGACACGTCACCGTTATCATACCCCTCACCACCGACCAATCGCAGCCCGCTGACTGGTCACACAATCGGCACAGACTCATGACGATTGGTCGAGGCTATGCCGACCTGGTTGGGAGAACTGTGTCGCAGTATCGCGGGTCGGAAGTTAGCAGTTGTGAGGGTGACGTCCTACTTGTGTGGTCTGATGCTGATTGGTTAACACCAACATGACACCCCAGAGTTATTTAGATGCACCAAGCAATAACAGAGTGTTTGTTATGGATGGCAGTTCCAGGGCCCGTAGCCAGATTTTTGTAACCCTCCTATAATCTAGCTAGGGATTAGCAGAGCACTAAAAGCTTTCCCAGTAATTGTCCACTGCAGACCAAAGCTCTGGCTGCAAGCTTCATTTTTGTACATTTTGAACTCAAACGTTGCATCTGTTGGTAACATTTTTCGTTGTTTTTGCGTTACGTTTTCTGGTTCCTGCTATGGGAGCAGGCAAGTTTGACCAAACCTACTGAACCAGTTTTGGCTACCAATCGTTACTATTATTATTATTATTATTATTATTATTATTATTATTAGCATTGTTGTTATTAAAGGTTGTGTTATCTCGTATATCTTAATTTTAATCATTCTGGATAACAAAAACTAAGTAAACTGGCAAAATGCTCAATATCTATACCATGACTATTAATGTAAGAGTGTTAGTACTAGCTGTTATTAGGCTGTCGCTGTTATTTTATTATTGTATCATCATTGTTATTATTGTCAGCCCCGTTGCTCTTTATTCACCATAGAGATAGCAAAATATGCACAAACATGCATGTAGAAACCAAAGCAATATAAAGTAAGTTAATGTAACTGAAAAAGAAAAAGTAAAATTCTACTTAAAGAGTTTACTCGTGGATTGCAAACTCTTTGAAGGATGACCATCTGATTGTGTTTCATTGTCCTGCCTTCTAATAGGCACATTACGTGTCTTGCTCGTCCATTCATGTGTCTGTCTGTCAGTCTGTGGCTTTGTGTCAGTAGTCTAAAAATGCAAAATTTGTTGCCTATTTTGGGGAAATTTAGGGGCAATATCAAACTTTTGTGTGCTTGTAATCTCTTCTGTTGGAAATATGCAACTATGTCGGAATTCTGTTGGAAGATTGCAGTGTTTGTCAGAAAAATGCATTTTCATGCTCGCCTACTTTCTTAACCAATGACGCCTGTCTTTATGTGTGTACTTCTAACTTGAGAAGAAAAAGGCGTAGAAAAAATTGGTATGAACATTCCGCAGGGTTGAAATAACCAATGTGCCAATTTTCTGTTTAAAAGTTTGGCGTTAGTGTAATGGTTTGAGTTGTGCATAGCTAGGCGGCCGGCCGCATATGATGTCGGCACTCTTTTCTTATTATTTTACTGCAGGTGTAATGTATGTATATGTCTGCAATATCGGTAGTTGGTCTTTCTCATTTAGTGATCTTCCCATGACAAGCACTCCATGCATATGTATATAAATGTGATTACACTTATGTACATAATTATGTTACAAGCAGTATTGTTATTCCGTTCTGTTTTGTTGCCATTTTATCCATATGTGATATGTGTGTTTTAGCTTGACGTGTTTGTGTTTATAGTGAACATAATAATTTAATGAGTTAAGTTTTCCCACGAGTTCACGCTTGACAATGAATGCCACTGTTTAAGGAGAGAATACTTTTTGACATTTTATTTTGTGACATTTTATGTAATACAAATATTACAGCAATGCTCACAAAAGTCGTAATAGATTAGATGCATCGAGTTTTGTTTCAGTAAAACTTTGAAAGCAAACAAGAAACTGCACTAATATATTTCAGGGGTCTAGTAAAAATTTCAGAGATGGAGATTTTTTGTGGACAATTGGCATTGAAATTGCAGAAAGTTTTTTTTACACTTTATGACAGTCTTAAGGACAGAGGTGAACTTTGTTGCGTTGTGTGTGTGGACACATCTGTTTGTCTCACTTTGTTTACAGACTTAGGAAAAGAAAAGAAAAATCTTAAAATATGCCGAGAATTTGGCTAGGAAACGTCCGATGTTTTTTAGGAAATTTAACATCACCCGTGTTAGGAAGTTTTTAGGAAATTGTTACTTTTAAAAATAGTGGGACTGGGAGTTTGGAAATTGTGGGCCTAGACTGAGTAGGTGTCGATACTAGCGTTTTTGTATATCTGGTCGTACAAATAGACGGCATTTAACATCTTTTTCTGTGTTTTTATATAATATGCTTATTGTTGTGTGTAATCTAGCACGTCATATTGACATCTACTGTCAGACTGGTGTGCTTTATTAAAATAACAATTAATGGTTAAATGCTGACAGAAAAATATAGCCTATGTCGTTTTTGATATTGTGTTGCTGAACAAAAAAATTTAGTCAATTACCTAAACTAGCAAAGTACGGACCTTTAAGTGAGCGTCATTCGCCAGATGGCGCCGCGAAGCACTACACGCTGCGCTAATCACTATATTGATGGCCGGCCAGCAACTCAACCCTTCTCCGGCTGCCCGTGGAAGGGAGGTAGAGGTAAGGTGGAGGGGCGCACGTACCTAAGGCCCGAGGTCTCACGCGCCGTGGTCGGCATCTGCGACCGTGCAACACTAGATGGCGTCAGAAGGGTATGACAAACAGACAGACAGACAGACAGACAGACAAACTTTCCGTGCATTATAGTAAGATGTATTTTGTGTGAACTTTATACATTGATGATAGACATATTTCTTGGTTAATCAGCAATCAGGTATTTTCTATTACGACGCAATAACGTTGTCTAGTGTATGGGGTGGTCTATTTAAGCTCCTTTTGATCGGAGTTTTTGACGGTTTTGGACTTCAGTCGTTAAGTGTATGTTGGACTGCATTTTATTCAAGAAATGATGATATCTCGCAGATATATAAATCAATATACAGTCTCAGTTTTCTCTGTGTAAAGTTGTAAACGCATGCTTGCGTTTCTTTTGCCACAATATTGCTCGTTTTTGAGAGTGGAATGTTTGAAATGTCTTATTTTATATGAAAATGATGTCAAAATAGTATATACCGTTGTTGTTAATTTCCATCACTATGCAAGCTTTCTTTTTTGAAAAAAAAGATGAAAGCTGAGAAATGTATACATGTACTTAATTATTAAGGTGGGTCTACATATAAAGTCTTCACTGCATTGCGCCACCTTTCTCAACAGTGTGTCAATTTCACTCGTGTTTTATTATGCCTAGACCCTACAGGAATACCAAATATTGGAATACCGTGAATCTAAATAATAAGTGAATGAATAATTATTTGAAGTAACCACAGTTGCAAAATTATGTTGCCGACTTTGTTTCAACAGCTGATTATGTCCTGCTACACGACCATTTTGGGATTTTTTGCACATATCGACATCGTCATCATTTTTCATCTCGTGAAACTCGGCTCATATCATAATATAGCATACACATACAAAAAAAATTTTAAAAATTACGTCCCTATTTTCATAACACAGCATAGGCCTACACACAAAACGCCACGAGAGTAGACCTAAACAATATTGTACACCGTGGGCCATAAAAACGTGTCACTTTGCTTTTTTCCATATCTTCGCCAATTATTGACCGATTTTCAAAATTTCTTCACTCTCACATACTGTGGACAGTTAGCAATAAACTTGTTGTTAAATATCCGACCACACTTTAACTGTGTCGTTCGTTACACTACCATGTAAAACAAATTTTAAAAAATCACCAAAATCAATATAATACATATGCAAAAAATCATATTCTGAAAC